>Ga0315289_10010685_pt1 | contig 13114 bp, 7 predicted proteins | sample YL17G11_40_MG_FD_203452 | JGI IMG/M metagenome (GOLD analysis project Ga0315289, IMG submission 203452) | Sediment microbial communities from Yellowstone Lake, YNP, Wyoming, USA - YL17G11_40 | ecosystem: Environmental > Aquatic > Freshwater > Lake > Sediment | place: USA: Wyoming | collected...
AGGAGAAGCTCCCGCCGTGTCACGAACTATCTGAATGAAATACTTCGTATTAAAGAAGTTATCCCCAAATCCAGCCAAACCAAGAACTACAGCTGTCGTATCTGTACCTATGGATGTGCAAGTACCACTGAAGATGAGTCCTGATGCATCACCTATCCTGAGATCAGGTGATATGCTTGCCAACTGACTCTCATGGATGATCAGAATTTCATCATCAGTGTCAACGGTAGCGGAGAATGCATCACATGAAAAATCGCCTACTGAGTAGGTGTTGATCTTTCTAATCTGTCCAAGTGGTGCAAGACCATCTGTTGTCCTGACAATTTGAATGTAGAATCGCTCCGCAAAATAGGCTACTGGAAAGCCTACGATATCGCTTGAGGTAAAGTCGTTGGTAGTACCTCCAGTGGTCACCCGACCCTGAAGGATAGTCATACCTCTAGCAACAAGTGCTTTCATGTGCGCCATCACAGACGCTGCTAATGGTGTTGCTAAAGGAGCAACCTTTGGTACTGGGGTATCCGTCTTATTACCTATCACATGTGCCGGAGTAGAATTGTTCGTACCATTAGCCGCAGGCACAAGCTGACTGTTCGGTGACAAAATCACGTATGGCACCAAACCAGGTGGAGATGTAAATGGCTGTTCTGGATCAAGCGTAAAAATGGTTGCAGCAAAATCAACAATCAATCTTGGTTGGAAAGGCACAGTAAGAGAAGAAGACAAAGGCATAAGCCAACAACCATTCCAATAATCATTGGCCTCTGCACGCCCGGCATCTCGTGGTGCTGTTGCACTATCCGCACCTGTAAACGTGCCTGTAGCTATCACATGCGCCTTCAGGACACCCTTGACATAGGCCATCAATGATCGATTGGTATCTAAAATATACCTATCGTTATCAGCCTTATTCCCTATGACCTCGGCCTCAGTATAATTGGATTGGGAATCTGCGGTAGGAGCCAGCGGTATCTGTGCCGCAAGAATCACATAGCGCACTGTACCTGGCAAAGCTGGAACTGCCTTTGTTCCAAAAGGATTGTCAGGATCAAGAGTAAATATGCCGCCAGCGGCTGTGAAATCCACAATCAAGCGAGGCTGTCCGCAAAGAACACCCTCAACAGGCATCAACAGATTGCCTTTGTAGAAACCATTTGCTTTCTCATGTTGAGAAGTGTCCGCAGGCACTGTTGCTGAAGAGGCCGTAAACTTACCTTCGCTCACGATGATATAGCCCAACTTCTCCAAGAAGCCAAAGTTGGTGTAGACCTTGTAATTATCAAAAGATACCTGCACGGACTCTGCATCAGCCACCCCTGGTGAATAAGCAAACAGCATATCAGAAACACAGTGCCCCATGAAATCAGAACTATCGTCCACCTGTGTGACAAGATTCCAGTAATAGTTCGGACTCTTTGTCAATGAATAGTAGAAGCGCCAGATATTCTCATTACGGGTAATCCTAAACGCAACAGCATCATCAACAGGAGAAGGAGTAGCTGTAGCTGAGGTGATGGCCACCCCGTGCAGCATACCATCCACAATGATATTGTTCGTAGCTGGACCAGGAGCAGCACCACACTGCTGACGAACAATATACATGTAGTTTGAAGAATCATATGTAGGAGAACCCTTGAACACCATCAAACCACCCATCAAATAACCCGCACCAGGCGTACCCCATACATAATCAGCATCAACTATAATGTCAAAATGCCGACCATTGTGTGCTGGCTTATGGATCAATCCATAACCTGTAGCCACAGGCGTACCATCAGGATCGGCTATCACATAGGCTTTCCCTGCTGCCGTGGTGTTGAGGTTGGCTGTAGAAGCCTCAGCAGCACCGCTGTAGACCGAACCAAGCCACCTCTCATTGCTCACTGCGGCTGCATAAGCCACATCAAAGGTATCGTAGTCGGACATGAAGAGCACTTCCTGCAAGAGGTTGAGCTTCTTCATGATCGCAGAGATACCACCTACAACCCCGTGCACCGTCATCTCAGGCACGTAGAACGTCTGATCTGCAATAGAGATCACACACCCTGAGATTCTATAGCGTACCAAGTCACCATCTTGCCAGTCTGCTGCTGGGAAGGTGTAAACCGCAGAAGCGTATCCTACCGCCTCCGTCATAATTGGAGTAGCTTTGCTAGTCCAATCTGTATCCAAACCTTGGCGATATCTCTCAATAACCAAAGCCGTTGATGCATACTCGGCCTCTAGGATAAGATCAGAATCTGTGCGGGCATTCTCAATAGCAATACGAGCCACCTGCATAGAGTCCTGCTCCACCTGCGGCGAAGACTGACAATCAACCTGAGCAGATATAAAAGGCATATCCGCCAATGACCGCTGTGCACCACCCTCCATGAAGGTTGATACACCAGCAATCCAATTCTCGTATGATCGATCATTGATGTAATACTGGAAGTTATCAAAGTATCCTACAACCTCATTCGCAACCGCCGCTCCAGAGTAAGCATACAGACAAGCACTAACATTTGGCCCCATGACACAAGCCGTATCGTCTCCTTGAGCTAATACAGCTCCTGTGCCAACCAACACCCAATTGTAGCTTGGATATGTCGTTGAGGAGTAGTATGCTCTCCAAATATTACCACGACGCTCTACTCTAAAAGCAAGGACATCCTCAGTGATGGGAGACGTAGCACTAAAGGCAACACCACCAGCAAGCATTGCTGTCGCATCTATCCTATTTATAGCATTGGTTCTGTATCGTGCAATCTTCACGTAGTTAGCAGCGAAAGCTACTCCCGGTGTAATATACAAACCAACCTCTGCTCCAGCTGCTTTAGGAGCAGCATTCCAATCAATAGCAGTCAAATCCACAATGACATTAAACGATTTCGAATTGATCACAGGAGCATGCCGCAGCCAAAAACCTGTGGCCAGCCCAGCACCAGCAGGATTAGCCTCCACAGTAGCCACACCACCGGCGATTGATGCACTTGAAGTACCTACTGCACCAGTGTATAGCTCTCCCGCCCACTTCGTAGTAGAAACCACAGAAGCAATCACAAAATCAAAAGCGTCCCAATCAGACAGGATACCATACTTGACATCCGCATTGATGTCAGGTAGACGAGATATCGTCGCAAACAACCAAGCAGGTTCTAGTGCTGTATGTATCGTCTTAGTCACCTGTGTTGCAGTCACATAGCCGCCTGCCACCTGAACACCCGGTGCCGCCAAAGTCACCTGTGTTGGACTATCCACCGTCAAAACAACAACAATCTCACCAGTCTGACGCAAAACATCATCGGTAGATCGTATCCACAAACGATCCCCAATCTCCAGTGCAAAAGCTTGTGGTGCTGTAAAACTCAAAGTCACAGCATCGTGCAGGACAATTGGATTAGCCAGCGTCCACGTTGTACCAATAGGCTCATCGGTTGTGCCGCCGTAAAACTTCAGGATAATCTCATCACCAAGGACAAAGTCCGCCTCTGTCGGAGTGTACTGATAGAAAATAACCCCATCATCCTCACTGCATGCAAATGTCCCAAGAGGTGTGGCTGGACCGGCCAAGTGCAAGCAAGCAATATCCACTGATCCTGGTGTTATCGTATAGTCATGAAGAGGAGCCGATCCTTGAGCCTTAAGCTCTAATCCCCAAGTGTAAGCAAAATTCAACTCGCACATGGCCGGCCCGAACTTAACATATTGCTCTGTCTCACCGATGATTTCATCCAACTTGGTAAACACAGTCCTGAACTTAGATTGAACCGTACCCTCTACACCATCCTGTGTTGCTGGCTCCGTGCCTATGCCAAGGCGATCCATGATTGCCACAGCATCAAACACCTCAATCTGATCAAGCCGGAACGTACCTGTATCAAGGAATACAAAAGCCACCTCATCCACAATAGCCTGATTCCAAGTTGTTACACCGTAGCAATCCAAATCAGCCACTGAATCAAGTGCACAAGTCATTTCTCTAGCAGGTTCATTGCCAATCGTAAAATTATACCCACGGAAAAGGGTATATCGGGCACTAGCATCCCGTGTAATAGCAATCATATCAGAAGTCTGCGTCACAGCCGTCGCTCTAAATCTCAAGTAGCGAAGGTTACCAGGGAAGAAATATCCAAATACCTCATTTGGAAAATCCCGTGAAACAGCACCATATTTGATCCAAATTTGTGTACCCAGCGGTTGTGCTGTAGGTATTGCATCCCCAAGTGTCAAACGATATCGTAGCCAAAAACAAGTTGATATCAGCCCGCCACCATCATTAGTCACTCTCCAATCGGTAGGCAAGCTCGTGATTACCACATCGTTTGACCCGGCGATCTTGAACCCGTTCGTACCATCTGTCACAGTAACAGCAACCCAAGCTGAACCATTCCAATATTCCCAAACGCCGGCCCAACCACCCACACCAGCCGTACCAACATTGATCGTACATTTCTTGAATGGGTAATTGGCACCGATGTAAAACGCATCGTTTATTGCAGGAGCAGCAGGCAAAAGCACAACATCATTGGCTGTGCCTTCATTGGCTGCCACTGTGTAATCCGTGTACACACCACCATCACAAGACTCAGCACCAACCACGGGTGCTGCTGAAACCACAACACTCAAACTCTGTGCCCCATATATAGGTGACCCTGTCACAACCTCCAAAGTAGGGACTGCTGCACCAAGGGTATTAGACCAAACACTCGTAATAAGAGGTGATCCGGGAGCAACATTGTATGCTTCAAAGTCCTCAAGAATACGCTTTACGGTGGAATCAAAGATATCATCCAAACCACCAATCTTATTTATTGCATACCACGGAGTTATAATAGGCATAACTTAGCTCCTTTTCTTAGTAGCCCCAAACAATCCCACGAATATTTGGTCTCTCACCTAAAACAGCATTGAGAATCGTAATCGTACCGTTTTCTGCTTTGATTGAATAATCGGGGGCTATGGCTCTATTCTCCTCATACCACTGATCTCCAGCCTTCAAGGGTGTTGAAGCTGATGTGGCTATGCCATTAAGTTCAACAAAGCAATCCTTATCCACAACAAAAGACCAAGCTCGGATTACACCAAGCGTCTCATCTCCACCGTAGGTTAAAACTACCTCCGCCGTTCCGGGTATCACCAAGGTTACATTGACATCAACATGCTTCTCCGGTGGCTGAACTGACTGTTGGACGGTAAATCCTCTGGCCTTATTCTCACTTCCCATAAATCACCCCTTCTATGCCCGACTAATCTGCCTGATTGGTGTCTTTGCCAACTGCCCCGCAAGGTCTACCCTTGTTGCAGCCAACGACGCACTAACATTAAGTACCGCTGCTGGATCATCCTTCGGGGAAAGACGTAATGTCGAAATCTCCTGAGCCTGACTTGAATCAAATCGTTGTGAAGCAATAACACCTTTATATGCTTTCCTTGGTGCACCCTCCACATATTCAAAACCAGCAGGAGGGAGATCAGACGCATCTAATGCCCCCTCCTGTGGTACATAACCCTCATCATGCGGCACCGGCCCATGCTGCTGTGCATTAGGCTTCAGGGAAGTCCGAGAGCTCACACGCTCCGCTTCCCGCTCCTTTATGGCATATATTCGCATAGCTTCCTGCTGCTGTTTTTCATCTTGTGCTTGGAAATAAGCACCATCAAGAAGATTGCCTTTAGAGTCACGAACCCGCCAATCAAGCTTTACCGAAAACTCCTTGGCTTCCTCTTCCGTTACTGGCGCCCATATCCCCTTCACAAAACGACCTAATTGAGCAGGACGACCACAGAACATAACCTCAAATTCGAACTTCTCTTCCGACATGATGATAGTCTCCTTTCAAATCTAAACTTCTTGTGGCATCCACTCCACTTCAACACGCAACGCATCTGACTTGTTTATCACAGAGTATGTGGACGTACTCACCTCAAGGTATACCAATTGACCCTCAAGTAAAGCCAATACCCCATCCGTAGAACTCAAATCGAAGTCTACAACACACCCATTGCCCTTCAAAAGGGCACCCGGCAAAGCTTCCACATCCCAATCGTACCAGCGATATGGAAATATCCACAATTGCTGCAACAACGGATGCGTACCATGCGATGTCACGGTAACCCATTTGAAACGAACATGGAACGATTCCAATTGACCGGGCAAGTTATCAGGCACCCAATCAGTCAAATTGAGTGAGTTCCAACGAACCTTGTAGTACCCTAGTGCCGTAACGCCATCAAACCCGTCTGTTTCATCCTCAGCAGGAGTAAATGGAAGCCAACCCAACACAGAGCCAGCATAATATTCCCAAATACCCGTACTAACAAAGTCTCCCAGCGTGGACACATACAGCAATACCCCATCAAACTTGTATCCTGCTCCAATGTAAAAGAAATCATTAGCGGCAGGCCCAAGTGCAGCACAGATCAACACATCATCAACATTCCCTGTATTAGCTGGTGCTGTATAATCTACAAAGACTGTGCCGCCAGTGTGAGCATAACCACAATTGGTGAGTCGATTAGTCTGAATCTGCTTTGCTGTCAACAGCAAGGATACATCCGTACCGGCTATCTCAGACTTCTTAACGTCCACCGCACAGACCCCACACGCCACAAGAGTAACCTTTACACCAGCACACGCATCAGTCGTCACATGCTCAGAAACCACGACCTCAGCAGCACCAGGCGTAACAATGGTAAATGGCCCCGGATTGAGTGCACTATTTGAGGCAAGTACCACATCCCCGACAGCTAAGAAGCCCAGTCCTAAATCTGCATCAAGTATCTTCTTGGTGTCATGATTGAAAGTGATATCCCCATTATGAGGTGCTTCATAAGTAATTACACCCATATGGGGCAAAACCTCACCACCAAACTTGATTCCTAGAATCTTAGCCGCACACGGTGCAGTAAAGATGGCTTTCTTTCCCACCGTCGCCCCTCTTTCACCGCTGATAAAGTCAGCCACTGGATTACTCGTATCATTAGCGGGAATTGTACGAACATCCGCTACGTTAAAACTCACACCTTCAATGCGTCTAGTAAAGACGCCTCTACCTTCTTCCCGCTCCAAAAGAGATACGGCTGCTGTCGTCTTCTGATGTGCCATCTCAGCCTACCTCTCCGTTGGAGTCCACTCAATCCCAATAACCAAAGCATCTGACCTTACACTAACGGCTGCGTTGGACAAAGCCACATTAGCATAAATCAATTGGCCTTCAACAAACTCCAATGCTCCGGCAACGGCACTGAGAACACCATCAATAGCTGTATCGTTGGTTGGAGCATCAATATCAATAAAGGTATTGATGGCCACATCCGAACCGGCTATCACAGACTTGTACACAACAACCTTAGCCGTACCAGCAGTAGTAGGATACACAGATGCATTAACATACACCCGCAAAATCTTACCGCTGCAAGGTGCAATCATGATGGCCTTATTAGTTGACTCATTATCAGCGATACCACTGGCTATTGCATCAGCAACAGCACAATTTGGGGCTGTCATATTAGTTCTGGTAGCAGCCACAATGAACGGTATTTCCTTTATTCTTCGAGACCGATATCCTCTATTGATCTCACGGGTAAGTTTTGAGGATGGGTCTGTACTCTTTGTGTGTGCCATATCGTCCTCCTTCTATCAGCAGCGAGAGTAACACCTTTAGAGTGTGCTCCTCTACTTACTGCTCTCGTCCAACGAGAATCTTCTCGACCCTCGTGCTTATCCTAGACACAAAGAAGTCCGAGGAAGAGTCCTCGGAGAGTTTTGACACTTTTCTTTGTATCCAATATTTCATAATCCTTAGGGATGGGGCGGTTAGGAAGCCGCCCCATCCAACAATCGCTTTAACCTAAGCCCTAGACAGCCTTCAGATCGGTGATCTTGGCCTGCTTCATCACATCCAAAGCACGAAGCTCCAGGTATGTGAAGAACATGGCCTTGATTCCCAACATATCATTCTGAAGGTAATCACGAGACTCAAAGTACCGTGTCATTGACGCCACAGCCACTTCAAGCCAGCGTGTATCAAGAACGAGTACGTTGGAACCCCCAGTCGCAAAGGCGTGTGTTCCGACAGCGTAGTTGCCGTATCCCGTTGCCACATCTATATCAGGAAACCACGGAATTCCACGATACGTTGACAACTGGAAGCCGGCCTGGAAACCAGGAAGAGTTGCCTCACCGCCACGCTTCACTTGGAAGGTAGCTTCAGGCATGTATCTACGCTGGCCTTGCAGCAACTGATCTACACGGTCAAGCTGGTCAAACCCTGATATGATGATATCGGGTTCTCCACCACGCTCACGAACCTTTCGAATGGCTTCATCAATCAACTCTGTCTCCAGGTATTGCAGCACACCGGAATTGTCCACAACATAAGATGCATTATAAGCATTGGCTGTACGAGCAGTCTTTGCATTTGCACCTGTTCCTGTAGTTCCCGGTATGACACCCCAAGAATAGCACCTAGTGTTATTCTGCTGTGTCAACGTACCATAGGTACGACCATCACGCTCCACGATATCTTCGATCGAAGTGCTGCCACCACGACCTTGAATCTGCACGATGTCATCCTGCGTCAAAGCCGTTGCCGCATGATACGCCGGGTCAATCTCGTAGAACTGATGTACGCCGGTTGCAGGTACTATAACAGCCGTAGCAGGATCACCGGCATTATCGAATCGATCGGTGACGGTATTCCTCTGATCGTAGAATGCATCCCCCGGTCTCGGACAATCGTTATTCCCCGCAAACGGTGTGAATACGGCTGTCTTTGAAGTACCGGCTGTTGTAATCCCCCAGAAGTTGCGGGCAAGCAATTGCTGATTAAGGTCTTTTACGTGGTCAACGGCTGCAAACTCCTGCTCGACAGCAAGAGCATCACCGATACCACCTTCAAGACCGGCCATGTACTGAGATTGCTCAGTAACACCCAGCATCGTTACAACCGCACGAGGCGGAGAGTAGATACGCTGGTAGGTCTGCTTGTTGACCGCAGGAAGATTGGCATTCTCCAACACCGGACTGGTTGATGGATTACGAGCAGAACGATTTCTCCAACCAACTGTCGTTCCAAACGGAACTTTTCTCAGAATATTGAAGAACTTGGTCTGGTTGTTCAAAACATCCCAAACCTTCCGTCCGTATGTGGCTGTGAAAAAGTCGGAATAGACCAACTGGTTTCCACCAGCCGTCAATCCTGTTGCCTTGATCAAGTCCATAACCGGCGGAATATTGCTGCCCATTCCATATGAGCCTTCAACTCTTGTGATGAATTCAACAAGGCTTTCGCCAAAGGTCGCAGCCATTATCGTAGCCCTCCAATCGCATACATTCTCTGGTTAAGCCTAGCAAACTCAGGATCAACCTGTACCCGGAACTGATTCTGTACCTTGAACGGAAGCTTCGCAAAGGACTCAACGGCCTTCTCAAGGTCCATCTGTCCAGTGCCGGCACCAACCTCGATACCACCACGATTGATGGCCGCAGGTTGCGGTGTTGAAGACGCCTGGTAACCAAGAGCCTTCAGAACATTATAAAACTCGGCTTTGCTGAGATTCTGACCTTCCTTCGTCGCTGAGTAATCATCGGAGGCTGGTCTCTTCAGCTTGGCTGTAGGTCCATCTTCCATCTTCTCCACCTCGTCGTCCTTCTTCTCGTCCTTGTCCTTCTTGTCGTCCTTATCCTTATCCTCATCTCCCTCATCCTTACCGACTATCTCGGCAGGTGGGAAGTCTTCCTTCTTATCCTCCGCCTTCGCTATTGCTATGAACTTCTGCAATTCAGAATTCTGTGCACGAAGGTTGATAATCTCTTCCAGAGCAAGATCGAGAACATAAGGCATTGCCGCCTCTGTTGCATCCTCACTCTTAGTCACAGAAGAAAGTGCCGTCCCTCTCTCATCCTTCTTGACGCCTGCTAGATCAGCATCGCCCTTCTCACTCGGCATTGCTTCCTTCTCTTTCCTCAAAGAAGAGACTTCATCGGAGAGCTTTCCCATACCCTTGCTAATCTCGACCATCTGAGCCTTCACAAAATCGGCTTCAAGCTTCGCTACCTCAGCAGGAGCTTCACCAGACTTGCGAAGATCATCAATAGCCTGACGAGCTTTCTCAAGTGTAGTAGTCATTGCATCTCCTTCTTCCAATTCCCCTCGATGGCCTCTAATCCGCCACCAATCGGGCAGGTCTACCGGGGTTGGCACCTGCGCCTCAATAAATTAAAGGCTAACCGCCTCTATCATATCCTGTCAAGATAATGATAAAAACAATTAGCCTTTAATTCATATCTAAAGAAAAGAAAAATGATAAGAGAATGATAAGAGACCCTACATAAAGGTTCTCCTACTCAAGCCCTTTAATCAACTCCAGATCGGACGCTTGTGAAATCCTACCAACTGAGCCTTTTGTAGGCACTAACCACAAATCGTATACGGGAATAGCCTGAATAAAGCCTGATCTATCAGGCATCCAACTAATCTTTCCTGCGAACTGAGGTATTGCCTTCATGATACCCATCTTATATGTTAGATCAAATGGCTCTCCGACATCCTGCTTCCGAACCATAATAGCCAACTGACCATTGGATGCTCCCATAATCTGTATAAAATCCCGGCAAATCATCATTGGTTTGCCCAAAGAATCCTGTGCCGCCTTCACCAGATCATAACCAACACCCTCAATAGCTTGCATAAACTCCTCATTGGTCTCACAAAAAATACCCTTCAGGCATATTGGCTCGTCTTTTGATTTCACTATGACAAACTTAGCTTCTGGATTAACACCACGACGACAATTATGCACCACAAGGGCTTCAGTAGAATATGTCTCATCCTCCTCAACAGCCAAATTGTACACCTTTCCTTTATAATGCTCCCTTGAAACAGAGATGACCTTGGTTACCCTGTTGCTTGAAAACTCCAAGACTCGTTCAAGTACAGCCTCTTTGTTTTTACGCAGATCAGCATACCAGATTACCAAACACTGATAACCATGCTCCTCGAATAGCTTTACTCTTGCTGCCATCTCCTCTTCGGTATGGTAGTGTGACCCACACAACTCAATAACCTTATGATCACCATCCCAATAGTCAGGATTCTTGCCAGCCACCATATGGGAAAAATCCCCTGTATATTTCCACATACCGGGCAAGCACCCATCCAATAGACCCAACAGATACTGTTCCGCCCAATTTGGTCTAAGACATCGAGCTACTTTTTGCTTAGCAGCAAACACAGGATCGAGCCATTGCTTCTTAGCCCGTTCTCTACACTTCTCTTTGAAAACAGGATTATCCCTCAAAGAGGTGGCTTGATTTGCTAAGCCCTCTGGAGAGTGAGAATAGTAATGACCTGGTTTACCACGTATGGCCTCAGCTTGTTTAATTGTACCAGTATCCCCTGATGCTATCGTCTTCCCTTTTCGGTTATGGCCGATGGGACAATACATCTTACTCTTACCAGATTTCTCAAACACAGGTATACCACATACCTGACACTTACCTGTATTTCTATGCATAGAAACCCTGTCTCCCACATGAATATCTTTAGCAGCAACCCACTGATACATTCTAGACAGCACCCTGACAGGATGCTCTCCTGTCAATTTCAAAGTCAAACCATCCGCAGTAGTCAGCACATACAAATCTTCATCCACCTCACGGCACATAACTTCCGTTACAGGTCTCCACCTCGCCTTGTGGGTGTACACCTCATCACCCACAATCACATTTTGTATTTCTTTTGCACCTAATTTGGTCCATACGATAGTATCTGGAGAGGCACAAACTGTAATTTCGTACAATTCCAGCTTAGGGATTGACCAGAAGGAGCGTCCGTTCTCGCAAACAAACTGCCGTTCCAAACCCCTACCACGGATTGAGAAGGAGTTGAGCTCGCCCTTCTTTATTGCATCGATGACTTCCTTCCCTACCATGATATCATCACGAAGTTTGCAAATTACGAACAGCCCCTTCTTATCAACCCCTGACTTCCAAAGCTTGCCATTGGAGTCACGAACACTCTGTACCACCTCTCCTACTTGAATACCCGTATGCACAACCATAACATTAGCGTACTTCGGGTTCTCCATAAATTTAGCAAAGGCTGGGCGAAGTGCCTCACGCTCTATTCTATGCCCCTCATCGTCAACTACCCAAGGGGAGGCATAGCCAGCAATGTAAAAACCATCAGCCGCTTTAATCAACTCAAGATGAGAAAACGAATCCCGACGATCGTGTGTCTTACATACATCCTTAGAGCAGCCGCTGCATGAACCCCAAAACTTCTGACAAGCACAAGCGTGCTCTTTCTTAATCTCGGTATCCTTCTTTGCACCCACCTCCATCTGCTTCAAGCGGGTATAGTAATCATCTATCTCTTTAATATGCGCCCAAGCAATCTGTCCAACAATCCTCCAACTACCTTCCGTAACACCTGTAGAGTCATCGTGTTCCCCATGTTCCTGTTCCACCTCAAGACCCATGCGAAACTCTTCAAGATCGTACTTATCAAAATCCACCCCTATAGACTCACCTATCTTGCGGGCTTGTTCACCAGACACAGGCTTCGGCTTGTAAAGCTTCAGTTCTTTTGATAGCATGGTCATCGATCCTCCCTTGGATCGTCTTCGGAGTATTTCTTAGGTTTCTCCCCATGACGCCCCTGATTCTCATCTTCAAAATCTGGTGCGGGTAATCCCTTTTGTGCCGCCACTCTCCTTCGCACAGATCGAGATTGACCACCAAATGTAGGAGTAAATCCCATAGAACTAACCGTTGCGGGTGATCCGCCCTCTTCCTTCTTAAGAGCCTGCTTAGTATGAATAGCTGCTTGCACACCTTCAGGATAATTCTCATGGGAAACCACGCCCTTAACTTTTTGATATTCATCATCAGACATAGCCCCACCCGGGGGCATATCAGGTCTGCGTGGCTCATAGCCAGAACCATATGGATTAGGAAAACGACGAGATTTCACGATCAACTCTTTAACCAAAAGCTCCTTCTCAGCCGGCATCGTTCCCTGATATCGTGGTTCACCAACACCAGACATCTTTTGTAACTTTGGTGGCTTGGCCTTCTCCAAACAATCATCACACAATCCAAACCTACTCGTAGTCGGGACACCACATG
>Ga0315289_10010686_pt1 | contig 13114 bp, 8 predicted proteins | sample YL17G11_40_MG_FD_203452 | JGI IMG/M metagenome (GOLD analysis project Ga0315289, IMG submission 203452) | Sediment microbial communities from Yellowstone Lake, YNP, Wyoming, USA - YL17G11_40 | ecosystem: Environmental > Aquatic > Freshwater > Lake > Sediment | place: USA: Wyoming | collected...
GAACACTGTGTCTCGGGGTTCGGTCTCGCCCTTCTGCGCCACGAAGATCATCGGGAAGGTCGCGGCGCTGAAGACCGGGAGTTCTCCGAAGTCGGTAATGCTCCGGACAGAACAGGTGTCGGCGATGTGCTTCCTCAGTTTCTCGCCGTAGTTCGCCCGGAACCATTTATTGCTGCTGATGAACGCCAGCATCCCGCCGGGCTTCAGGAGTTGAAGCGCCCTGATGTAGAAGTACACGTAGTAGTCCGCCGTACCACAGTAGAGTTCCCCGTAGGTGCTCTTGAGCGCGGGCTTCTGGTCCTTGATCCGCTCCTGGCGAACGTAAGGAGGATTGGCTAACACTATGTCGAACCCGGGCATGCCTGTCCCGCCGGGTTCGGGGTCGAGGAACGTCTGTTGGCGCTCGACCTCATTCGCGAATGCAAAACGGCCGTCAAGGGTACGCTCGGGTGGTCCGTCCGGCGAGAACACTTCCGCAAACTCCACGGCCCAGTCGAACCCCTTGATCGCTCTACCCGCATGCGTCCACTCGGCGATGGCGGCGCGCAGGTCGTCGATCTCCTTCTTGAGTTCCGCCTTTTCCGGCCCGTGAGAGCGCATGTAATCCCATTTCGCCTTCGAGTATTCCCGGATCGTGTCCCGGCCTATCATTTGCTGTCCGCTCGACTGTGGGTCCGGGGCGGTCAGGCTATCATCCGACTCTATCTTGAAGTCGAGGTTGGGCAGCGGCTGAGGGTTGTCGCCTTCATATTCAACCGCGAGCGACAGCCAGAGCCGCAGCTTCGCGATATTCGCCGCGAACTCGGCAATGTCGACCCCATAGAGATTGTCTTGAATGATCTCCAGCTTGCGCTGGTAAGCGGTGTCCGCCCCAATCCGCTTCGAGGCGAACAGGCACGACCGGAGATCGAAAAGCTCGTGCAGCATACCGAGAAGGTAAGCGCCGCTTCCACAGGCCGGGTCGCATGCCTTGACGCGCGTCAGCGCCTTCAGGGCCGCCTCGGGGTCGGCAATACGTTCGGAATCATGCTCCTCGACGAAACGCCCTATCGCATCCGGCGACTCCGTGGGCAGCGCCGATTGGAGATAGCCTTTCAGGGCTTCCCGGCACATGAAGGAAACGACTGGCTTCGGCGTGTAGTAGCTCCCCGACTCTCGCCGGCCCGTTACAAATCGCTCGAAGATGGTCCCGAGCAGCTCGGGGTCAAGCGCAACCTGCACGTCGAGCGGCGTGCTCTCCTCGACCGTGAAGTTGTAGCACGCAAACAGGTTGCTCAAGATGGCCAGGAACACTGAGTTGGGCAGGCGCTTCGTCAGAGGCGCGTTCTCGACTTCAGAATCAAGCGGCGTGTGCTCAAAGAGACCGCCGTTCAGGAACGGGGCCTCGAAAACCACGTGGGGGTCGCCCGGAACCCTCTTCCGCCGATCTTCCGCAGGATTGTTGAGCACCTCGAAGAAGAGTGGAACCAGATAGGTGTGGTAGAAGTTCTTGGGCGGGGCCAGCTTGCACGCGCGGTCGAGCAGCCGCAGAAGGTAGTCCTTCTGCCCATTCAGCCATTCCTTCTTCTGGATAAACCAGCAGAACATCAGGCGGTTGAAAAGAAGGTGCGTGAACTCCTCAGTTTTGCGCTCGTCGCATAGGATCTTCATAACGGCCTTGTGGACTTCATCGCGGAAGCAAGCCTCGTACCTCTTGAAGAAGTCGTCGCTCACGCGCTGAACGTCAAACGCCGACCACCACTGCTTCAGCCAGGCCTCGGAGTCGCTCGGATCGCCCGGATATCGGAGAGCTGAAAGGTTGAACTCGCACAGCGTGCGGATGTGCCGGTCGCCCTTGTCCCAACCGAACGTGCTCAGCACAGCCTTCCGGTCTTGCTGATCGCGAAACTGCGCGAACGTGAAGGTGTCGTGGCCCTGGGTCGTGCAGATGAAAAGCAGATCCTCCTGCTGCCAAGCGGGCATGCTGGCACCGCGGCGTCGGCTGGGAACCAGCCGGCGGAGCACCTGTCGCAACGACGTGCGATACACCTGTCCGTCATTGAAGTGCACGAAGAAAATGCCCCAAGGCTGGCCTTGCGATAATGGGCGCAGTTGGCGTACGACCCCGTTGCCCAGACGCTTGGCATGAACGTCGCCGAGGGCCAGTTCGTCCGCCGTCCAGTCGAAGGTGCAGTCCTCAACCGTGGCCTCGTCAGGGATGGGCCAGGCGAGCTGTCGGCGCAACAGGTCCAGGAGGGAATCGAGATCGCGAACGCGGCCGATTGCCAGCTCGAGCGAACTGCCGTCAGGCATCAGCAGACCTCCATCCACGCGATGAGCACAGGCTTCGCCCCGATGGGCGCGTTCATCTCCTTGAGCCGGGTGTTTCTGACGTGCCGCTCGATCTCTTTCCGCGCGTCGGCGAGGCCGCCGACGTCCAGATTGACCCTCCGGGAGGTGTCAGGCCGGCAGCGGATGGCAGCCCAGCAGTGGGCCAGGTCCTCGTGGATCTTGCCGCTCTCAGCCTCACGGAAGTACCATCGGACCTCACCGGTCGCGCCGTCCTCCAGTGCCGGCATCCGGTAGGCGCACAGAAGACCCGGCGTATAGTCGGCAGACAGATCGGATATCTGCTCGCCTTCTCGGCTGATTATCGGCTCGAATCCGTCGCCGGCCGCCTTGCCGGAGAACAGCCGCCGGGGCAGGCCGGACAGCTCGCGCCACAGATCCGGATGCTCCTGTGAAAGCCGCTGCCGCTCGAGGTTCATCAGCTCCTCGATGGTTTCCTTCCCCTCGTATCGCTCGTTGAACTCCTTGAGCGACATCTCCGGGTCGTCCGGCGTCAGTATTGCCCCTTCGATCCCGAGCGTGGCGTTGATCCTGACGATCTTGCCGTCGAGCCGATGCTTGAGGTGAAGCAAGTCTTCGAGCTCCTTGGGCGGCAGGAAGTTCCAGAAGTAGATCTTGCCAGCGAGGTCCTTTGGGCGCTTGAGCCGCGCCTCGAACTCCGGGTTCAAACGCCGGTCCACACGGCCTATCCTCTGCATAAGCCTGACTGGGTTCCAGTGGAGATCGTAGTTGATGACCAGCGACGCGTCCTGCAGGTTCAGACCTTCCGACAGGATGTCCGTGCTGATGAGAACGTCTATCGGATCGTTGAGGTAACGGTCCACTTCCGACTCGCCGAACAGGTCCGTGTCGCTGACATCGCAGTTGTAGTAAGGCGCGAAGCGCTTGATGACCACCTCTCGGTCTATCGCCCTGCCGCTGTCGATCTGCTCCAGGCGCTTGATGCCTGCGTCGCGCAACTGTCGGGCGAGGTAGCGAGCGGTGTCCCGGAACTCCGTGAATATGACCACCTTCCGGCCCTTCAGGACTCTGTCCGTCTGCAGATGCTTGACTAGCTGCTGGAGCTTGTCGTCCTTCGCCGGGTCCTCCTGCTGGCCCTCCCTGCCGACTGCATAGAAACGGCGGTAGATTCCGCTGAGGAAGCGAGTGAGGATTACTGCGTCCTCCTGGACATCGGCAAGAAGCTTGTCCATCTCGTGGTCTTCTGGGTTGAAGAGGCGCTCCTCCTCTGGGACCTCGTCCTCCTCCTCAGCCTCACCTGCCTCCTGGACTTCGAGGCGCTCCGCGATGTGCGCCTGGACGATGGACCACCAGCGCCGATTCGTGGTGTCCCAAGCCCCGTAGAGATCGGGATCGTAACGCCTCATGAACCCGGCCATCTTGGCGAGCAGGTCCTCGACGCTTGCCTCAAATGCCTTGAACGAGCTCTCAAGCCGCTTGAGCAGCAGAACGCGAATCAGGCCTATCAACTGAATCTGCCGCTGTTCGAGCCGCCTGTCCGGGTCCTTGTGATAGGCGCTCGTGTTGTATATGGCGAGCGAGAGGAAGGGATTGTGGCGATCGAACGCCTCTTTGATCTCGCCGTAGATGGTCGCATAAACGCTCTTCAGCGAGTAGTTGATAACCCGGGGTAGCTGGCGCTCAGGGAACATCGGGGCGGCCGGGCCGATGGCCTCTGACTCCTTGACATACCTCCGGCTGCGCTGGATCAGGACGCTCTTGAGAAGCACGTCCGTCCGCAGGAAGTCCTCCTCTTCCACGGCTTCCACAATCTCCTCGTCAGGGCGCTCGCTCTCTATCCGCTTCTCGGCCTCAAGGAAGTGCTTTCGGAGGTTCTGAATGCCGATCCGGGCGAAGTGCTTTGGCCGGTTCTGAGCCAGGTAGTTGATCAGGTGGTAGAGGTCGTCAAGCGAGTTGTTGATCGGGGTCGCAGTCAGCATGAAGGTCTGCTTGTTCGCGGCCAGGCGCATCATCAGCTCGCCCCGATTTGAGAGTGGATTGCGGAAGTGGTGCGCCTCGTCAATGATGATGACGTCTTTGTGCTCGTCATAGTACTGCAGATCGTCGTCTGAGATGGTTCCATACCGGCCGAAGTCCGTGTGTCGTTTGAGGTCAAACAGCTCTTTGAAGAACCGTTTGTAGCGCGGGCCGAGATACCGATCGATGCTTGACCTCCAAATGCTTTGCTCAGCAGATTTCGGGACGACCAATAGGACCCGCCTGCCGTCACGGATGCAGCGTTCCAGGATCATCAGGCCGATGAACGTCTTGCCCAGGCCGACGCCATCGCAGATTAGTACACCGCCCGATTCCTCGGCGATCTGTAGGGCGCGATGGTAGCCATCCTTTTGATATTGGGACAGGATCCTGTAGACCGCGGAGTCGTTGGCTTCCCACTCGTCCTGGAGCTTCTCTCTGCCAGCGAAGTACTCTTGCAGCGCCTTGGCGTAGACTGTGAACGGATCGTAGGCCCGGAGGTGCGGGTCTATGACGCGCAGGAGTTCCGCGCTGACGTCCTCCGCCTCTCTCCAGACCTCCTCATACCATTCTCGAAGGGCCTGGATGTGCATCTGGTCAGTCGTGAAGAGGTTGAGCTCCAGGTTCTGCGTCAGGCCAGGACGAGTGAAGTTCGAGCTCCCGACAACGGCGAAGTCAACAGGGCCTTGATCCCTTGCTTCCATCAGGTAGGCCTTGGCGTGGAATTTGGCCTGGGTGTACACGCGCGCAGCGATCTTCTTGTCTGCGAGGGCCTGTCGTACTGCAGGAAGTCCGATAAGGCGGTCGTCTCGCTCCTTCTCGGTTTCTATGTTCTGGTCTGTGGCAAGAGCAACGGCCTCGACCAGCTCCCTCTTCGTCCGCCGCGTGGTCTCATCGCCCATGAGGATCCGCGTCCGCTGCAAGTCCTGCCACAGCAGGTCAAGCTCCAGTAGGGAGCCGATCTCGAAGATGCCAGTGGCGACATCGAGTGACGAGGAGTAGGGGACGAGCCTGCGCAGAGCCGTAAGAACCGTGTTGTCCGCACGGTTGTCGAGGATGGTAGAGACCTTGGAATCTGTTCGCAGCTCGGGCAGCTCCATACCGTCGTCCTTTACTCCGTGTCTCGGCCCTCGCAACAACGGCGCAGTGTGGCAGTCTTCAGAGCCGCTGCCGTCATTGTTCTTCTGCCTGCTTAACCGGTTATCCTGCTTTAATGCGGCGCAGGCGTAGGGCGACGAGCCAAGTGACGTATTATGGAGCTGATTAGCAGACGACAAGTCGGGAAAATAGACTTCGGCGTATGCTCTTCCGCACCGAGGCGCGCGTCACCGCTCCCCACGCGCGCCCTTCAGTGTATCTACCGCCGCAGCCCCCGCTGCCGATGCGGCCAGGAAGAACTCCGGGTCTTCGTTGAAGCCGCGGCCCATGCTCGTGAGCGTAATTCCGCGCTCGGCGCACTCCCGGATGCCCGGCAGGCCGTCGAAGACCCGCGTGCGGTGCTTGTAAGCTATCGCCGTGCGGCCGATCTGCTCCTCAAGCACAAAAAGCTTCGTCTGGTCAATCATCGGGAGCGGGATGATGGCCTGCGTCAGGGCGATCTCGGCAAGCGCGGTGATCGTGTGATGGCTGATCCCTCGATGCCGGGGCCGTGGGTCGGCGAAGCTGATGCGCGGGATGGCGATGGCCGTGCCGCCGAGCGCATTCACAGCGTTGACGATCTCGCCCTGCTCGATGCCCGAAAAACCGTATTTCGTGCCCGTGCCGACGTTGCCCGGCCCCTGGCAGACGATGGTAACGTCCGCGCCGGCCACGGCCCTGGCAGCGATCAGCGCCGTGTGCACCGTGACCGCTTCGAAGTCCCCGCCGAACGCCTGGCCGGCGGTTATGGTCGCGTCGAGCAGGCCGGCGTCCTTCATCTGCGCGACGATCCGGCTGAAGGCAATCGGCAGCGCCGCTGAGTCGGTCATCACATAGACGACGCGCGCCCTGGGCTGCGTCAGGCGCTTGACCGCCGCCGCCGCCGGAGCCACCTGGCTGTGGAGCTGGCCGACGATGACCGGCATCTTCTCAAGCGAACGGAAAGCGTCTATGGCCGCCCTGTGCGGGCTGTCGTCCTCCTCGACCGCAAGCACGGCGAGCTGCGCCGGCGTGTAGCGAAGCTTCATGACGTGACCCGATCCGGAGGTTGGAGGTTGGAGGTTGGAGGTTGGAGGGCACGGCGCTGAAAGATTCTCGATAACGAAATGGTACCCGCCGGTGCCGAGATCGAGGTCAACAGCAGTCGTGTTCAGAACGACCCGGTCCCCCACCCCTGGTTCGGCGACGAGCGCGGTGTAGGCAATCGCTTTCGCTCTCCCGCCGCCGATCTCAACCTCGATCTCGACCGCGCCCGGTCGCACGGCCAATATCTCAACTACAGTCCCAGTTGCTCGGTTCAACATCGTAAACGACAGACGGCAAAAGCGGCCTACTTTCTTGCCAGGCCGGGCCACCAGGCAGCATCGAGGCACCGCTTTCCCGAGTCAAACACCTCTCGACCCTGCGCTCCGCTGACAGCGCGATAAACCCAGAGTTTGTGCCAGTCGCTGCGCTCTTCCGCGTCCCCGCCGACCCAGTGAATGACCCCCCCGGAGACCACGAGCGACGTGTCGTCGAGCCAGCCCTCGACCTGACGGCTCTCAGCCGTCCCAGCCGGCCTGGGCGCCTCCAGCCCGCCGCGAACGGACTCGTCCCACTCGGCGATCAGGTGCGGACGCTTCCTTTCCACGTCCACCCACCAGAGCCGCTTCATTAGGCCAAAGTGCGGCTCCCCGTACGTGTCAGAGGTGAACAGCGCAAGCTTGTCTCCCCGCCTGTTGAACAAGAAGTCTACCCCGAACCGGCTGGACCCGTGCTCGCCCGCGGGTATCTCGAGGTTTGCGGGCTTCCGGCCTCGTGCATCGGTAAGCCAGTAGCGCTTCCCGTCAAAGATGGCGAAGTGCGACCCGACAGGTGACTGTTCGACCGCCTCCATGGGCCCGTTCCACGTGAAAAGCCTCTTCCGCTCGCCAGTGATCGGCTGGAAATAGACGGTCGAGAGGCCCTTTTCCCGGCAGGTCACGACGATTATGCCGTCCCCATGGCCCGACCACCCAGCCAGATCAAGCTGGCGAACGCTGCCCATGGATCTCGACCTGCCCGTCGAAGGATCGTACAACCATAGGCTTCCCTGCCGCGACTCACTCCCCCAGTCGCGGATGAGCAGACGGTCGGTCCTGGGCGCCCATTGCGAACTGCTCCCAACTTCGCTGGCAACCCTCCTCACGGTACCGGTCTTGCGGTCCCAGCACCACCAGCCCGTGAGCAGCATGTACCGGCGGCTCGGAGACGGCCACGCGTGCCCTATCCGTCCGCTGAACGCCTTGGGCAGCGACTTGTGCGAGATTAGCAGCGTGGTCTTGCCCGTGTCCAGGTCCTTCTCGAACACATCTGACTGCGCGCCGGGCGCATCGCCAATCGCTCTCACCAGCACGACCTTGCCGCGTGACGTGCCGGCCGCGCAACGGTTGGCCAACACAAGCGCCGCACACAGACCGGCGAGCAAGCAAATTGTCCTCATAACCCACCTCCTACAGGCTGCCACCGGCCGGTCCATCCGGCGGGCTGACCCCTGAATCCTGACTCCTAACTCCTGACTCCTAACTCCTGACTCCCGACTCCTGGACGAGCGATACAGCGAACTCCGCCGTTTTGGCCAGTTCCAGGACGCTTACCCGCTCATCGCGCGAGTGCGGGCCTTCGTAGCCGACGCCGATCACTACAGCCGAGATGCCTTTCTCGTTGAGAATGTTGGCATCGCTCCCGCCGCCGCCCTCCATCAACACCGGCTCGATCCCAATCGCCCGCGCTGCGCGCTGGGCAAGCTCGACCGGAGCATCCTGCGGCTTCCAGCGGTAGGTGGTGTATTCGCGCTCAATCTCTATATCAATCCCGGCGCCAACGTCCTTCGCTGCGTCGTGGAACGTCCGAACCATGTGCTCGACCTGGGCCGCCAGCTTTTGTTCGCTTCGGCTGCGCGCTTCTGCCTGAACCTCGACCTCGTCCGGTATCATGTTCCTTGCCTTGCCGCCCTGGATGACGCCGACGTTCGCCGTGGTCTCCGGGTCAATGCGGCCAAGGTTCATATTGGCTAGGGCGCGGCTGGCCGCCACGATAGCGCTCACCCCGTCCTCCGGATGGATGCCCGCGTGCGCCGCCTTTCCGAAGACTTTGACAAGAAGATTCTCATGGGACGGAGCGGATACGACGATCCCAGCAACCGGCTTTTCGGTGTCGAAAACGTAGCCCAGGTCCGCCTGAATCTCTCCTGGGCCAATCTGCTTCGCCCCTAGAAGCCCGATCTCTTCGGCGACCGTAAAGACAATCTGCAGGCTGCGGAAAGGGATTTTCTGCTCGGTCACGACGCGGGCAGCCTCCAGGATCGCCGCTATGCCGGCCTTGCAGTCGGCTCCGAGCACCGTCTTGCCATCAGCCCGGATCATGCCGTCGTCCGTCACGACCGGTTCGAGGCCCTCGGTCGGCTCGACCGTGTCCATATGGGCGGCGAGGAAGATGCGTATTCCGCTCTGCAGCGGCCCCTTCCTAGTGGCAATCAGGTTGCCAGCGTCCCCGCCGATCTTCTGCCCGGCATCGTCCTCCCGTACCTGGAAACCGATCTCCTCGAGCCTGGGCCGGAGATAGTCGGCCACTCCCCGCTCGCATTTGGACGGGCTGTTGATCTTGACCAGGTCCAGAAACGTGCGGACCAGCCTCTCCTGGTTGATCATACTCTCACCTCGTGATGGTGACTTTCGACAGCCCTCTCGGGTTGTCCGGGTCCAGTCCCTTCGTCAAGGCGAGGTAGTAGGCGAAGAGCTGGCCGATGGCTATGTAGACTATCGGCGAAAGGATGTCGTCCACGTGAACGGGTATCCGAAATGGCGTGACAGCCAGAGACAGGATTTCCTCGCTGTCGGAGACAACCACCATCTCGGCGTGCTTGGAGAGCAGCCGTCCGGCCATATCGAGCATCGGGCGGTAGGTCGGGCCTTCCGGCGCAAAGAGGATGCAGGGGGTGCCCTCGCGCACGACAGCTATGGGGCCGTGCAGGAAATCAGCCGTGGAGAACGGCTCGGCGGCGACATAGCACGTTTCCTCGAGCTTGAGCGCCGCCTCGAAGGCAGTGGCGCGATTGATGCCGCGTGCCAGCACGATGCAGTCGTCCATATAGCGGTACCGATCGGCGCGGCGGGCGATCTCTTCCTCGCAGGACTCTATCGTCTTCTCCATCTGGTCGGCGGCGGCCAACAGGCCGTCAACAAGGTCGGCGCGTCCAGCTACGGTGACAGACAGCAGGAAGAGCGCTGCAAGAGTGGCGGTATAGGTCTTGGTAGCGGCGACGCTTCGCTCCGCGCCCGCGTGACAGAGCAAGGTGAAGTCGGCGGCTTTGGCGAGCGGCGAGGCCGACTCGTTCGTGATGCAGGCGGTGAGCGCACCGAGCTCCTTTGCCCGCTCTAGATACTCGATCACGTCAGCCGCCTGTCCGGACTGCGAGATGCCAACCACGAACGCGCCCTCCAGCCGGATTTCGGAGCTGTAGAGCGTGAAGACAGACGGCGCAGCAAGCGCGACCGGGAGGCCGTTAACGATTTCGAAAATGTACTTGCCGAACGTCGCGGCGTGATCGGAGGTACCGCGCGCAGCCATCACCCCAAGGGCAACCTTTCGTCGTCTGAGCTCCCTAGCAAGGTTCGCGACGTTCTCCCGCTCCGCGGCCACCAGCGTGCGGATCACCTCCGGCTGCTGGCGGATTTCGTCAAGCATGTGGGACATCGTATCTTGCTCCGGTTCTTATCTCGCGGCGGGCCACTCTGCGCTCTCTTCCCAAATTGCCCGCCTGCTGTGCGATATTGTACGACACAGGGGTTAAGGTAGTCAAAGAAGCGGATCATAGCCAGAAGGTGGGGATCGGTCCGCACGATTTGAAAGGCGACAGCATGTCAACTGTAATGTCTACTGTACTGTCTTTGTACATGTCATGCGAGCTTGGAAACCGCAACTTTCCGCGGTTTTGATGGAAGAAATCTTCCGTTTTGCCCCGCAGGTTTCTGCGACTTTGCTGGAAGAAACCTGCGGTTATGAACGGCACATTCGTTCGCTCTCGGTTTCGCAGGACCACAATGCTCCCCAGCTTTCAACTTTCAACTCTCAACCCTCAACTCGCGCAGCACCGCTTGAGCGATAGGGTCCGCCGCGTCCAGCCCGCATATCTGGAAGAGCGCCGCCTCCGGCCCGCGCGCCCTCATGATCTCCTGAATCCGAGGCGCGGTCGGATCGCCCGGCCCGTCGAACAGCAGACCTGCAGCGATGCCCCTGCAGACGTTGGTTGGGAAGATACCCTGGGAGATGGCGAACTTGGCTGCGCCGACCAGCCTGTCCTCCGGCCCCAGCTTCCTTGCCGGGTCGCGTCCAACGCGCGCGACCTGGTCGCCGAGCGCAGCGTTGCCGAATCGCCGGATCAGGTCTTCGATATGCGCCTGGTGCTCCTTCGGGTCGAAGCCGTACCGCTTGATGAGCGCAGCGCCGGTCTCGGACATTGCCCCGAGCGTGGCCGATAGCACGTTTTGGTCGCGCATCGCCTGGTACATATATTCGTGGCCGCGGAGATGGCCGAGATACGCGGCGACAGCATGGCCGCAGTTGTGGGTAAAGAGCTTGTCGTCCACGTAGGCCTGGAAGTTGTCGCGCGGCTCCATGCCTACGATCTCCGGAACCGAGCCAACGAACGCGCGGCGATCCACAGGAAGCCGTTTGTAAGCCTCCACGACTACCAGGAGCGGATCTTCGCGCCGCTGTTCCTCGGTCATAAATGGAACCATCCGCGCAACTACGGACATAACGAAGCCGACGCGAGCCGCAAGATATGGGTGATGCCGCTCCGGGAGCCGCCTGCGGACCTCCTCGCGGAGGAACTGGTCGGCACGAGCCAGGTTCTCGCAGATGATGATGTTCAGCGGATCAGTGCAGCCGCGCTCCGCTCGCTTTTCGATCCCGAGTGCTATTGCAGGAGCAACGGCGGGAAGCGCATTCACCCCGACGGCGGTGCAGGCGACCTCCGCAGTCGCCAATTCCTCTGCCGCACACTCAACGTCGCGGCCATCCACAGCCCGGACGTTCGAGATATGGACATCCTGCGGGGCCTCGGAAGCGATCCGAATGGTATAGGAGCGCCGCTCGTTCAGCAGGCGGACGATCTCCGGCTCGACCTCGACGAACACGACCTCGTAGCCGGACTCGGAGAAGAGCTGGCCGATGAAGCCGCGGCCGATGTTCCCCGCGCCGAACTGAACCGCCTTCTTCACTCTCCCGCCTCCGGGTTGTCCGGCTTGAAGCTGGTGAACGCGCAGGGCAGGCACTCTGAGAGCGACCTGACCACCGCTGCGCCCTCCAGGTTGGCCGCTATGATGACCGGCGGCTCGGTTCCGGCGAACTCCTGAATGACCTGGAGGCATGCGCCGCACGGGAAGACCGGGGCGCCGTCCGTGACCACGGCTACTGCGACCAGCTCCCGCTCGCCGGCTGCCGCGGCATTCCAGACGGCCACACGCTCCGCGCACACGGTGAGGCCGTACGAGACGTTCTCGACGTTGCAGCCGGTGAAGATGCGGCCCGAGGAAGTCAGCACCGCCGCGCCGACCCGAAAGCGGGAGTAAGGGGCATAGGCTTGCTCTCGGGCCTTGAGAGCCGCCGCTATGAGCTTCTGCCTGGCGCGCTTCGCTGTTTCCGGTCCGCCTGCCATTCTAGCCACAGCTATTGCCCCCCATCCGGCGGCGGCCCGCTTTGCTGCTCGTCTGCAGCCTGCCGATACCTGCGCACCACTTCCCAGGGAACGATCAGACACAGGAGGTGCCAGTACAGTGCGAAGGTCACGGCAAGCGCCGCCGCGGTCACGACGAGGAATACATGCGCCGAGTGAACATCAACCGGCCATATCTGCCCCCGTGCCAGAAGACGGTTCACCTGGAGCCATTCCGGAGTGTGCATGAGCGCTGACAGGGCCGCCGCCGCCACCGGAGGCAACACGGTCGAGCAGCGGCTGGCGAGCACCCGGTACGCCACTGCTGGCCGCTTGAGCAGCCACAACATTGGTACCGCTGTCGGTACCAGCACGGCCAGCGCCCCCGGGCCGATCACCTGAAAGCACGAAGGGCCGAGAAGGTAAGCTGCCAAGCCGAAATGCGCGTCCAGCCACGGGATGGGTAGTTGCTCGAGGATGATCACGCAGAGGATCACCGCGCCGTAGACCATAGCGAGCGTCCTATGCGTTCTGGCCACTGACCTCCACGGCCGCAGCGCTTCCGACTGGGCCGCAGCCTTGGTGGGGCGAGATGCGACCTCTATGAACAGGACAATCGCGCCAGCCAACGCTGGCACCGCGCTCACCCACATCAAGCCTGCGTCGAGCGATCTGTAGCCCCGCGGAACGAGCAGGCGCCTGACGACAAGAATCCAGAGCGCGAGGGCGAGAAGCCACAAGGCCCACGCCAGGGCCCTCCGGGAGGAAGGCTCAATCCTGCGCAGGCAGAGGGCCGCGTACGCCCCCAGGCCCGTCGTCAAGAGCGCAAAGAACACCAGATACCAGGTTTCGAAGCCGGCCATGGCTGACCTCCCTCGCCCGCATCGCGGCAGACCCGCAGCAGCAAGAGCAATTCTAGGAGCAGACGCCTGGGATGTCAAGGCCAGCAGGCAGCCCAATCTGGAGTGCGGCAGCGCGCTGCCGCTTTCCCACCCA
>Ga0315289_10010687_pt1 | contig 13113 bp, 15 predicted proteins | sample YL17G11_40_MG_FD_203452 | JGI IMG/M metagenome (GOLD analysis project Ga0315289, IMG submission 203452) | Sediment microbial communities from Yellowstone Lake, YNP, Wyoming, USA - YL17G11_40 | ecosystem: Environmental > Aquatic > Freshwater > Lake > Sediment | place: USA: Wyoming | collected...
GACTGTCGGCCTTCTGGCTCCCCTCGTACTTCTTGTAGAACTGACGGCCCAGGTTATGCTCCTCGACCGTGTCCCCGTCGATCAGCCAGAGGCTCACCGGGTCCTTCGCTTCCTTCAGCGCGATCCGGATGACTCCCTCGGCCAGGTTGAACCCGATGCCCCCGCATCCCACTATGGCGAGGTCCATGGAACCTCCTACTCGAGCTCTCGCTCGATGGACTCCTTGATGTAACGGAGCACGGTCTTTCCTCCACGCTCGCCGAGCATCTTCTTGACGATCTCGTCGGCGCTCTTCTTGGCATCCTCGGGGGAGATCCCATCGATCTTGAGCGCCCGCACGGGGACGACTTCGAGTTTTCCCTTGATGGCCTCCGCTGCCTCTTTCGTCTTCGTCCAGAAGACGGCGACCCCGCAGTCGTTGGCCAGGTAGTACCCGTTCTTCTTGATGAGGAAGTCGTCCAACGGGATCACTCGCTCGAGGGCGAGCGACATCGACTCGGGCGTGTAGCACATGTTGATCCTTCGCCTGTTCAGGATCCGGAACTGATTCTCGAGTTCGATCCGATTCCCGTTGCCCGTCAGGCACACGTTGACGGCGATGTCCTCCGAGAGCGCGCTTCCGTTCATGGCATTGGACAGGATGACGTTGATTCCCGGGGTCCAGAGTTCGTCCCCGTTGTCCGTCGACGACGGTTTCGCTCCGATCCTTCCCGGGTGATAGTGGATCGTTCCCGAGAACGGCCTTTCGGTGTAGTAGGAGACCTCGGTCGGACTCACGGCGGCGAGGGGAGTGTCGACGGCGTAATGTCCGTCGCACCACCGGAGCAGGAGCACCATCTCCGACCTGAACTGCCTGTAGACCTCGAGACACACGGCAGCCGCCCACTCCAGGGCCGCGGTGTCGATCGGATGGACGTGTTGGACGATGATTCGTTCTTCCGGAATGGGGTCCAGTCCGGGGATGTGGCTGTGCCGGATCGTGACGAACTGCGCCGCCGACTTCTCGGAACCGAACCCCTTCACGAAGTATGCCCGCTCGCTGGTCGGTCCCTGGGCGAGTGCGTATCCGTTGTTCTTCCGTCCGGCCTTGACGTCAGCGATCAGGTCGGACATCTTGGTGTAGATCATCGAGTATCTCCTTCTCCACGTTTCCGTACTCGAACGGGCGGTTGTAACTCTGCTTCGTCTTGAGCAGGTCGACCAGGATCCTGTCCGCCCCGCATGCCGCGAGCGCCTTGCTGAACCGGTCGTCCCTGGTCTTCCCTTGCATGAAGGACTCCGCGAGGATCCTCAATCGGTTGGCCGCGCAGTCGATCGGGTCGCACGTGCGCTGCATCAGCGCGATCTCCCACAGGTCGTCGAAGGTCATGTGAATAACCTCTTCGTGTATGTCTCGTACGTCTCGGCTTCCTTCCACCTCATCATGAGCGCCTTCTCTCCCAGATCTTCCCATCTCTCGTAGATGTGGAGGAAGTCGCGGCCCCAGATAAGATCCGGAATGGCCTTCTCGTCTGGAGTGGAATCGTCCACGAAACTGGACGCCCAGAAATCGTGCACGGCGACTACGGCCTTGTCCTCGACGGTCTTCTCCTTGTTGATGACCTCCCCGATCGAGTTCCCCATGCACACCTTCCCGTCCAGGCTGATGTTGGACATGGGCGGATAGTACAGGGTGTCGTCGGGCTTGAGGATCCTGGTCCTGGCGAACCGGACCCACACGTTCTCGCAGGTGTTCCCGGCGAACTTGACCCCGTAGATCGCCCACGGGATCCACAGCTTGAACTTCCTGTACCCGGTGGTGCGTCCGTTCGGCGTGCTTTCGTGCGCCTCGAGGGTGATCTCCTGCTGCAAGGGTTCCACCTGGATCACGAAGGCCTTGCGGAGTCCGCCGGACTTGAACATGGCCTGGATGGTCCCGTACGGAAGGATGGGCGTGATGAACTCCCCGGCCCGCAGCGTGTCCAGGTACTCCGGGAGGGAGATGGTCTTGATGACCTCCCTCCGGACCACGCTCACGGTCTCGTCGGGGTTGATGACGATCTCGCGCTCTTGCATCTCGTCTCCGCCTCCAATTCGTCGTAGATGGCTTGCAGGTCGCGGCCCCGCTTGGGGTCGAGGAACGCGACGAACCCGATCTTTCCCTTCCACGTGGCCCACGGGATCGCCCTCGTGCACGCCTGGTTGCGCGCGAGAAAATTAAGGGCGTCCTGCGGCAGGGCCTTGACGAGCCCCGGCTTTCCGTTGATCCCGGCGATTCGCCGGAGTTCCTGTCTCGTCTTGTCCTCCAGGTAAAAACCGGCGGGCGCGATGTCGGCCCGCCGATCCGTGAGCGCATTGTGTAACTCTGCCCGGAGGACCCTCCAGTAGGGACGTCGCGGCCCGATCTTGTCGTTGATCTGCACCCCGCAAACGACGAAGCGGGCCGGCTTACGATGGAACTCGATCTTCTTCGGGTTGACCTCGAACCCGATCTTCTTGAGTACATGGCGTACGGGATACACGAGTCTGACCATGCTGGGATCGTCACATCCGAATGAGAGGTTGTCGCTGTAGGTTGTGAACGTGCACGGACAATGATTCAACCTGTCCCACTCTTTGACGACCCCGTTGATCCTGGCAGCTACGCCCTTCATGACGAGGGCCGCCAGGAATGGAGACGTGGGCGCCCCTTGGGGCAGGACCCTCCGTCCCTTTCCGTCGAAGATGAAACACCGGTCCCTAACGAGGTCGATGATCCACTGCTCGACGGACTCGTACTCCAGTGCCTTGACGACCAGGTCCTCGGTGCAGTTCGAGAAGTAGTCCGCGATGTCCATCTTCAAGAGACAGTCGGGAGACCGAGTCTTGCCGTCGACCGAGAGCAGCAGGCGCTCGGCGGCGGTCTTGATGGACCCGCGTGTCCTGGGCAGGTAGGCGTTGACCCATGGCCCCCTGCGGATGCGCAACCCCGAGAGGATCTTCAGCAGGCTTTCCTGTTTTGTCTTTAGCGCCGGTAAAGGCGCATGGATGACTCGGACCCCTCCGCTTTTCTTGGGGATCCTGATCACCCTGTAGTCCGGGTTTCCGGGCATCGCTCACCTCCGCCTACTTGAAGATCTTTCGCAGGGCTTCCAGGACGTCGCTGATCAGAGCATGCCTCCCGTGGCCTTGGGCCACTTGTTAAGGAACACAAAAACAAAACAGGGATGTGGCGGAGACGGTTTCCCGTCCCCGCCACTCCCCGCGCCAGAAAGGAGGAGAACTTCTTCGTAAAAGTCCTTGAAGGAGAGGGGGAGGGGCCGCGGACTTTCGTCCACGGCCCCTCCCAGTTGGTGGCGTTACGCGGTGGCCTTGGCCTTGGCCGGCCTCCCCTTCTCGGGGATGGCGAAGAGGCTGCGAAGCTCCATCAGGAACTCCTTGGCCTCGGTAAGCCGCTCCTTGACGGAGGGCTGGGCCTCGATCTTGGCCGGCTCGGCCTCCTTGATCCCGGCGGCCTTCGCGGCCGCTTTGCTCTCCTTCCGGAGAGACTTCCAGCGGCTCTCATAGCCGCTGATGTTCCGGACCTTGAGGCCCATGGCCTCGCATAAGGCCATGCCTTCCTCCGGGCTGGAGGGCATGCTGATCTCGTCCGGGTCTCCCCGGAGCTTCCCGACATCCTCCTCACGGAGGGGCGAGATGGCCACCGCGAGCTCGATCTCGCGGGCCGCGTCATCGACGTCTTCCTTCTTCAGGAAGGCGATCGCCCTGGAGAGGGCCCATTTCGAGGGCCGGAACGGGGCCTTGGACGTACCGCCCTTCCGGTCCTTGAGCAGGAACCAGCCCCCCACCGCCCCGACGATGAGGCAGACGAGGGCGACCAGCAACGAGACCGGTCCGAACTCGGACCGCTCCCCGGACACATTGCCCGAGGACACGTTTGACGGGAGCAGACGAGCCATTTTTCCTCCTTTGCTCTGGCGAGCAATAAGACAATGAACGGCGGTCATCCCAACGAGGGACTTCCGCCGTGGGGATCCTGGCTAAGAATCCCCTCGTACTACTCTTATGACATAAGAGAGGGCTGTTTTTGGGCCTTCATGCTATACTTGCTGGGGAGCAGGAAAGGAGGCCCGATGACCGAGCCAGCAGGAAAGGTATCCATCAACCCCCATGGTTCTTTCGTTTCCCAGGGCCTGATCAAGGACCGGATCGACGCCACCAAGGCGGAGAAGGCGGTCAACACGGCCCAGACCGACGCCGAGAAGGCGAAGGGAGAAGCGGAGGAAAAGAGGCGCCTCGACGAGATCAACAAGCTCCTTCCCGAGAAGGTGACATCCTCGAGCCTGGGAGAGGTCTCCTTCGACACCTTCAAGTCACGGTACAAGGACATCTGGTCCCAGGTGGAGAACAAGGATCACCTCGCCCGCGGCTTCTGCACGTTCGAGTGCGAGATGGCTCCCGGACTCAAGGTGGGTTTCCGGACGTTCAAGTCCGGCGAGCTCCGTCAGATCCGCCGATTCACCTCGTCCACCCTCCCCAACCAGGACTTCCACAAGTACCTGGACGAGGAGTACCGCTACCGAACGGTGCGGCTGATGGTCGGGATCACGTCGTACTACGGCAAGGATATGCCGACCGTTCCTCTCGAGTTCCCCGAGGGAAGCGTGGAGAAGTGGCTTGCCCTTTCCGACGTCAAGGCGCGCGCCGCGTGGCTCGACGATCTTCCCGACGAAGTGGTCGAGTCCATGTCGGGGACGTTGACGGACGTCGTACTGGCCTACCGGCTGGCGCTGACGGAAAACCTAAAAAACCGATTTGCACCCCTTTAGGATTCTACCGGGCCCGCCTGGTGTCCAGAGGGGTGCAACTCCCGGACTTCGGTATGCTCGAGCAGGCCGACCTCATCGAGGTTGAGCGTCGGGGTCTCCTCATCGAATTCGGGAAGGAAGCCATCCGCGTGTTCTCGACGGCGAAGGATCACGACAAGGCCGTTGCTTTGTTGGATGAACTCCGAAAGATATACTTTATCGGGTACGAGGAGAAGCAGAAGCATCAGATCCGTGAGCAGGCTGACGAGCTGATCCGCTTGAGTCAGCTCACGTATCGGATCACCCCGAAGCCCGGCGGCGGCGGGATCTTGCAGGTCAGCAAATGACTACCTACTACGCGGCAGAGAAGTGGAAGGAGTTCCTCGCCGAAGTAAGGGACGGCCTGCGCAACCTACAGAGCCCTAACCTGGCTCCCTTCTACTCCTGGGCGCCTGAGGTCCCCGTAGGAGAGGCTGTGGACCGCCTGGCGGCCTCCGTGGCGTACAGGGAAGGCAATGGACTTCCCGTGGTCAGCGAGCCGGACTTCTCCTTCCAGGTCGGAAAGAGTTCGTCGAAGGCCTCGTTTGTGAAACTCGTCTCAGAGATGGGCGTGGAGGCCGAGTACCGGGAGGACGTGGTAGGCGAGGTCCAGTCGAGCAGGATTCCCGACATTCCCGGCCTTCAGGACGTCATCTCCAAACTGGTGAAGAAGGGATTCGCGGTCGACACGGATGCGTTGGCCGTCAGGTTCCCCGGGGTAAACTTGTCGGGAGGGACCATCCTTCATCTCATGGAGGATGGGCCGTCGTCGTGGGCCGAGGAGGACTCGGTGGTGCTCTCCAAGATGGCCCGCGCCAGGAAGTACGTGAAGATGTACCAGGAGGGAGGGACCCCATGAAGTGGCTTCTGCCCGTGGTCATGCTCGTGCTCGCCGGGTGCGGAGGGATCTCCGGAGATCGGCTCAAGGAGATCAACTCCGAGTGGTGGCGGATCTACAGCGTGGATCGCTGCCAGACCGCGGCCGAGGCGACGGAGTTCGCGGCCCTGGACGAGGCCGGCAAGACGGCGTGGCTCGCCGCGCACAAGCCGGGACCGGCTCCCTTGTCCGAGCGCGTGCTCGACGCCGCCAAGGACTACAAGGAATCGATCGACGAAGAGGCCGACGCCGAGTGAGGTGAACCATGCCGGACGTATCCGCTGCCGCCCTCGCGATCTTGGACGGGGTCTCCAAGAAGAAACTCAGCGATGTGAAAGACCCGAAGGTGCGCCAGTACCTCACGGATGTCTGGGGCGGACTGTACACCGCAGCCCCGGCTCTCCTGGAAATCCTTGTCGGCCCCGGCGAGGTTGTCCTGAGCGGGAAGTACGCCTCGAAGACCAAGACGATCCTGGGCAAGATCGAGGAGGACGTGCTGGCCTTCAAGCGCAAGTTGATCACCCAGGCGGTGTTCGAGGAACTGGTCTGGCGCCGCAAGCGGGCGATCTTCGCGCTCTACAAGGCCCAGGAAGCCACCCAGAAGCAGATCACGGCGGACAAGATCCTTTCCGCCGCCGAGTCCATCGCGGGGATCCTGATCAAGTACGGGATCCCGTTCATCCTGGCAGTCGTCTAAGGAGTGCATCATGGACTGGACCATCATCCTGACCATCGTGTTCACGGGCCTCGCTGCCATCCTGGCGGCCATCTCTCCGTTCTTCATCGCCTGGCTGCTCAAGCAGAAGATCGTCCAGCAGCTCCACCTGGAGAACCTCATCTCTGCGATGATTCCTCAGGTCGTGGAGTGGGTGGAGTGGTGGGCTACGCATTGGAAGGACAGCGCGCCCCCGAAGGGCGAGGCCAAGATGACCAAGGCCCTCGAGCTGCTCAAGACCTACGTCCCGGCCGCGGCCAAGATCCCGGACGAGATCCTGAAACTCAAGTTCGAGACGGCTCTGGCGGACTCCAAGAAGGTCGTCCTCAACGTGAAGTAGGGAGGCACTCATGAACTGGCAGTCCATCCTCAACGACATCGTGTACCCATCGGTGACGGGGCTGGTCATCCTCATGATCGGCACGGGCCTCAAGATCCTGTCCGACTGGCTGAAGGTCAAGGCGGCCCAGGCCACGAACGACACGATGAAGTCGGCCATCACCACGTTCGCCGGCGCGGCCGAGCAGGCTTCCTCCAACGCGATGAAGCTGAGCCAGGAGAAGTGGTCCGGCGAGAAGAAGAAGGAACAGGTCAAGGCCGATGCCGTAAAGTTCGCCGCGGATAGCGGGTTCAAGGTCACCGAGGACCAGATCGACAAGATGATCGAGGGGGTCCTCGGAGAGGCGAAGATCAGCAAGTAGGTCCGTCTCCTTTCCTTGACCCCCGTGCTGTCTTACCTCCAGCGCGGGGGTTTTTGTTAGGGCCGAATCATGCCGAGCGAGGAACTTCTCCAATACGCGGACCGAGCGAGACAGCAGTCGGAAGTCTTTCTCCAGCGGTCCCGCGAACAGATGATGGCAGCCGCCCAGGCCCAGCAGGCTGGCATGGGTCAAGGTATGTCCTACTTCGGCGGTGTCACTCAGACGGGAGGAGGAGGCGGATATCCCATGGCGGGGAGTCCGGCCGGTCGCCTTCTCGAGACCATCACCGACCTGGCCCGTCGCGGGGCCATGATGGGAGGCAGCACAGTCGGAGGCCCTATCTCGTCGGCCGGTCAGGCGGCGGGCGCCGTGGGCGGTCTCATCTACGGCAACCAGCCGTTCGGAACGGGCGGAATCAACGGCGGGGCCGCCATGGGTTCCAATCGCAGTCTCGGCGTCATGCAGACTCTCTACACGGCGATCGGGCCGAACCTTCCTCCGCTTCCGCTTCTTGGAGACATCGGACGATGGGCCGGCCAGCGCATGGACATGGAGCGCTCCCAGGCCCAGCAGATGGCCTCGGACGAGCTCAAGTATCGGACCATGGGTGCCCTTCAGGGCGGGGCTCTCGGGGCGATGGACGTGGCCTCGTTCGGGATGAGCGGGTACATGCTCCGCAGATCCGGCGTAGGTCTTGAGACCACAGGGAGGCAGGCCTACGCACGCACGCTTCAATCCCAGCTCCGTTATCTCACCAAGGAATCCCTCGCTGCGGGCGGAGCCGGTGAGTACGGCGGTGAATTCTCTACCGGCATCAACCGTCAGGGAGCGATGGCAGCCCTCGAGGCATTCGCTCCGAGAATGGGAGAGATGCAGCGCGAGATGGGCCTGTCCCGCAAGGAGATCGAGAACATCCAAGGTCGGGCCTTTGGGACCATGGGCACGGCCATGCAGAACGATCTCTTCAGTAAGGGAGGTTTTGGGAAACTCGCGGCGGAGACGACCAAGCAATCCTTCGCCGTCCGTGACATCCAACGCACCCTGAACATCGACGAGAAGGACGCTAACGAATTCTTCCAGACGATGGGCGAAGTCTACGGGACGGCCGATCGCATCGCCAAGATGGCCCACCAGGCGGAACAGCACGCAGGGCGATGGGGAATGAACAAGCGGGCCATCTTCGACATGATGCGGGAGTTCGAGGATGTCGGCCGCACCACTGCGATCGGTGCCGAGCGCGCTCGGAACATGGGAATGAACTTCGTCGAACAGATGAGGGGTCAACAGCGCCTCGGGATCATCGACAAGGAAACGCTCTTCATGTATGGCGGGCGGACGAGCGAGGAGGCCCTCGGCATCCAGGCACGAGTCCAGACCCAACGCAACATCGGGATGCTGGAACAGGGTCGGCTCGGCGGGCTCGACGTCATGATGCGCTCCTCACCCGGCGCGTACTCCAGGTTCATGGGCGGGGGCATGGGCGAGTTCGAGATTGCCGGTGAGGTCGGGTCGGCCTATGCGAGGAACCCGCTCGCCGGACTCGAGGCCAGGTATGACCCGAATGTCAGAGCCCAGGCCGGGAAACTCGGCATGACGATGCAGTTCCAGCGCGTCATGGGGATGAAGGAGCGCGGGCTGTTCATGTTCGGCGGCGAGAAGGCCGAGATGATCCGTCAGTTCGAGACCTTCACCGGTTTGCCTCCCATGGAGGCCGCTCGCTGGTTCAATGTCTATCAGAAGCAGCAGGACCAGTTCGGGAAGATGGCCAAGGGAATGAAGGGTGACACCCAGCAGCACGCGAGAAACATCCAGAACATCTACACCCAGTTGCAAGCCCAGGGTCTGACTGGTATCGGTGCTAAGATCTCAGGAGATCCGCAGACGGCTGCACTCGAAATTTACAAGCAGGCGACGGCCAACGGAACCAAAGAGTACGATTCGAGCACCAGCCTCGAGGAGAACCTTCGCAAGGTTGCATCCGTCAAGGGAGAGACGACAGAGCAGGTAGCAGCAGGTTTGCAACGCGCAGGCGGCGGGTTGTTCAGTGCCGCTGAGGCCGGAATGGGTGGTAATGCACCAGGAGCTTGGAGGGATGTTCGGCGTCTCACTGCTGCATACGTTGGAACTATAATGGCTCCGGTTGAGGCTGTTACAGGTACCATCGCTGAAGGGATCGGTTCACTTGCTTTCGGTGTGAACAAAATTAGTCCTATGATGGTGACGAGTTGGGCATACCGTGGTATCCGTGGATCGGAAGCAGACGAGAAGGCCGCGGCAGCTCGTGGTCGGATCACGTCCAAAGATCTCGGGGGACTCACCGGCTTCCTCAGGGACCGGGGAGTCGGAGATGCGGCAATGGCCGGTCTGATCCTCGGCGCCAACAAGGGGCAGACGCAGGCAGACATCATGTACACGCGAAAGGCTGGCCTAACCAGGAGTATCTCCAACTTCATCGGCGGTGTGTTCGGCGGTGGTGGCGGTGGAGATGACGACATCTCGCTGGCACTCACTCTCACTGCAGAGGGGGACATCCGGGCGGCCAGGAGCATTAGGGGCGAGAGGGTAGCTGAGAATATCAAACTGGAAGATCTGTCTGAGGAAGAGCAGATCGAGGTCAGTAAGAGACTCGGTGCCAGTTTGGGAGAGCTCAGTGACCCGGCGATCAAGGCTCGGAAGATTAAGGAGTTGCAGGATTCTGGTCAGATGACGACGAAGGAGAATAATCTCTTTCGTGTGATCCAGATGGAGAAGGCCAAAGGGTTCATGGAATCCGTATGGGGAGAGGATAAGGCTCCAACCAGTCTCTATGAGTTTGCCAAGAAGCTTGCCCTGTCGGAAGGCGATACGGTTGCCAAGGGGAGGATCGGAACCCTATCGGAAGGCATGCTCGGATTTCAGAAGGCATACGGATATTCGGGAGATCAGTTCCACTTGAAGAGTCTCGAGGCCTTGACAGACATTTTCGGAGAAAAGGACGCAGCCAGCAGCATCTCGGCCGCTCTTACCGCTGCCGGCGTCGGAGGCTGGGACGTCGGGAAGGTCCAACGTGGGCTCAGTGGAAAGAATCAGCGTCTCTCAGACGATCTCCTGGAAGCCGCTTCCCGCGGGAACGTGGCCACGGAAGTTTTGGGACAGATGACAAAGATCAACAATCTGGAGAATGCCGGCGCCCCGATGGGATCGGAAAACCGTCCGATGTGGATCAAGGACAAGGACCGTGAGCCGAATACGACGACGCCTAAAGTGGAGAAGAAATGAGTTTCGATCAGGCAAGCTATTCGGGAGGGGTCGAGGAATCGACCGCGTTGGGTGCACCAACGGCGGAAGTCGGGTCTCCTGCGTTGCCGGAGCCGGAGTCTCATGTCATCCGCGAGTACGATGGGATCCCTGCGACTCTCGCCATGTGGGGTCCCGACGGACTCATCTGTGCCACGGACTACTTTATCCTGACCGCGGTCGACGAGTCGGACCAGGAGAAGCTGGCCATGGTCTTCTCCTTTGGGGATCCGATCCTGTACGGAGGGACCGAGAGGCAGCCGAGGATCTACTCCTACTCCGGATTCCTGGTGGACACGCAGCAGAGCGGATCCGGCGCCGCCCTCTGGCGCTCTATGTACGAGCGATACTTCCGCGGATCGAAGTGCGTAGAGATGAAGGCGATCGTCGAGTTGCTGTTTCGTGATCAATGGCGGCGAGGGTACATCGTGGGTACCCGTCCATCCTTATCGGCCGATCGTCCTCAGATGACGACGTTCTCGTTCGTCATGTTCATCACCGACGAGGGCCACTCGTGATCAATCCAGGAGAATCTCCTCGTCGTTCCGACTACCTGTCCGAGGTGGTGGACCCGTCTCCGGATCGTCATTCCGTTCTGAGCCTTCACAGTCTCGTTGGGAGATACTCCGGGGCGAGCGATGCGATAGATGAGAATCCGCTGCTCGCCATCCAATTTCTCAATCTGCAGACGGTCGACACCCCGCAGGAAGAGCGCACTCAGTATTACATGAACTCAATCGACTCGGGGAAGATCATACTGTTCGGCCGAACGCCTCGAGTCTACTCTTTCTCCGGGTTCCTCTACGACAGCGATCTCACGGAAGGACAGGGCCTGAACAAGGATGACATCGCCTACAGGGGGCATTTGCTGGGCCGGTGGAACGATCTCTACGAGGAGAAACTCCGCCTGACGAAGTGCCTGAAGAACCGGAACGTCGTCCGGATCCGGTGGAGGGATCACGAAGTCTACGGGTACATGCTCAGCAACATCAAGTCCCTGAATGCCAATACTCCGTCCATGGCCTCCATCAGCTTCACCTTCTGCGTGGTAGTCGAGTCCGCCGGCGCGGAGATCCCGATCGTGTCCACGGCGGATGGTCCGGTTCCCGCCTCCATGTCCTGGGAGGGATGGAGACAGGTCTGGTCGCGGTCTAATCCAAACCAACCCGCGGGCGAGGAGTCGGAGATGTCGAAGGAGATTGGGGACAGGGATAGGATGCCGAGGTAACATGGCAAGGCTTGACGCAAGGTACGTGAGTTGGAAGATCCTTCTCGACGGGGTCGAGGTCCCTTGGGTTTCCTTTACCGTCGGGGTGGGCGTGGACACGGCCGGCTCGGCGAACATTGTCCTCGAGCCGGATCCGATGCTCTACGAACTCAGACCCACCACGATGGTTCACATCTTCATGTACGACAACTTCGAGGAGAGCGACGACGAGGATGACAAGTACAAACTCTTCTGGGAGGGTGAGGCCGGAGGTTTCGGCTATTCCAAGACGGCGCAGAGCCGAGCCTACATCCTGAACGCCGAGGGCGTATTCTCGATCTTCGGCAAGAGCAAACTGTACGGTCACGGATTCGGCTCGGTGACCAACACGCCGATCATCACCGGATCGACATTCTACCAAGGCGATACCACCCAGGGGCAGATGTTCAACCTGGCCTTGTTCGGCAAGGCGTTCGGGGAGAAGGGGAAGCCCACCGACTTCACCGAAGCCATCTCGTACGCGGAGAGGATGCTTGGACTGGTCGCGTTCATCTCCTCCTACAACGCGCTCCTTCGGCTCCAGGCTGTCCGCAGTAGGATCTTCTGCAAGATGGCGTCCATCTCGGATCGGTCTCTTGGGCGCCTTATCCCGAAGACCTACATCTATCCCTGGTCCGAACAGCTTGTGAATTCCAAACTTCCGGAGGACGCGTCGGTCCTCGATCTTCTCGGCTCGTTCAACAAGTGGATCTTCCACCACTTCGTGAGCGTGATGGGGCCTGCCATGCCAAGGGTAGACCGAACCGCTATCAAGCCGGTCTACTTTCCTAACAGGACCCCGGATGACAATCTCTATTCCTTCGCGAGGACGTTCCTCCGGAACGACTTCCTTTTGACTCCGGAGCTCTACTACGCGGTTCCTCCGTCCTGCAACTACATCTTTCCCGAGTTCGCCCAGACGATCGACTTGTCAAGGCAGTTCAATGCAGAGGCAACCCGGGCCATCGTCACCGATACTCACATCCAGGGTAACCTGCAGGTCGTTGCGCCGGGCAGCCTTCTCCGGTTCTCCAAGGCTCCGGTTCCTCCGGCCGAGTTCTGGAACCTGAACAGGAACGGTCTTCTTAACACGGGCTCTGCCGAGAGCCCTTATCACTCCAAGTCGGGCAGTCAGGTGTACAACCTCCTTGGTTCCGTCACGGACGCAGAGATCGAGAAGGGGATCGTCGCTTCCTTCGACTTTCCTCCGTTCGAGTATTTCTCCGGGGTGTCGAACGTCTTCGACCTCGACGACAAGGCGACCCAGGACAGAATCAGCGAGAACCTAAAGGACATGAACAAGATGTCCTTGGACGTATACAAGGGAGCAAGCAGGCAGTCGACGTATGCCTTCATGCTCCAGGCCCTGGCGGACTATCAGTTCAATCTGGCGAAGTTCCGGCGCTCGGTCACCATAGAACTGACGGGACACAGGTGGATCGTTCCCGGGTTCCCTTGTGTGATCTTCGACACCCTACGCAGTTACATCGGCT
>Ga0315289_10010688_pt1 | contig 13113 bp, 13 predicted proteins | sample YL17G11_40_MG_FD_203452 | JGI IMG/M metagenome (GOLD analysis project Ga0315289, IMG submission 203452) | Sediment microbial communities from Yellowstone Lake, YNP, Wyoming, USA - YL17G11_40 | ecosystem: Environmental > Aquatic > Freshwater > Lake > Sediment | place: USA: Wyoming | collected...
CGCTCGATTACCTCGTTTCGGTCCTGATCGTATTCCGGAAAATCCAGATGAGCATGCGTATCTACTAGCATATACGGGGAAATAACGGAGCGCCTTTTTTTATCGTATCTGTTCCAATCTGTTCTTTAATGAGCTTTGCGGTGTGAGGCATAAAAGCCTCAACTTCATCGGCAACTACCCTGATTACATCCACCAGGAGCCGGATAAAATACTTAAGCTCTTCTGCCTTATTTTCCTTTGCTAAATTCCAAGGCTTAGTTTCTTCAACATATTTATTCGCCATATTTATCAGTTCCCATATCTTCTGAAGGGCCGAGCTAAAATCACGATTCCAGCTTAATTCCCTGTAGACATCTACTAGGTGTAAATTTTTTATTTTATTCTTTATTCTCTCTCCGCTCTCATCAAATCTAATTTCATCTATTTTTAATTCCGGTACCTTACCTGCATAATATTTTTCAACCATAGTAAGAGTGCGATAAACGAGATTTCCCAGATCATTAGCCAGGTCTCCGTTAAATCTTTTAATAATCGCCTCTTCGGAGAAATTCCCGTCCAGTCCAAAAGGCACATCGCGCAACAGGAAATACCTGTACACATCAACCCCGAATTTATGCACCATTTCAATCGGATTAACCACGTTCCCCTTGGATTTGGACATCTTATCCTGATTAATCATCCACCAACCATGGGCAAAAATACTCTTAGGCAGCTCTTCTATACCAAGCGCATGCAGAATAATCGGCCAGTAGATGGCATGATGCCGCAGGATATCCTTGCCGATTAAGTGTAAATCAGCCGGCCACCATTTTGATTTATACTCACCTGAATCATTGAATTTTCCGACGGCGCTGGTGTAATTTAAAAGCGCGTCAAACCAAACATAAGTCACGTGATCCGAACTAAAAGGTAAAGGTATCCCCCAGCTTAAGCGTTCTTTTGGACGCGAGATGCACAAAGGCGAAAGTCTATTTAACTCCAAAAACCTTAAAACCTCATTACTGCGGCTTTGGGGCTGGATAAAAGAAATATTATTCTTTATATGCTCCATAAGCCAAGCCTGATGTTTCTCTAAATTAAGGAAAAAATTCTTCTCGGAGATTATTTCAAGCTGGCGCCTGCAATCAGGGCAAAGCTTATCGGGTGCCTGGGATTCCAGCCAGAAATTCTCACAGGGCGTGCAATACAGGCCTTCGTATTTATCTTCGTAAATTTCTCCTTTATCTTTAAGGATTTCAAGAGCTCTTCTTACAAAAGTCACGTGCCTGTCTTCTGTGGTGCGGATAAAATCATCGTATGAAATCTCTAATTCTTTCCAGAGTTCCTTAAACTGCAAAACCATCTTGTCGGAAAACTCCTGGGGAGTTAACTTTTGCGCGTCAGCAGCCCTCTGAATTTTCTGGCCATGTTCGTCGGTGCCGGTGAGAAACCAGACGTTATCCTGGCCTAAAACCTTGCGCATATATCTAGCAAGCGTATCCGCCGCAATATTTGTATAGGAATGGCCGATATGCGGGGAGGCATTGACGTAGTACAACGGAGTAGTTATGTAGAATTTCTTACTCATGTTTTAGAATTTAAATCCGAATATCGAATTTATGTTTTCGTGCCGTGTTCTTTTTCGTTGTAACTGACCTTTACCTGTGTTCCGTCTTCCATTTCAACGGTCACCATGCGCTCAAAAACATTCACGCTAGTGACCTTTCCTTTTCCCTGCGGCGTATGAATACGCTCCCCTTCTTTGGGAAGCCCTTTTGATAACAACTTATAAGTCTCATATTCAAAAGAAAGGCAGCACATCAGCCTCCCGCAAAGCCCGGATATCTTAAGGGGATTTAAAGGCAACCCTTCTTCCTTGGCCATCTTCATCGTCACCGGCTCGAAGTCCTTTAAAAATCGCGCGCAGCAGAGCTCCCTTCCGCAAGGGCCGAATCCGCCGAAAAGCTTTGCCTCATCGCGCACGCCGATCTGCCTTAATTCGATGCGCGCCTTAAAAACCTTAGCCAGGTCTTTGACCAGATTCCTGAAATCGATCCTTCCGTCGGCAGTAAAATAAAAGATGATCTTGCTTAGATCGAATGAATATTCGGCCTTCACAAGCTTCATAGCCAGCTTATGCTCTTCGATCTTCTTGGCGCAGGATGAGAACGCCTCCTTGGCCTTGGATCTATTCTGTTCGATCTGTTTAAGATCGCCTTCAGTAGCGATACGCAGGATCTTTTTCGGCGGCTCTTTTGAGTTTGCGCCTGTGGAATGCGCCTCATTCCAAGAAACGATCTGGCCGTAATCCTGCCCGCGGTCATGCTCAATGATCACGTAATCGCCTTCCTTCACATTCAACGCACCTAAATCATAAGGGTACACCTGCCCCGAGTCCCTAAGTCTTACAAGAATTATCCCTTCCATAATTGCGCTCCTATATTATGCATCAGTAGCCTGGCGTTGATGTTCTGGTCTAAATACAATATCGAATCCGAAATAGATGCCATTATTTCATTTAAATCCATAAATGTGAACCTGCCCATATATTTTAAAAGCTCATCTTTGCGGTCATGGTTGATCAATTCCTGATGCGGTATGCCGATCTTAATCAGATATATATCGCGGAACCACGTTGCCAGGATATTCAGATACCGCTTCAGGTCCTCTTTATTCTGCATCGGCAGCTGATCCATGCCGGGCCTGGCTGAAAGCAGGAGTTTATCGATGACGGCATTTTTATCGCGGAGTATCTGCGTATCTTTTATGCGCAGGGCGCAGCCGATCCGACCCTCGGAGAAATATGCAAGAAAATGCGCCATTTCACCCTCCAGCGCGTAATCCTTGCGCAAAATCTCCTGGAGCTCATTGCGCGGCATAGGATAAAACTTCACTTGTTTACAGCGTGAGATTATCGTCTTAAAAAGCATCGCCGGCTTATCGCTCACCAGGATTATCAGGCTTTGCCTGGGTGGCTCTTCCAGTATTTTAAGCAGGCAATTTGAGGCTTCAGGATTAAGCTTATGGGCGTTATCTATAATAAATACCTTGACCCTCCCCTCATATGGCCTAAAGCTTATATCTTTCTGCAGCTGCCGGATATTCTCTATTTTTATTTCAGCGTCGCCGCTTTCTATGAAATGCACATCCGGATGGCCAGATCTGTCGATCTTCTGACAGGAGATACATTTATCACAGGCATCATACTCCCCGCTCTCCAGGCAATTCACTGCCTTGGCCAAAGTATTAGCCGCCAGTTTCTTGCCGATCCCTTCGGGCCCGCTAAAGAGATAACCCGCGTTAACGCGCGATTGCCCAAGATACTTTTTTAGGATTTCTATGGGCCTGGCTTGCCCTTTGATATCTTTAAATGACATATTTATCTGCTAACGCCCGGATATTTCCCTGCGTTACCCTCATATCCCTGTCTACTTTGACGATCTTGATCCTTTTTGGCTCTTTCCTTGCTAATTTAAGGTATCCGTTCCTCACCCGTTCATGGTAAGCTACCGATCTTTTTTCAATGCGGTCCTTTGACGATTGCCGGTGCTTTAAACCTTTCTTCACCGGTAAATCCAGAAAAATGGTCAGATCCGGCTTTAACCTCCGGGAAACAAACCAACTCACGGTTTTAATAAAATGGATATCGACCCCGAGGCCATACCCCTGATAGGCGATCGTGGAATCATAAAATCTATCGCAGATGACGGTCTTTCCTTTTAAAAGCGCCGGCCTTATGATCTGATCGACGATCTGCGCGCGCGCGGCCATGTATAAAAGCGTCTCGCACACCGGATTCATATGGTTTTGGGGAGATAATAAGATCTCCCGTATCTTTTCGCTGATCCTTGTCCCGCCCGGCTCGCGCAGATACAGCACACAGCGGCCTTTGTTCTTTAAATATTCGTATAAAAGCCGTGACTGCGTACTCTTTCCGCAACCTTCCGAACCCTCAAAGGTAATGAATTTCCCTTTTATATCTTTCTTCGCCATGTCGTCCCTTCTTTGGCATCTTCCAGGATAACGCCCATTTCCTCCAGCTCTTTCCTTATCTTGTCCGAAAGCGCGAAGTCCTTATTCTTCCTGGCATCGTTTCTCTCCCGGATCTTTTGCGCGACTTCTGCATCGGAAATCCCGGCTTTTCTTTCCTGCGAAAGGCTTATTCCTAAAATACCCAGGAGCTCAAGAATCGTGATCTTTGACGCTGCGCAGAAATCGGCATCAGCGATATTTTTATTGGTTACATTTACCAGGTCGAAAACACATGCCAGGGCCTGTGGAGTATTGAAATCGTCATCCATCGCCGCTATGAACCTGCTTTTGATCTCATCGATTTCCCCGATACCCTGGACACCTGATCTACTGATGCCCATTTTATCGATCTTATCCATCAAGATAGTGATCCTCTCAAGCGCCGACCTAGCTTCCTCTATCTTTTCCGCGCTATAGTCGATCGGATGCGAATAGTGCGCTGATAAGAAGAATAATTTCAAAAGATCCGCATTCTTATATTTTGTCATGAAATCTTTTATGGTCACGAAATTCCCCAGCGACTTAGACATCTTCTGGGAATTAATCGTAAGCAGGCCGTGATGGATCCAGTATTTAGCGAATGGCTTTCCGGTAAGCGCTTCTGCCTGGGCAATCTCATTTTCATGATGCGGAAAAATCAGGTCCCTTCCTCCGGCATGGATATCAAGTGTATCAGTATTTAGGAATTTCTGTGACATCACCGAACACTCAATATGCCAGCCCGGCCTCCCCCTTCCCCAAAAACTATCCCAGGAAGGCTCTCCTTCCTTTGATCTTTTCCAGAGCGCAAAATCCAAAGGGTCTTTTTTTAATTCACTTGGCTCAATACGCACACCTGATTCCATTGCCTCAATGCTCTGTCCGGATAATTTGCCGTAATCAGTAAACTTACGGACATTAAAATAGACATCGCCTCCGGACTCATAGGCGTATCCTTTTTCGATCAATCCTGCGATATACTTGACCATCTCCGGAATATTCTCAGTCGCCCGCGGCTCGCTGTCTGCTTTCCCGATCCCTAAAGACGCGAGGTCCTCATAATATCGATCGATGTATTTCTCTACCAGGTCCTTCCAGTCGACTTTCAGCTCATTGGCGCGGTTGATGATCTTATCGTCGATATCGGTGATATTGCGCACAAAGGCGACATCAAATCCGCGGTATTTAAGGTATCTTCTGATACAATCGAAGATATAGAGGCTGCGGGCATGCCCGATGTGGCTTTCGTCGTAGACCGTGACTCCGCAGGTGTAGATTTTTAGCGCCGGAGGGTTTAAGGGAATAAGTTCTTCTTTTTTACGAGTGAGGGAATTGTATATGTAAATGGACATCTATTATTTTTTCTCTAACTTCTCTATTCTCTTCTGAAGCTCCTCGATCGCCTGCATGATCGGGTCGAGGACATGGATATGGTCGAGGCTGATATCTATCTTCTTGCCGTCCTGTTTGGTGATCCTGCCGGGGACTCCGACTACGGTGGAATTCGACGGGACATCCTTGATCACCACGGCGTTTGCGCCGATATAAGAATTATCTCCTATAGTGATATTGCCTAAGATCTTGGCACCCGTGCCGATGACCACATTATTGCCGATAGTGGGATGCCGCTTGCCTTTTTCAAGGCCGGTCCCGCCCAAGGTCACACCCTGGTATAAAAGCACATCATCGCCGATGATCGAGGTCTCTCCGATGACTACGCCCATGCCATGGTCGATAAAAAATCTTTTTCCGATTTTGGCTCCGGGATGAATTTCAATTCCGGTCATCCAGCGCGTCATCTGGGATAACCAGCGCGCAAAAAAGAACAAGCGCATTTTATACAGCGCATGTCCGAGGCGGTAAGCCACCAGGGCATGCAGCCCCTGGTACAAAAGAAGCACCTCGATAAAACTCTTTGCCGCCGGGTCCTTCTTCTGAGCTGCCCGGATATCTCCGTAAAAGAATACGGAAATAAGCGTAAGCTTGATCAAAGCTAAAGCCGCAAGGATGTAGATAATATTCAGTAAGCAGGCCATTTTATTCTCTCCTGGTTAACAAAACCACCGCGTAACTGGCAATCGCCTCTTTTCTGCCGGTCGCGCATATACCTTCGTTAGTCTTTGCTTTTATGCCGATACGGTCCTCTTTGATATTCAGGACCTCGGCTAAATTCCTCTGTATCTGTTTTTTAAATGCCGAAAGGTTCGGCTCTTCGGCAATCACCACAGTATCCACATTGCTGATACTAAAGCCCCTGGACCTTATTTCCTGCGTTACGATCTTTAATAATTCCACGCTGGAAATATTCTGGTATTTAGGGTCGGTATCGGGAAAAAGCTCTCCGATATCGCTGCCTGCTACCGCGCCCAGGAGGGCGTCGCAGATCGCATGTATCAAAACATCGGCGTCAGAGTGGCCCAGGAGCCCTTTGATATAAGGGATCTCTATTCCGCCGAGAAATAATTTCCGGCCTTCTATCAAGCGATGGATATCGTAACCTATACCTACCCGGCTTTCCATTTTTTCGCTATACACCTCGCAATGATCAGATCTTCAGGCGTCGTGACTTTGATATTATTGTAGGAACCCAAGACCAGGGACGGCCGCACTCCCATCTTTTCGACCAGCATCGCGTCGTCAGTCACTCTCATCCTGCCGAATTTCTTAAACGCATCCCGGAGCAAATCTTTTTTGAACACCTGGGGCGTCTGTATCTCCCAGAGCCTGCGCCTGTCAATTGTCCTATCCACCCTGACCCTTGCCCCCTGCCCCTTAACCCTTTTGATAGTCGACTTTACCGGCACGCCTACGATCGCAGCGCCCGACTTCGCCGCTTCTTTGATCGCAGCATCTATCGAGGGCCGCTGGATAAAGGGACGGGCGCCGTCATGTATCGCAACCAGACCAACGCTTGCCTCAACGGCTTTTAAGCCGTTATAAACCGAATCCTGGCGCTCTTTTCCGCCTAGTACAATTTTTTTGACTTTGCCGATACGGTATTTTTTTATGGCCGCGGCTATCTTTTTTCTGTTAAGGATATTGGCGACTACGATGATTTCTTTGACCTTTGGGTCATGGGCGAAGGTAGCCAGAGAATAGGCTATCAGCGGCCTGGAGCCGATTTTAACCAGCGGCTTAAAGAAGCGCGACTTTAACCGTTCTCCCTTGCCCGCGGCAAGGACTATTGCGCTGACTTGCATATCACTTCTCAAGCTTCGTAAAGATCATCCGCCCGGCTTGCGTCTGTAAAACAGAGGTCACCACAACTTTGGCTTCCTGGCCGATGAGCCTGCGCGCATCCTCAACTACGACCATCGTCCCGTCATCCAGATATCCGACCGCCTGATTATGCTCTTTGCCTTCCTTTAAAAGCTTGATCTGCATCTGCTCTCCCGGAAAAACCACAGGCTTAAGCGCATTTGCCAGTTCATTGATATTCAAGACTTTTACCCCTTGAAAAGAGGCGACGCGGTTTAAATTAAAATCCACGGTCATGATCTTTGCCTCTACTAGCTTGGCAAGCTTGACCAGCTTTGCGTCCACTTCATGGGTTTCAGGGAATTCCTCTTCGTGAATGGAGATCGACTGGCCCGCTTCTTTCTGAATAGTGTGCAGGATCTCAAGGCCCCTTCTTCCCCTCTGGCGCTTTATCGGGTCTGTGGAATCGGCGATCTGCTGCAGCTCCTTTAGGACAAAGCGCGGGATGATCACTTTTCCTTCGAGGAATTTAGTCTTGAATATATCGAGGATCCTCCCGTCGATGATTACGCTGGTATCCAAAAGGGTCACTTCCTCTACCTGGTCCTGACGGCGCAAACGAACATAGGGGATGATGATATTAAATTCATCCTTGCCGCGAAGCCCTATGACCATGCCAAAGTAACAAAAGACCAGGGTTAACATAACCTTTACTAAAGAGATGGTTTCCGGAGGCAGGGGCGCTATGCTAAAGGCATCGCCGATTAATTTTGCCATGATCAAACCAAGCAAAAGCCCGAATACGGAGCTGGAAAGCCCGCGCACAGAAACCTTGCGCATCCCCATTTCAGCAAGAATGATCACTAGAGCCGCAATCATGCCTAACATGGCGCCTAACCACGGTGAACCTTTAAGCTCAAGGCTCTGGAATCCGATGATTGCGCTGCCTACGACAAACAAAATCCTCGCGAACAATAGATTCATATGCTACCTCCCTTTAATTATATCTATTATAAAGCCGATCCCTTATTTCTTATTCAACACAATATCAAGCGCTTCTTTTAAATTCGAAACCGGGATCAATTCGATGTTGTTTTTCTTAAGCTCAAGGTTTCGATAATTATTTTTCGGCAATATGCAGTGCTTAAAACCTAATTTCTCCGCCTCGTTTATGCGCAAGCCTAACTGCGAGACGCTCCTGATCTCACCGGCAAGGCCCACTTCACCCAAAACCACCGCCTCGGGCATGACTAATTGCTCACGGAACGCCGAAGCTATCGCAACCGCTACCGCTAAATCCGCTGCCGGGTCCTCTATTTTTATCCCGCCTGCGACATTGACGAATACATCTTCTGCCTCTAAATGCAGGCCGATCCTTTTTTCTAAGACGGCAATCAATAAACCAAGGCGGTTAAAATCAAAACCCTGCGCTCGGCGCAGGGCATATCCAAAACTGGATTTGCTCACCAGCGACTGGATCTCCACCAATAGCGGCCGCGTCCCCTCCAGTATCGGAACCACCACTGAACCGGAGACATCCTTTGGCCTCTCTGACAAGAATATTTCCGAAGGATTCTTCACTTCCTTCAATCCTTCGCTGCCCATCTCAAAGACGCCGATTTCGTTGGTCGAGCCAAACCTGTTCTTTACCGCGCGCAAAATCCTGTAAGTGGAAAACCTATCACCCTCAAAATAAAGGACCGTATCCACGATGTGTTCAAGGACGCGCGGCCCGGCAAGGTTGCCTTCCTTGGTGACATGCCCGATAATAAAAATAGATGTATTAGTGGTCTTGGCTATCTGGGTCAGGATCCCCGCAGACTCCCTCACCTGGCTTACGCTTCCCGCGGAAGAACTGATCTGAGGATCAAAGATCACTTGTATTGAGTCAATAAATACCGCATCTGGCTTGATCTTATCGATATATTCGCTGATTAAAGACAGATCCGTCTGATTGACAATATAAAGCTTTCCTGAATCGCCGGAACCCAGGCGCTTTGCCCGTAACTTAGTCTGGGCAACGGATTCTTCTCCGCTTATATAAAGAACGGTCTTATCCTGCTTTGTCAACTGATTGGAGATCTGCAACGATATCGTGGATTTACCTATTCCCGGATCGCCGCCGATTAAGATCACTGACCCCGGGACAACTCCTCCGCCAAGCACGCGGTCTAACTCTGCGATATTGGTCCTGGTGCGGCTGGAATCTTTAACCTCCACATCTTTTAGCAGGACCGGGCCCTCCTTGTATAGCGAGATCCTCTCCTTGCTGCCTTTGGCGACAGGGGCAGCGTAATCCTCCTCGACAAAGGTATTCCAGTTATCGCAGTCAGGGCATTTGCCCAGCCACTTCGGCGACTGGTAGCCGCAGTTCTGGCAAGCGAATATAGTTTTTGTTTTCATCTTCTGCTTGAAACCTTTAAACTTACGACTTACGACTACTTCTTCTCTTTGGTCTTAAAAAACAACTTCCAGGGGTTCTTTCTCAGGTCCTGCACAAGGGCCTCTAAATCATTATAGATAGTATCGTCAAAGAAAAGCTTGCCGATAGTCCCCTCTTTATTCTTTATCTTTGCGATAATGTTATCTAAATTTGTGGCGATCTTTTTGGCAAGCTCGGTCACCTCCTGCATGGGCACCGGGTCCACTCCCGCTAAATCCTGATTAGCGGTTAAGAAGTCACCGTAATCCTCACCCGGCATGACCTCGATATACTTCTCACCTAACAACCCCAGTGTGTTCACCCATACATTTGAATCCCGCGGGATTTTTATATCGTTCTTGACCCAGCAATTGATTTTAACTACGGTTTTATTATCCTGCGGGAGGAAGAGGCATTTAATATCCTTCACCTCTCCCACGTCAACGCCGGCAAAGCGCACCGGGGCACCAAGCTTAACGCCGTTGACAAAATTAAAGGTAAAATTCACCCGGTATCCGACTGTCCATGTCTCGAATTTGCCTATAAGAAAGACAAACATCGCCAGGATCATCAAACCACCAAAAACAAAAATACCGACCTTCATTTCCAGCTTGCTTTTGCCAAATACCATGGGTTTAGTCCTTTCAGGCAGCTAGCCTGCACTTCGCCACAGAAGTGGCGCACTTGCCATCAAATATGGCAAGGTGTGCCATCCGCCCCAGAAGGGGCGCACTTGGCAATCATTTTTGCCAAGGTGCTATAGGCAAAGGTGCGCCTAGCATTAATAAATTTTATCCGGAGTTCCCTATTGTTTCCGTGATCGGCCCTTTTGCCAAGCCGTTGATAAACTGGTGCACCACCGGATCATCTGTTTCCTGGATCTCCTGAGGAGTACCGCTAGCGATAATCTTGCCCTGATACATCATCGCGATCCTGTCCGCTACTTTATAGGCGTTTTTCATATCATGGGTGACTACCACCGAAGTGATTTTTAATTTATCATGAAGGCTGCGAATAAGCTCATTAATAGCATCGGCCGTGATGGGGTCTACACCCGTAGTCGGTTCGTCGTATAGAATGATCTCCGGCTTTATGCATATTCCGCGAGCTAAAGCCACGCGCTTCTTCATACCTCCGCTTAATTCCGAAGGCATTAAATTCTGGATCCCGGCAAGGCCCACCAAGCACAGCGATTCTTCGACCCGTTCAACCAATTCCCGCCGGTCGATCTTAAGGTGTTCCGTAAGGCCGAACCCGACATTCTCGCCTACAGTCAAGGAATCAAAGAGCGCGCCACCCTGGAAGACCAGCGCGGTCTTTAAACGCAGCGCGTTTAACGACTGATCATCTAAAACAGCAAGGTCCTTTCCTTGTACCAATATCTGCCCGGCATCGGGTTTCAGTATTCCCACGAAATGCTTCAATAAAACGCTCTTCCCGCATCCTGAGCGTCCGATGATTACGCATGTAGTCCCGGTCTCAATTTTAATATCGAGGCCATCTAAAACTTTATGGTCGCCGAATGATTTATGTAAATTGTGGGTTTCGATCATGTGTTAGATTGCCCCGCCTCATAAACGCTGCCAAAATTTTGAAACAAAATTTTGGCGCATTCGGCGGGGTTAATTCGCCCCGACAAAGTCGGGGCGAATTAAGGAAATATAAAATAAAATACCGCTGTGATCAGGCAGTCTGCCATGATGATCAGGATGAATGAAGCCACCACCGCGTGGGTCGTGGCCTTACCCACGCCTTCAGCGCCCCCTTCGACATTAAAACCCTCGTAACAGCAGACAAAGGCAATGATCATCCCGAAGACTACGGTCTTAAAAAGCCCGGTGAATAAATCTTTGTACAATAACGCACTAAAAGTGAGATTAAAATACATGCTGGCGGATATGCCAAGCTTTAAGACGCAGATAAGATATCCTCCGACAATGCCGATGATGTCCGCATATAAGGTCAATAACGGAAGCATCAAGCTTAACGCTAAGAAGCGCGGCACCACAAGGTATTTTATGGGATTTGTCGCCAGTGTCTCTAAGGCATCGATCTGCTCGGTGACCTGCATTGAGCCGATCTCTGCCGCAATGGCAGCGCCCACCCGTCCGGCAACGACCAGAGCGGTGATCACCGGGCCAAGTTCGCGCACAATAGAAAGCGCTACAAGATTAGCGATGTACATCTCCGAACCCATGCGCTGTAACTGATACGCGGTCTGCAATGCCAGGATAATACCGATGAATAAAGCGACAAGCGTGACTATAGGAAGGCTCTCTGCGCCCGCCCTCTTCGCCTGTTCCATAGTACGCTGGCTCTTATACGGCGGGATGAATATCCAGAAGAAGGTCTGGGCGGAGAGCTTTGTCAGGCCTCCCAGAAAATACAGGAAGGATATAACGCTGCTTCCGATATCAGAAAATAGTTTAAGCATTTTCAAAAATCATCTCTTCGTTCTTGCGCAATACTTTGATGCGCGAGCCGTCATGGAATCTTTTGGCGATGATCTCCTGCGCAAGCGGATCTTCTAAGAACCGCTGTATCGTCCTTTTTAAAGGGCGCGCGCCAAAGACCGGATCAAATCCCTTTTCAATAAGAAAATCTTTTGCTTCCTGCGTCACTTCCAAAGCGATATTCTGCTCGCGCAGACGATCGGAAAGATAGCCTACTTCAATATCGATGATGCGGATAAGATCGTCCTTGACCAGCGGCCTAAAGACTATAATATCATCGATGCGGTTTAAGAATTCCGGCTTAAAGGTGCGCTTCACTTCTTCAAGTAAGCGATCCTTCATCTCCTGGTAAGTGATCTCTTCTTTCTGAGTTTTAAACCCAAGCGATCCGGTCTTGCGGATCAGCTCAGCGCCCACATTGGAAGTCATGATGATCACGGTGTTACGGAAATCGACTTTTCTTCCGAAACTGTCAGTGAGGCGGCCTTCTTCAAGAACCTGTAAAAGAAGGTTGAATACATCAGGATGGGCTTTTTCGATTTCATCGAGAAGGATGACCGAATATGGCCTGCGCCGGACTTTTTCCGTAAGCTGTCCCCCCTCCTCATATCCGACATATCCGGGAGGAGCGCCGATGAGCCGCGAGACGTTAAACTTCTCCATGTATTCAGACATATCCAGCTGCAAAAGCGCGTCCTCATCTCCGAACATAAACTCCGCCAGCGCGCGCGCTAAAAGCGTCTTCCCCACGCCCGTAGGGCCTAAAAAGACAAAGGAACCGATCGGACGCCTCGGGTCTTTGATCCCTGCGCGGGACCTGCGCACCGCGTGCGCGATCGCCGAGATCGCCTCTTCCTGGCCGATCACACGCTTGTGCAGCTCGTCTTCTATCTTTAATAATTTCTCGCTCTCTTTCTGTTCGAGCCTGAAGATGGGGATCCCCGTCCACTGCGAGACGATCTTGGCGATCTCTTCCTCGCCCACTTCAGGCCGCATCTTATCCTTTGCCTGCGACCACTCGCGGTTTAGCTGCTCTAAATCTTGACGCGC
>Ga0315289_10010690_pt1 | contig 13112 bp, 15 predicted proteins | sample YL17G11_40_MG_FD_203452 | JGI IMG/M metagenome (GOLD analysis project Ga0315289, IMG submission 203452) | Sediment microbial communities from Yellowstone Lake, YNP, Wyoming, USA - YL17G11_40 | ecosystem: Environmental > Aquatic > Freshwater > Lake > Sediment | place: USA: Wyoming | collected...
CATATGATCCATAAAAAGATTTTAGTATTAGCTGGAGAAATAAACCTTATATCCTCTAATTCTGAACTCTATTCACTACTCCAAGATTGCGTTTGGAAAAAACCAAACGGTTTAGGATTGGGAATGGAAGAGGATTTGAGTAATCAAGTCCACTCTCATATGTATGGGCCCGTGGCCCAGTACGGATTAAGGCATCGGCCTGCGAAGCCGGGGACCGTGGGTTCAAATCCCACCGGGCCCGCTGATTTCTAAAATTTTATTATCTAGATGACAAATGTTATGCTTTTTTTCAGTCAACCTGCAGAATAATATACATAACAGTAATGTTTATTTTAAGATTACTTAAAAAGAAAACAGCTGTCAATTTGGAAACCGAATCAAAGTGCATAGAGAACGAAAACAGATTCGACGTTATCATTATTGGCCATTTTTCTCTAGACAAGAACATATGGCCAACAGGGCAAATCAAAAATACATTAGGTGGAGCACCGACTTATTCCGGAAGTATATTTGCTGCACTAGGGAAAAAAACTGGCATCTTTACTATTATAGGAAAAGATCACTTTTCAGAAGCATTATCCTTCTGTCAATCTAAGAACATCGACACACTGGGCTTGCTCGTTTCCACAGAACAGACCATGGCCTTCCAGAATTCATATACCACTGATGGCAGTAGAAGACAAAAATGCCTTCACGTGGCACCGAAGCTCTTAATCAGAAACTTACCAAAGAACTACCTAGATAGCAAAGCTTTCTACATTTCACCATTGGCAGGAGAGGTTGATGAAGAACTCTTAAGAAAGCTTAAGAAAAAAGAAAATGTCCTAATGCTTGACCCACAGGGTTTAATGAGAAATATCAGCAAAAATGGAGAAGTAAAGGTCGTTTTTGATAAAAACAAACTAGAGAGAATTTTCAAATTAGTTGATATAGTCAAGATCGGTAAAGACGAAGTTAAAGCCTTTAAGATGCAAGAAAAAGAGATTCTGAACACTTTAGATAGAGTAGGAGTAAAAATAGCCATCATCACGAGAGGAAAAGATCCTATAATGATATTGCATAGCGGAAGATTCTTCGAAGTTCAAACATTAGATACTGAAGTTAAAGATCCAACCGGTGCTGGGGATGTCTTTGGAGCAGCCTTTCTATCAGAGTATATGACCGGATCAGGGGTTGAGAAGGCAGCAAAATTTGCTGCCGCTGCAGCAAGTCTGAAGATAAGGTATAAAGGACCAAACGGATTTCCATCAAAAAAAGATATTATTAGACATTTGTTGTTGAACACAGGCAAACCTTTATAGTCTGAAAAAGGTTAAATAATTTGTTCTAGGAATACTACAAACTAACTTGAAAAAAAATATTGATAGAAACCTCGTTTACAAGTTGCTAAAACAGGTTCCCAAGGGCAAGATAACCACATACAAGGCACTTGCAAAAGCAGCGGGGAATTCCAAGGGTTCAAGAGCTGTAGGAGCAATAATGCGCACAAATCCGTATGCACCTATCGTTCCATGCCATAGGGTCGTCTACAGTAACGGTGGCTTAGGAGGCTTTAGTGGACTGAAAAGACTTGATGATAAGGTCAAGATACTAAAAGACGAGGGAGTTATCGTAAAGGATGGAAAGGTTGAAAATTTCGAAAAGCACTACTTCGATAACTTTTCTCTTGATAAAGCTAAGAAGGAAATTTTGCCGTAGGAAGGTACCTTAACGCTTGGTTATATTGATGACTTCTATCAAGGACTTTGCAGCTTCTATAACAATCTTACTCATTTTTCTCCCAAATTCGACCTGTTCTATTTGAACACCGACAATAAAAAAACTCATCTTAGGATTGGCAGAACGCATTACTGCTGCCACAACTTCTATTGGAATACTATGCGTTAAAATAGACATTCCTAATGATTCACCGGATTTCAGTTCTTGGAGTACTATTGTGCCTGGTTTCTGACTAGCCTGAACTGCATCTAAAAAGATTATAACATCAGGATTCCTTTTAAGAACTTCATCTACGTAGTTCTCCGGTGTATTATAAGCAATAATCACTTTATTACCTAAACCACTCTTTTTTAGCTTATTGCCTAAGTATATGCCAACCTGATCATCGCCACGAAGCTCATTACCTATACAAATAAGAATAAAATTCTTCGAAGTTTCTATTAGAGCTCTTAGCACTTCCAAGGGTGAACTGGAATACACAGCATAAAGTTGAAAACAGGTTATAGAAAAACCTATGTTGAATTTCTGATCCTATCATCTGGTGTAGTAGTCAACGTCTTTTACCCTTCAAATAGGCAAGGGCAATTATAACAACCGCTAAGACAACAAGTAATAGGCTCAACGCCAGTTCCAACGCTCCTGATGATATAGGAGTAGATGTCTGTGGAGTAGAGGATGGCAATTTGTCTGTTGTAGATGGAATGGTCGTCACTTGATTAGGAGTGTTTGCCTCTATTGAGAGAGTATAGAGAACGTCAGTAATATAGTTAATGGCCAAATTTAATGATTCAATAGCCCTATTCTTGAACGTAGAATTATTCCAGTTGTAGTTCTGGTCCATCCAAAGGGCAGAACTGGATCCCTTTTTATCGAAAGTCGTATCGTAGGCTAAGTTCAAGGCAGAACTATAGGCTGAAATATTATCCAATTGCCCATCGAATTCCAGGAATTGACTGAATTCAGAGTTGTAATTCGATGTTCTAGTGTTGACATAGTTTTCGTAGTCACTATGATGTATCTCTTTACCCCAATCAGTTTCAGATCCCATAACATGACCAAATGCTGACATATCAGCTATATAATGAGTCATTATCCCAGCACATTTTGCAGCATTTTTCAGATCACTTTGTTTCAAATAGTTTAACGCCTTCTCATATTCGACTTTAGCCCTAGAAGCTGCTGAATCATCCTGTAAAGTTTCATCAGAATGATAGTAGATATGATGCCTGCTAGTATCGCCTATACCATCAGGAGCATTGCCATTGTCAGGGAGTTCAGTTCCATAAAGATAGAATTGTAGGTTGTCAAGAATATACTGCTTCCTATTATCTGGTAACCAGTCTAAGGCATGCTGGGCTATCCAATCATGGGTTCCATAGCTAATATTAGAAGAGTCAGAGCTGTATCCTCCATTGCTCCAAGCTAAGCTAACTTGGATAATAGAAGAAATTGATAGGATCATCAATAAGGAATATACTAATATGTTATCCTTGAACTTGTCTGTTCTTAGTGTCATCACGCATGCCTAAACCATTATTTTCCGATTTTTCTAGTCCCACCACTTCTTTTTTAAAGGCATAGCGATTATTTCCCTTATCTCCAGTTTCTTCTTTGCATCTATATTAAAAATATCCTTTGTTTTGGTAGCTCTTGCTACGATTGCTGTATCAGCTCCTTCTCCACTACCTCCTACACCAATAACATCTTCGTATAAATTTATCACTGAAGCATCAGAAGCCATAAGGATCACTTCGATTGCTACTTTAAACCCTTGACCAAGAGTGTAGAATGACTTTCGGATGTCATCCATTCCACTTTTATGTAGTGGCGGATCGATCTGATCTATAGCAGTTCCCCCTAGTTTACCTATCTTCTCCTTTGCGCCAGATTCCATCCTCTCGTGTGAAACTGCTACGATTTTTGCTTCACCTTTAAGTGTTTCAGCGAATTTTAAAGCTGTATACCCAGACGTACTGGCAACAACGACAACCTTGATATCCTCTCTTTCAACTCTTCTTATAACAATTCTTATTACGTTATCGGTGTCTTTTGGGCCTGGTTCTTGGAAATAAGTAGAAATATATTCTATCTTCGAAGACATAAACCAATTCCTTAATTATGTATATTTAACATTTATGATTCCAAAAAGATAGATGCTATGCGATTTTTATACTCAACTGGTAATTATTTATAGCCTAGTAAAAATGATGCAGGATTTTTATAGCTCAGAAAAGAGGAACTCTGGGATGTTAAGGGTTTACTTCGCAGGACTTTTCCTGATGTTATCCCTGAATGCTTTCCTTTTATTATAACCATTTTGCCATTAACTATTACATATTCTATACCTTCTGGGTACTGATGTGGATCCTCATAAGTTGCCTTATCTTTAACTCTATCTGCGTCAAAAACGACTATATCAGCCCACATGCCTTCTCTTATAAGTCCTCTATCTAAAAGTCCTATTTTCTGGGCTGGAAGAGAGGTCATCTTACTTATTGCTTCTTCTAAACGTAAGATACTCTTTTCTCTGACATATTCTCCAAGTACTTTAGGATATGTTCCATAGAATCTTGGATGAGGTTTTCCGACATGTAGAATTCCATGAGGTGCCATTGCCCACGAATCGCTACCAATCATTGTTAGAGAACTTTGCATGATTCTTTTAATGTCATCTTTCTCCATTAAAAAAACTACCATAGAGGCTCGGCCTTCTTCTTCCAATATCAGATCGCAGAGTGCTGTAAGTTCATCTAGCTTACCCATTAACTTAGTTATTTGGACAAGGTTCTTACCCTCTAAAAATTTATTCTTTTCAGTCTTTAAATAGCTTAGGTAAATGTTCTCCCAACCACAACCTGCAATAAGATTTTCCCAACCAGGAATGCCTTCTTGCACATTCTTTCTGATCTTTTCCCTTTCTTCAGATTTCCCTAACCTCTGAAGTATCTTATTCATACCTCCCTCATGAACCCATGGAGGAAGCAACATGACCAAAGAAGTCATACCAGCTTCGTAAGGATATTGATCACATGTTACATCAATTCCTCTTTTTCTTGCATCCTCTATCAACTTTAACGTCTCTTTACTTTTACCCCATTGGGGTCTTCCAGCAGCCTTATGATGGGATATTTCAACAGGCACTCCACTTTTTTCTCCAATTTCTATTGCTTCTTTAATAGATTCAATCAGTGTTATACCTTCGCCCCTGATATGTGATGTGTAAATCCCCCCATATTTTGAAACAACCTTGGATAATTCAATTAGTTCTTCTGTCTTAGAATATATTCCAGGAGAATAGATCAAACCACTTGACATACCGAAGGCACCGGCGTCCATCGCTTCAGCAACCAGTATCTTCATATCTTCTATCTCTTTCTTCGATGGAGCACGCTCTTCGAACCCCATTACAGCTATTCTTACTGTTCCGTGGCCAACAAGATTAACAATATTTGATGAACATTTTATCTTTTCCTCATATCTTAAATAGTCGCTGAAGGAAGACCACTCAACTTTGAGCTTTTTACCACCTGGTAAGAAGGGTGAAAGATACTCCATCAAAAGATCTTCTTTCTTACGATTTACAGGTGCAAGACTCAAGCCACAGTTCCCAACTACTAGTGTTGTTACACCCTGATGGATTGAACTTTCAACTTTAGGGTCAAAAGGTATTGTGAAGTCTGAGTGGCTGTGCATGTCTATGAATCCAGGCGAAATAATGAGACCCTTTGCGTCTATTAAGTCCTTCGACTTAACTCCGTTAAGGCGTCCAACTTTTGAAATTCTACCATTCTTTATAGCAACATCAGCTTTAAACCAAGGGTTTCCAGTTCCATCCACAATTTTTCCATTTTTAATTAAGATGTCGAACAAATTTCAATCACATTATTCTGCAATCTCTCAACTATTTTGGATGTATTTAAGTATTGAATACTAGAAAAAATCAATAAAAAAGATTCAAATCCAAATAACAAGAAAGAAGATATCTGCTAGATTATACCTTTTTCTAGTAAATGGAATATTAAATTTAATATTTGTTTATTGGTTGAAAACAACTCTTATATAGCTTAGCAGATAAATGGATCCTCAGTTTTGGTGATTTGGTTGAAAAGAATTTCTTTTAAAAATGTAGGATTAAAATACACCTTGAGTCCGTACGATGAACCGGTTATTAGAATAAAGCCTAAGGAAACTCTTATTGTCGATGTTGAAGATGCACCTTCGGGTCAAATAAGGAAAAATGGCGACTTTAGAGATCGGAGTAAGATTCCGTTTGGAAATCCCCTCGTAGGACCAATTTATATTGAAGGAGCAGAGAAGGGAAACACAATATCAATATCCATCAAAGACATTAAACCAACTATAGGCCAAGGTTCCACCTACCTTTCTGAATTCAATCAGAGATATTTAACTGACGTACCAGTCTTAAGATTTTTGAATGACAACCTTCCACGGAGAACGAAGATATGCAAGATAAAGGATGGGTTAGTGCACTTTGATAATTTGACAATCCCCTACAAGCCAATGATTGGAACTATAGGAGTCGCACCACATCCACAAGCAGAATCAATATCCTCGAGTGTGATGCCAGGACAGCATGGTGGAAACATGGATATCTCTGACATATGCCCAGAAAGTACAGTTTTTCTACCAGTCTTCCACAAAGGTGCGCTGCTCTATATCGGAGATGCTCATGCGATACAGGGAGATGGGGAGATATCTGGTACAGCCATCGAAATGCCTGCTGAACTAACAATCAAAGTCGATTTAAAAAATGAACATATCAACTGGCCAAGAATCGAAACCGACCGAGAGATAATGATAGTAACAACAACTAGTGCCGCAAGAAGTTTTGAAGATGCAATTAGAATCGCTTTCTTAGAACTTGTCATGTGGATGGAGAAGAAATGCGGAATGGATCGTTTAGATGGACTAATGCTTTGCTCCCAAGTTGGAAGGATTAGAGTAGGTAACCTCTGGGCAGTAGCTGCAGCGATAGAAAAGAAGTACCTGAAGACCTAGTCTCCTAGAAGTCTTATAAAGTCTACATCAATCTTTCTTTAGGCGCCAACCAATGCTCAAGTTAAATGGATTAGGAGTTTCCCCCGGAATAGTTACTGGACCAATATTGATTTTTGAGTACAGTCACAAAAGCGAATCTTACGCAACTTTTAAGCATGATAAAAACGAACTTGATCGATTTGAACGAGCTCTCCAGAGAACTAGAACTGATATTAGAACTACTTGTGACAAGCTAGCAAAGGAAGGGTTAAAGGAAGGCGAAATATTAGAAGCATATTTGCTTATACTAGAGGATGAAGAACTAACTGGCACAGTCAAATCCCTCATATCTGATAAGAATATGGAGGCTGAACAGGCAGTTATGGAAGCCTTCGAGAAATTTTCATCCATGCTAAGAGAGGTTAAATCAAAATACATAAGCTCAAGAGCCAAAGACATAGCAGATCTAGGAAATCAGGTGATCAGAAACATGGAACAAGACAAGAATCTGACCATATCAAGAATTAGACCCTCAATAATTGTAGCAAAAGACTTAAAGGCCTCTGAAACAGCTAAACTAGATGAGGAATTTGTACTTGGCATAGTTACAGAGGAGGGGTCACCAATTTCTCACGTTTCGATCTTGGCAAGAGCATTGAAAATCCCAGCAGTAATAAACTGCTTAGACATACTGAACAAAATCAAAAATGGAGACATAGCTTACATAAATGGCGCTACAGGCGAAGTCGTAATTAATCCAGGAGACGACATGATGCTATTCTAGCAAGAACATGTTGATAGCTCGTTCTTAGAAAAACTTTTCTACATGTAGTATATCAAATGCCGCAGATGCTAACAAATTCTGAGATACAGGATATTATATTATTGAATGGCGAATTTGAAAAACTAGACATCGAAATGAAGATTGCTGTCAGCGATTGGCAAGGTTACTATGTTGATAGTACTTGGGTTCCAAACGCTCATGACAATCCTGAAAAAGACTTCGTCATACTAGAAAGATTATTCAAACTTTATGACCAGCTAATAGGACTGTTTGAGAAGTTCAAATCAATTCAAGGCAAGTATCCTGAATTGAAAAGACTGGTTGGGGACAACGTAACCAAACTCGCAACAGCTATTGAATGGATCAAGAGCGGGGACTTTTCGTTTGTAGATGCCCCAGATAAAGATTCATTTCATACATCTTGGATGAAACTACACCAAGGTCTGATAGCCTTCGTCAAGACGTTGCTGCAATAGGCTATATCTTACGGAGACTCTTTGATTCTTCAGCAGCTCTTTTAGCATCTTCAAGTCCTCCCCCAGCACTTATTTCCACAGCTGCAGCAAACGATCCCTCAACCAATGGAGCGTCCGCTATGACAACCTTCTCTTTCATTTCTGGTGCAAGCATCTTAATCGCGGTTTTGGAACTGAGTATAGCACTTCCCATATCACCAATTATCAAGACACCTTCACTGTCCATCACTTTGACAATGGCTTCTTTTACACTCATGGGACTCATTCCCAATGTTCCAGGCTCTGCTGTAACGCCTCCTACGAGTTCGACTTTGACATTTCCCTTTACCATTTGATCTAACAGCTCCTTAACTCCCTCTGCAAGCTTTCTACTATGGGATACTATAACGATACCAACCACTATCTATCCACCCTTTTCTTTGGCAAATTCATAAATCACCTTAATTATCAGATAGGTACTTGTAGCCCCAGGATCTTGATGACCAACAGCCCTTTCACCAAGATAACTTGCTCTTCCTTTTTTTGCAACCAAGGGAGCAGTGGACTTCATGCCTTGCTCGGCTACTCTTAAGGCTCTCTCTAAAGAGTCGACAAGTCCGACGTTACTATCATTGGATGCTTTCTTCAGCTCTTCAACTGCGGGATAGAGTGTATCAACCATAGTCTTTTCATTAGGCATAGTTCCACCGCCAATTTCTTGAACACCCTTTAACCCTTCACTAAATGCCACTGACAAGCCTTTCTTATCAAGCTCATTCTTCCCTGATAATACCATCGCCATATTTGTGAACATCATACCATATAATGGCCCAGCAGCGCCACCAACGGTCTCCATCAGAACCATTCCAGTTGTCATAAGCACGCCTCCAATATCTAGGTTCTGGTTGACTTGCCTGAGCCTTTCCACTGCATTTCTGAATCCCCGATTCATATTGATGCCATGATCTGCGTCCCCTATGGCTGCATCCAAGTCTGTCAAGTATTTTTCGTTCTCCTGCATGCAGAGACTTATCCTATATACAACCTCAATAAGGTCAGAAGCTGTGAAAACCTGGGCCAACACCATCAACCTTCTATAATAACTCTCCTTTGTGTCTCAACTGATTACAGGACCTGGTATATGTATAGCTACTGTACTTGCCGGAGCTCCAAGAAGACTCTTTAGTTCTTCGTCCAATTTAAGCACTCCCACTCTAGCCCCCTGCATTTCGAGAGAAGACATAAATTCACCTATCCAACTTGAGTGAACCTTGATGCCGAGCGAGTCAATATATTTTCTGACATCTCTGTAAAATAGCAGCTTTTCCATATATGGAGTCCCTCCCGTTCCTTGAACCATCAAAGCAATTTCATCACCCTTCCCTACAGCCAAGTCTCCAACTACTTTGTCCACCATTAGCTTTGCAAGTTCACCAGATGGTATCCATTTAGCCTTTTCAACACCCTTTTCACCATGTATTCCTATTCCCATTTCTATTTCATCTATACCGAGTTCAAACGTATACTTACCAACAGCGGGAACGCTACAAGAAGTAAGGGCAACACCAAATTCACGTCCATTATCTATAACCTTTTGAGCCACACGTTGCACTTCTTCTAGGCTTCCACCATTTTCAGCAAGAGCCCCAACTATTTTATGGACGTAAACCGTTATACCGGTACCTCTCCTATTGGATCTATCGCAAACTGCAACATCATCGTTAACTATAACCCAGTCAACCTTTACATCCTGAAATCTAGCCATCTTTGCTGCCGATTGGAAATTCATAACATCACCGGAATAATTCTTTATTACTACTAAGACACCAGCCTTCGTAGCAACCTCCTTTATTCCAACAAGAATCTGCGGAACAGTCGGAGAAGTGAAGGTTGCACCCGCACACGCACAATCTAGCATTCCGGACCCGACGTAGCCTGCATGAGCTGGCTCATGTCCACTGCCACCACCTGAGAGAAGAGCTACTCTGTTGTCAGCTTTCTTGGAAAATCTATAAATATTGTTCCACTTTGTGTCTAATCTTACTATATCAGGGAAGGCCATTACAAGGCCTTCAAGCATTTCACGTACTTCGTCTCCTGGCCTATTAATGAGCTTCTTTATCATATATACACAAGGTTTTACACTCTTACATATATTTTTTCTTGATACCCCCCTTCTTAGTAGTCAAGGAGACCGTTATGCGTTGTTCCTTTTGATGGAGGAATCAGATGAAAAGGACAAAAGTTTACGGGTTTCAGTAGTAAGTTCAGGTTCTATAATGGGCACTTCACCTAAGTAGACATTACCTGTGTCTCCATCTATGGTAATCGTATTATCCTTCTCAACTTTAATGCTGTTGACTTCAAAAAAGCTTTTTTTTGGATTAATTTTTATTGATTCACATCCTACAACACATGGCTTTCCTAGCCCTCTAGCTACAACAGCAGCATGACTTGTTAATCCACCAATCACTGTAAGTAGTCCTTCAGAGGCTGCGACGCCAACTATATCATCAGGCTTTGTTTCCTGCCTTACTAGAATAACCTGAATATTTGCGCCTTTCATACTTATAGCATCATTTACTTCAAAGATCACCTTGCCCGTTGCTACACCAGGAGAAGCTGGAAGGCCTTTGGCTAATGGTCGATCTTTAAAACTTGGATCAACCTTCTTGCAGAACAACTGCCTAACTTGGGAGATATCTATTCTCTTTAATGCCTCTTCTTTGTTGATAAGCCCTTCTTCAACCATATCTACTAGAATCTTTACTGCAGCATTAGTGGTTCTTTTACCTGTTCTACTTTGTAGGATGTAAAGTCTATTGCTTTCAACTGTGAATTCTATATCTTGCATATCTTTAAAATAGTTCTCGATCTTATATGCTGCTTTGATAAGCTGTTCATACACTTCTGGCATTTGGAGCTTGAGTTCGTTTATTGATTTAGGTGTCCTTGAGCCGGATACTATTTCTTCACCTTGAGCATTAATAAGATATTCACCGTAGAGCTCTTTTAATCCTGTTGATGGGTTCCTTGTGAAAACAACACCCGTTAATGATGCTTCATTATAGTTCCCATATACCATACCCATAACCGTAACAGCGGTACCTAATTCTTCACTAATTTTATACATCTTCCTGTATGCAATAGCACGGGGGTTCCACCATGAATCAAAAACAGCTGATATAGTCTGATAAAGTTGTTCATATGGATCCTCTGGAAGCTTCTTGCCAGATTCCTTTTCTACGAGTAGTTTATAAGATTCCGCAACATGCCTATAAAAACGAGAAGGAGACTCCATAATATCTTTGACACAAAGCGTTTTTTTGATATTTTCAAACATATCCATAAATTTTTCATCCGGAATCTTCATAACTAACTTGCCGAAACTTCTAATAAATGAACTATAAGTCTGATACACAAACCTTTCATTTGAAGAGAGCTCTACAAGTGCTCCAACTACCATCTCATTAATACCCAAATTCAGAACAGTATCCATCATTCCTGGCATAGAAAATGGGGCCCCAGATCTTACAGACACAAGTAAAGGATACTTGATGCCTCCAAAATTCCGCCCACTTTTCTGCTCGAGACCCTTCATCTTTGTGGGAATCTGTTCTTTCAACTCGGTTGTAAGCTTCCTCCCATTTATAAAATATTTTTTGAACGATTCAGTTGATACTATGAATCCAGGTGGAACAGGCAATCCCATCTTTGCGATTTCAACCAGCATGAAACCCTTTCCACCAAGGTCAAATTTCGTTAAGCCAAGAGCAGCTGCCTCATCAAAAGAACAGACCGTGTCCATGAACATAAACAAATAATCTGAAATATTAAATCTTATTGGAGAAAACCTTTAAGAAACAATGCCTATTCCCTAAATCTCATGATTAAAGGTGAACTAATACTTCTAAACAAGGCAGGACTACATGCTCGGCCCGCTGCAAAGCTAGTTCAAACCGCAAAGAAGTTAAGATCCAAGATAAGTATAGTCAAGGGAGATCAAGAGGCTGACGCTAAGAGCATAATTAGAGTCCTTTCTCTGGGTGCAGAACAAGGGGATAAGATAATCGTTAAGGCAGATGGAGAAGACGAAGAAGAAGCTTTTGAGATTTTAACAACACTTATCAAGAATAAGTTTGGGGAATAGTAACAAATTTCTTTTTTTAAACAGAATTCATTAGTAACGTAATCGACTTATAGTGTATCTCTTACTAGAATTTATGATAACTGCATCCGCTGGAACCCGATCACCTTCATTCAGAACTAAGATATCGCCTCTAACCAGCTCACAACCAGGAATACATTTTTGTTCTCCATTCCGTATAACCAGTGCACGTGGGCTTGAAAGATCACGTAACGCTTCTAATGTTCGTTCAGTTTTACACTCTTGATAGAATGTTATACCTACAACCACAATGACAAAGCTCATTAATATTAATGCTTCTTGAATATCGCCAAACCATAGGTAAATTATGCCACTCAAGATAAGAAGAATGAACATCGGTTCACGTATAACGTCAAATCCTATCGAAAGAATGTTGCGCGGCCTTTCAGAAGGAAGTTCATTATAACCTTCTTCCTTCAACTTCTTAGCAATTTCATCATCTGATAAGCCTTCAACATTACGGATACCAGGTACTTTAGAATCGCCGCTGTGACCCTTGGCCATATTCTTTTTCAATTCCTATATTAACAGTGTAACCCTTAAAATTTGAGATTTAAACCTTAATGTAAAGGTCATTTTTACAAATGTTTTTCTATTTGTGTTAAATTTCAACTTTTTCTATTTTCGTTAAAACATAAGGATAAATACACATTGCTATTAAGACATAATTAATGTCTGATGACGATCTAAAGCTAGATTCCGAAGATAAAGGATTACATATAAGTCTTTATAGAAAGTTTGTTGAAAAGAGACCTAGACTTTGGGATGCTGTACAAAAGAATTTGGGAGAATTGTTAGAAGATTTCCAGAAGGATCCTGATAGGCTTATTTTTGTCTACGAAAAGGCAATATCAAAAGACTTTCTTGACAGTTGTGACTCTCCAGAAAAGTTTTGGGTTTTTCTTGTTCTAAAATTTTCTTTAAGCTATCTAAATGTAACTAAAAATGTTTTTAACTTCCATTATGATTCAATAAAGAACTTTTACGA
>Ga0315289_10010691_pt1 | contig 13112 bp, 13 predicted proteins | sample YL17G11_40_MG_FD_203452 | JGI IMG/M metagenome (GOLD analysis project Ga0315289, IMG submission 203452) | Sediment microbial communities from Yellowstone Lake, YNP, Wyoming, USA - YL17G11_40 | ecosystem: Environmental > Aquatic > Freshwater > Lake > Sediment | place: USA: Wyoming | collected...
ATTACTAATCCTAAGATGATCAATCCCACCCCAATTAAAACCAACGGGATAAATTGGTGTAGATTTACCTTATACTTCTTAGCTTGTAGATCCATATGAGTAAACGAAAAAGTTTAAACTCTTCAGTACGCTTTAATTCTCGAAGAAAGTACTCCTCTGGCATAGCACCCAGTACTACACCTGCACCATCATTAATAATGGTCTGTGGAATAACGCTGACATTATATCGCATCGCCTGTACATAGAACACATTTAATAGATATAACTAACTTAGATAACTTAAGGAAAAAAATTGATTTAGTTGAGTTCAATCTGGATGGGTAACGCTTAAAATTTAATGCAACACTCATCTGCGGTGTTATAATACTTACAAGTCATACCATACAATTTTATTTACGGTCGACAATAAAAAAATATATAATCTCAATGAGACCTCTACAGGTAAGGCCGGATAATCATTTGAAAGTCAGCTCCAGGATATCCTTCATTATTCTGGGTATTTTGATATTTATAGGTTTACTCCTAATACCGGTATCAGCCTCATTTGCACAAGTCGTTGGCAATTTAGGGAATAATCCTTCTTCATTTGATGAGCTTGATACTTTTCAAATTAAGCAGTCTATCATACTCACCGATACTGTTACCTCAACTCCAACTGAAACAGGAACGCCGGTCATAACGGGCACCATTACCACAACGGCGACGCCAACTAACACCCCAACCTCAACTTCCACTGCGACCGAGACCTCGACTGCTGTAGGGACGCCTACGGGCACCTCAACGACAACTGCAACTCCGACCTTGACAGGTACTCAACCTACAGCAACCATAACACCCACCCCCACACCAACTGGAACGTTAATTCCTGGTCCTTCACTTTCTATATCCGTCATACCTTCACAAGCCAAAGTAAACGAGAGCTTAACATTCACCATTAAAATTGGGAATACAGGCACTGCGCCGACAAGCGATAATATCATAGTTGACTCATTCCCGACATACATCGATGTGCTCACTGTAGCGACGAGTAAAGGCACAATTACCAAGCTGACACACTCATTCACCGCTTCTATTGGGGATGTCAATCCTGGTGATATTGTCACCATCACCGCAGTTGTTAAAGTCAATTCAACGCTCACTCGTACGGAAACCCTGACTAATATTGTGACGATGACTTACAACCAAACAAAGTCGATCACATCAAGTGTCGGATACCAGGTAGTGTTTCAGACCTTACCGCCAACAGGTGAACTACCTTTAAATTGGCGACAGGAGAGAATAAAACCTGTTGCGCTGATCCCAGGTTTGTTGATAATAGGCTTGGGTGGAATATTACTAATCATAGTAATATGGTCCAAAGAGCGTAACAATAAGGATAAGCTGTGGATGACTGTTGGTGGCACCCTATTGATCCTGGTCGGGTTTATTGCCGTGGCTTCTGTATCCGGTTTGTTTAGCCCGAGTGGACAAGCTCAAGATTACCAGCTGACACCAACTTATGGTGGGGTTATTGCACAGGTTCAACCTGTGGATCCATCAGCGACCGCCCTGCCTTGGTTACCAGCATCTGCATTCTCAACACCCGATGCAGTGATACCCATAGTAACTCTACCTAACTACCCTATCCCGACACCTAAGATAACGATTACACCGAAGCCCGGTGAAGTCGGACCAGACACCAGTGCCGTGGTACGAATTGTCATACCAGCCTTATTCCTGGATACTGAAGTCAAATATGTGCCTTATGATGGTTTTACCTGGATGATTACAGGGCTCAGACAGGAAATTGCCTGGATGGGGAATACTTCCTGGCCTGGGCTAGGTGGAAATACCGGCTTGGCTGGGCATGTCACCGTAGCTGGAATGGGTGATGGTCCCTTCCGTCATTTGGATGAGCTGCCAAATGGTGAATTAGTCCTTTTGTATACAGAAAATAATATATACACATATCAAGTGCGTGAGAGCCGCGTGACAGATGGTGGGGATATGTCAGTGACCTTTGCCACACAAAACCCCCAGATTAGCCTGATCACATGTGTTGATTGGGATGAGGAAACTCGCACCTATTTAGATCGACTGATAGTGATAGCTGACCTGGTTCGGTCTGAACCAATCACAATGGGTAGTACGCGCTAAATGAATGCGAAAATTGATTCCACAAGCGCTGGATACAACCAGCGCTTATTTTTTTATATTCCTGCCGAATATACCCATTCCCCCCCAATCATTGTAGCTCGGGGTTTAATATTCGACAGTTCTTCTGGAGGGCATGAATAAGGGTCAGCATTCAAGATGAGGAGATCAGCCAGATAACCAGGAGCGAGTTTTCCGAGACGGTCTTCCATTCCGGCGGCATACGCTGGCCCGGTAGTAAAGGCATATAAAGCTTCATCAACATTCAGACATTGTTCAGGGTACCAACCTTGAACTGAAGGCGTGCCATCTGCACGCCTGCGGGTGACTGCAGCATGAATGCCCCAGAATGGATTGGGTGATTCCACCGGGGCATCAGAGCCGAAAACGAGTGGAACACGCTGATTGATTTGGCTACGCCAGGCGTATGCATATGCAGACCGCGTGCCCCAAAAGCGATCTGCCATCAGCATGTCGGAAGTGGCATGGATGGGTTGCATAGAGGCAATGAGATTTAGCTGGGAGAACCGGGATATGTCATCAGGATGCACGACCTGGACGTGCTCGATGCGATGGCGAAGCTGGTTTTGTGAGAGGGAAGGCAAAGTACGTTCGAATTCTCTTAACTGCGCATAGGCATTAAGTACCTCATGATTAGCGCGGTCACCAATTGCATGGATAGCCATGCTGATACCATTTTCGACTGCAAGACGTCCATGCTCATATAATTCCTCGGCATCCATCATCAGGAAGCCCTGGTTGTCAGGTTCATCATCGTAAGGTTGGAGCATCGCTGCAGTGTGAGGTCCGAGGGCACCATCAGCAAACAATTTTACTGAGCCGATGCGTAGAATATCATCACCAAAACCAGACCGAAGTCCAAGTTCAACTGCATGGGGCAAACTTTCTAGAGGGATGCTTTTTAACACCCTCATCCTAAGATCATGCCTATGGTGGAGGACCTGCAATGCCGAAAAACACCGGCTGCGGTCGAAATCGTGCACTCCAGTGAGACCCAATTGCCAAAGATGCGGCATCGCCCTCTGAATGGCTTGAACCACTTGTTCCAGGCTGGGTTCAGGAATAACACGCTCGAGAATACTGGTGGCAGATTCAAACAAAATACCATCTGGTTCACCGTTTGCCAAATGCCCAATCCGCCCACCAGCAGGGTTGGGGGTGTCGCGGGTGATGCCAGCCAAATGGAGCGCATTTGAATTAACCCAGGCAGAGTGGAGAGATTTGTGAGTCAGGTAGACAGGATTATTTGGGGCTATATCATCCAATAAGGACGTTGAACCGAAACCTTCTGCCCAATTATTCTGATTCCAGCCATGGCCAAAGATCCATTCACCCGGTGGAGTGGTGTTTACACGTGCAGCAACCTTTTGCAGACATTCGAGTCGGGTTGGGGTCTCGCAGTTGACTTTCTGTAAGCTGAATGCGTAATCATCCAAATGGATATGGGCGTCAGTGAGACCGGGAATGATCGTATGGCCTGCAGCATTGAATAAATTAGATGGGGAGAATGTGGAAAGGATTTCATCATCCATTCCTATAGAAACAACGCGCTCATGATCGATGGCAAGGGCGGTGGCAAATGGATGTTGAGGATCTAATGTATGAATATTAGCATTGTGGATGACGAGCATATTCGGTTGGTCAGTCACTCTGACCCAGAATGCGCAAGATCAATGCATCCAATTCCTCATCTGAGTAATAATGTATGACGAGGGTACCGCCTTTTTTCCGGGGGTGCAGGTTGACACGTGTCCCTAAGCGTTGTCGTAAGCGTTCTTCAAGAAAGGACACATCCGGTTTAGGAGCTGTTTTTGATGGGGAGGATGGGCGTTGACCGAGATATTTACGGACCAGATCCTCAGTTTTTCTGACATTCAGCTCGTGTTTGATGATGGTCTGCAATACTGCGGATTGTGCCTGGGAATTAGGTAAACTTAGCAAAACTCGTGCGTGTCCCTCGGTAATTTCACCGATGGCAAGGGAGTGACGCACATTTTCTGGCAAGTTGAGCAGGCGCAGTGTATTGGTGATGGATACTCGGCTTTTACCCAATTGCAGCGCAATCTGATCATGGGATAGGTTGAAATCGTCCGCCAGCTGGCGATAAGCCTCTGCTGCCTCAAGGGGGGTGAGGTCCGCCCGTTGGACATTTTCGATGAGAGCCAGCTCGAGGCGCTGCTGTTCCGTAGCCTCACGGACAATGACCGGTACTGTATCAAGATCTGCCATGTGGGCAGCTAAGAGACGGCGCTCGCCCGCAATGAGGATATATTTGCCAGGCTCGTCTGCAGGTGCAACGATCAAAGGTTGCAGGATGCCATTCTTACGAATAGAAGCGGCCAGTTCCTCCAGCTCTTCCTGGTTCATTTGTGAGCGCGGTTGACGCGGGTTGTGGATGATATCTGCAATGGGAAGGGTCTCATAGCCACTCGTGGTCGATGAGACCTCGGATTCGGGAGAGAATTCTCCAGTGGGGATGAGGGCATCAAGCCCTCGACCAAGGCCAGTTTTTCTTGTCATTCTGTGCTCACAAGGGTTTTAATTAGTTCTGGAATCAAAACACCGTCACCGACCAGGATCTCACGAGCCAGGTTGGAATAAGCGATAGCACCGTTCGATCCAGGTGCATAGACTGAGATTGGCTGCCCATAGGATGGCGCCTCTGCCAGGCGGACCGATCTTGGAATGATTGTAGCGAAAACCTGGCTTGGAAAATGACGGTTGATTTCATGAACGACATCCGCGCTAAGCTTGGTGCGAACATCGAACATGGTCAAAATGACACCGCGCACTCGTAAATTGGGGAAGAGCGCGTTGCGTATACGAGATAAGGTTTGGTTAAGCTGCCCTATGCCTTCCAATGCCAGGTATTCGCACTGGACGGGGATGATCACTCCATCCTTGGCAGCAACCACTCCATTCAAGGTCAACAAACCAAGTGAAGGAGGGCAGTCGATGAGAATGTAATCGTAACGCTCGATAATGGGCTGCAATGCTTCCTTCAATCGGGTTTCTCGTGCGATGACCGAGACAAGCTCGACCTCAGCACCTGCCAGTGCTGGAGAGGATGGCATGAGGGAAAGTTTTAATCTTGGGTTATATAGAATATTTTTTATCGCTGGAGTTGCACCGATAACAACATCGTAAGAGCTGTTTTTTACGGTTCGTTTATCGATACCCAGACAGGAGGATGCATTCGCTTGTGGATCAAGGTCAACCAGCAGGATACGCTGACCGAAGCTTGCCATGAAAGCTCCCAGGTTGACAGCAGTGGTTGTTTTTCCAACGCCGCCTTTCTGGTTGGCAATCGTGTAAATCCTCCCCATTAAAGTACCTCGATCAAATATTCCTGGATTTCCTCGGGTGTAGGGATGCCTTCCAAACCCTGTCGAGTAACTGAGGTGGCGGCAATTTGATTTGCAAACCTAGCAGACTCCCATGGATCGCGGGTTAGGTATAGGCGGGTGAAAAATGCTGCTGCAAAGATGTCACCAGCTCCAACGGCATCAATCTCTTCGACCTGAGGCGGACGAAATCGTCGGACATCTCCATTCCAATAGACCCTCGCACCTGCTGCGCCCTCCGTTACAACCAGGATGCGTGAAGCTGAAGCCATCTCTTCTATTCGCGACTCGTCATTCAGCACATCTTCTATGCTTAATACCGCCGCCCCCGATTGTTGCAAGGTGAAAGCCGCTTCAGGCCATTCGGAGGCGTGGACGCGCCCTTGTTCGTCCCACGCGCGTAACCATCCTTGGGGTGTAACCCCTACCAATGAGTTGGGAAAATGCCTGACCAAACCAGGCTCGACTTCCTGTGCAACCGGGCCAAGGTGAACGATTGGCGCCTGCCTCCATGGTTCGGGAATAAGGTGATAATCCAAACGCGGAGCAACGGTGTGCACAATCTGAATCCGTCCTTTAGCGGTGTAAATGTTTTCAAACGTAGTTGAATGCTCAGCGGGGTAGCTTATGATGGGAATATGTTTCAGATTTCCAAGGGGTAATTCTCCTCCCCAGGATGTGACAATCCCGACGCGCAGACCCAATGCATATGCAGTCAAGCCAGCATAGGCGACGGTGCCACCTAATCGAGGTCCTGTGGGGGTAAGATCACGCGTTAGATGACCAATAATTAGATAATTAACCGGTTCAAGCGGGGAAAGGCTGAACATGGGTAGATTATACCTGAAATAAAAAAGATGCTGTCTTTTATGCAGAACAGCATCTAGAAGGCCATAATTATTCTTTTGGAATAATGGTCACCTTACGGTGGGGTTCTTCGCCAAAGCTCTCGGTGGTGACGTGCGCATCTTCCCTTAGCTCCATGTGGATGATCCGGCGCTCATTTGGTGGCATGGGTTCGAGGGTCTGCTTGCGTCCGGTTTTCACCGCCTGTTCAGCCATGCGGTGGGCAAGCTGGCGTAGCTGACGTTCACGTCGCGTGCGATATCCCTCAACGTCTATGACTAAGGTAATATTATCCCCCAGCTCTTTACTGACGATCAACCGAGCGATGTATTGCAATGCATTTAAAGTCTCTGAGCGTTTACCAATCAATACACTTAAATCCTTACCGGTGATATCAACCAGAATGGCACGTGTTCCACGCACATCATCCACCTCACCATACGATGCATTGACCTGTGCCTGGATATGCATCTTCTCGAGCAACTCACTGACCGTCTCCTGCGCCACATGTAAAGGAATCTGCTCTTTTGCATTTGCTGGCTGGATGCGAATTGGCCTAATCGTTGGTTCTTCTTCAGCAACTTCAGAATCGGTTAATTCGCTAGAGGTTGTAAAAATTTCAACCTCGGGTGATTCCGGTAGGTTTTGCCTCACAATGAGGCGTACCCGCGCCTGATGAGATCCGAGACCAAATAAGCCTCGACTACCTTCATCAAGGATTTCTATCTTTACCGCTTCGCGAGGTAATTCCAATTCAGCCAACCCTTTTTCGATGGCCTCATTGATCGTTGGGGCGATGATTTCAAGTGTCGCGCGTTGTGAGTTCATAGTCATTTCCCAATATTGGTAACCCCTAACTGAGTTATTATTTTGCGCTGGCGACTTTTCTCTTGGGCAGCAGGTTGCTCCAATGAACGTTTCCCATGAGAGCATATTGAGCAACACCCAGAACGTTGCTGATAATAAAATACAAAGCCAACCCGGAAGATAGAGAATAAGCGATCCAACCCATCAGGATAGGCATATATAGGTTCATCATTTTTGACATTTGGGCACCCTGGTCACCAGGATTGGCAGGCGGGGTCATTAATTTGGATTGCAGGTAGGTGGTGACTACCACGATAATGGTCATAATGGGAACCGCAAAACCAGCGATTATCAATGCATTCGGGCTGCTGATCTCCGGTAATCCAAGATTCATCCATAAGAATTTGCTGTTTAAGGGGATGAGCTGGGATGCGGGGATGAAGGAGTAGATACTACGACTCAGGTTCAACAGCTGGATGGGTGCAGATGCCATGGCGAGTGAGATTGATTGGTACAGACCAATCATGATGGGGAATTGGATGATTAATGGCAGGCAGGAACCAAGGGGGTTGACCCCCACCTCCTTATAGATCTTCATTTGTTCCTGAGCGAGTTTCTCTTTGTCATCTTTGTATTTTTTCTGGATTTCCTGATACTTTTTTGAACCTTGAAGCTCCTGCATTTTCTTCTGGCTCTTCAATTGTTGCGCAGTAAGAGGGTAAGTGATCAGACGGATCAATATGGTAAATATGATGATCGCCAATCCAAAATTATGAAAGAAGAAGTTATAGATCCAGATCAGGACATTGACCATGGGTGCAAGGATAAATGTATTCCACATAAAGGATTATCTCCGTATCTTTTGTATTATCTCATTACTTGGCAGGAGTGTAGGTCCACTTCTGATTTCCGTCCAGGTTTAGGGCGACAAGTAAGGCGCTGAAGCCTGTCGGAGCTACAAGGATTGTTTCTCCGGCGACAACGGGTGAAGAATATATTATGCCACCAATCACCTTACTGCTCACGATGTCTCCTGCCGTGCTGACAATAAATAATGTGTCTGCTTCTGTGGTGAAGTACAATTTGTCTCCCGTTACTACGGGAGTATCAACAATTGAGTTTTGGGGTTGGATGCGCCACACTGTCGTGCCATCTGAAGCATTTAAGGCATACAAGTATCCAGATAAGTCCCCAAAATATAAGATATTATTCTCCAAGACCGGTCCGGACCAGACCCAATCCTGAGTGGTGAAGCGCCATCGAATTGATCCATTGGTGGTGTCCAAAGCAACCATTTCTTTTCCAAAAGTCCCCACATACAAGACTCCGTTGGTGCTGATCGTAGGTGTGCTGACCGAAGCACCCCCAAGATCTGCACTCTTCCAGAGCTGCTTTCCAGTTGTTGCGTCAAATGAATAGACCTTATGGTCCATAGATGCAACATAAACGCATCCACAGTTTGAATCGGTGGCAGGCTTTGCCCAAAGGGGTCCTTCCGTTTGCTGTACCCAGATCTGCTTTCCGGTTAGATCGATCGCATAGATATGGTCATCTGCCGATGGTTGGTAAATCATCTTCTCTGTGGCTAATGGACTACCAATCAATCGATTGGTTGAGCCTGTGAAGATCCAATTCTCTGAGCCGGTAGCCGGGTTAAGACTATAAAGCTTGTGATCATAACTCGGAACAATCAGCTGTCCATCAGAAGTTAGAACTGGATTGGCGTAAAAAGCTATCTTGGAGTTTGCTTTGGCAGGATATCGCCATTTCTCACTACCGGTATTCAAATCTACTGCATACACTTGAGCTCCCGCAGCAAGATAAGCTGTATCGGTACTGGCTGTCAGTCCGTGCCAGCCTGTGGATGAGTAAATTGTGCTGCTACAGGCACTGAGAAGAATGCTTAATAAAACTAAAGTACTGACTATCAGGAGGTTTTTTGATTTCATCGGTTATCTTTTCTAAGGTACAGGATCAAATCCACCGTGATTGAATGGATTACAACGTAAAATGCGCCAGGCTGTCATCAAACTGCCTTTAATTGAACCATATTTATAGATCGCTTGGTAGCCATAATGGGAACAAGACGGGTAAAAACGGCAGGTCCCTTCAGGAAGTGTGGGCGAGACTATTTTTTGATAGAGGCGAATTAATGCCAATAATGGTATACGTGGCAGGTTCCAAAAAGTTATCGGAAGATCGCGTATTCGCGGTTCTATTTGGCTTTCAGGTTCTTGTGAGGTCTCGTTATTCATCACTTTTGGTAATTAGATTGGCTTTAGAGAAAAGCTGCTGCAGGCTAATTTGAATCTCAGGCAATTTAGTTTCCAGGATTTGTTTGCGAGAAATAAGAATGACGTTCCAACCTGGTTTTAGCATTGATAGTAAGGGACGAATGGCTTCCCGTAGCAACCGTTTTGCTCTATTCCTTTGGACTGCATTACCTACCGACTGACCAGCTGTAATTGCGATATGTGTTCTTTCACCAGAAGTCGGTGATACGAGCAACACAACAAACGGGTGAGCATAAGACTTTCCAAAACGCCTCACCCGCTTGAAATCAGTTGATTGAGTCAGTCGGAAATTGCGGTTCACCCACGCCAGTTGATCTTCTTAACGTGGTTATTCATATTAACCGTCAGGCGGTACCGTCCTTTAAGTCGACGGGCTTTTAATACCTTCCTCCCATCAGCAGTTGACATCCGCTGCCGGAAGCCATGCACGCGCAGGCGGCGACGAATTTTTGGTTGATAAGTTCGCTTTGGCATTCTGTATTACCTAAATCCTTTAAAATAATTTATCGGGTTGATTAAACGATTTTCGATTATAACCGATGGATGAGGATTGGTCAAACATTAATTTCGTGATTATTATTTGAATTAGCCTTTATCCCCACCTTTTCTAGCACACGCAAAGAAACCATTCCGAATAACAAAGGTATCCAGAAGGTGATTCCCCGATAACTAAGAGTGATCACGGCTGCATCTTCCAGGGAGATGTACATCGATGTCAGTGCGAGAGTAAGAGCACCTTCTACTACTCCAATCCCTGCTGGAGTGGGGGAAATGATCACAAACAAATATCCGATACTAAAACAAGCGATGATAGTTCCAATGGATATGGGGATTTTGAATGCCAGGAAAACGAGGGTCAGAATGATGATTAAAGCAGTCTTATTCGTTAAAGCCAAAAATAATGGCATAAGCATACTTTTGGGCTCGTCGCGCATTTTAATCAAGCCATCAGCAGCATCATGCGCAAATTCATGTGCCCGTACCTCAGAAAGGTATTCCCGGTGAATGAAGGGGTGCAATATGCGGTTGATAAAGTGTGCCATCTTTGCCAAAGTATTCCCCAAGGCTACCGCAGACTGCATACCAAGGTTTAGTAAAAACGCAAACAGCAACGCTAAACCCACCAGGGCAGCTGAGGCAAGGATCACCACCAAAGTCAGGTCGTTTCGCCTGATCAGAATTACCAACCCAACCAGAAGTATTCCGATCAAACCCAGATAATCGAACAACAGGAAGAGCACTCCCGCAACAGCCGCCCGCGCTGGAGAATAATTCCTCCGTCGCGCTTCACTTATGAATATCGCCAAGCCTCCTACTCCTGCAGAAGGGGCAATAACGTTGACGAAATTAGCGGCTGAAACGATCAATGATAATGTCCCAAGATGTTCTTCAATTCCCATGGCACGGTAAATCGCACGAAATGAGGCACCACAGTTAATGACCCATAAGAACTCGATGATGAGAGCAAGACCCAGAAACCACCAGATCCCCCCATGTAAAGTCTCTGCGATGGATTGTATTTCTGCAAGTTTTGCGACTACGAAAACGAAACCCAGAAATAATACAACTGCGATGATGAATTTCCGCATGGATGGGATTATACCAACCTTCGCGGGTGATATTCTTTGTAATCTCCCGCGAAGATCAGTATTTAGGTTATTTTTAGCGCCTGCGTCCGCCGAGCCCACCAACCAGAGAGATAAAGTAAAGCAGTTGCATGACTGCAGTGACCAGGCCCGCCACATAGGTCAGTGCGGCTGCGTTTAGTACATTGTTCACACCGCGCCGCTCATCATTACCGACGATCATTCCTGTGGTGGTCAACAACTCTTTAGCACGAGCCGATGCATTTATTTCGACCGGCAGAGTGGCCAATGCGAAGATCGCTCCGCCCGAGAAGACCAGTACACCCAGCCAGGCCAGTTGAGTTCTTTGAAGGATCAACCCAATGAAGATCAAGATCCATCCCAGGTAAGAACCAATATTGACTGCCGGGACCATGGCTGCTCTCAAACGTAGAGGGAAATAACCATCACGGTCTTGCATAGCGTGACCAAGCTCATGAGCCGCAATTGCAAGGGCTGCTACAGAGGGACTGTTATAAACCCCTTCTGAGAGGTGGAGGATTTTTTGGCGCGGGTCGTAGTTATCCGTGAGTTTTCCGCGGATACCATCGACATTGACGTCCAAACCACCAGCAGAGATCAAGCGTTCAGCTGCCTGGGCACCAGTTAAACCGCTACCTGCTCTCACCTGGCTCCATTTTTTATAAGCACCATTCACATAGCCCTGTGCAATCAGCATCAAAATAAATGCTGGTATCATGAACAACATATACGTGGGATCTAGAAATAACGGCATATAGTACCTCCTAAATCACAATCCATTAAATTTAACGCAAATACCTGGCTTAGGTTGCATTGGAATCATTAGGGTTGGGTAAGAATCTCCACTGCCCGATTCAACTGTGTATCGATTGCAGCTTGAGCATCCGCATCAGAAATCTTTACCTCAACATCCGGAGTTAAACCAGTGCCAGTCACATTGCGCCCATCGGGGGTTAACCAACGGGCAATTGTCACTCTAATTGCGCCTTCATTATCCGATAAGGCAATCCAATCCTGTACGGTACCTTTACCGTATGTTGTGACGCCCACCAGCTGGGCGCGCCCGCGATCTTGCAATGCACCTGCAACCAGCTCAGAGGCAGATGCTGACCATTCATTTACAAGCACAACCATCGGGATCTGTGTGGCGATCCCATCACCTGTGACATTGAATGTATCACGGGTACCATTTCCATATTCCTCGTACGCCACAACACCATCGGGAAAGAATTCTGATCCGACCTGAATGGCAGCATCCAGGTATCCACCCGAGTTATAGCGCAGGTCAAGGATCAGGCCTTTGGGATTTTGTGCAAGAAGCTGCTCTAACGCAGTTCGTAACTCATCGCCAGTGGTATTGCTGAATGCATTCAATCGGATATAAGCGATATTATTATCCAGCATTTTGTATTCGGTGCTGGGGATGGTAATCTGGGCACGGGTAACAGTTACATCGAAGGACTGCTCGACGCCTTCTCGTTTTATAGTCAAGACGACTTGAGTGCCAGCTGGTCCCAACACTTTTTGGCGGGCAAGCTCAGCGAGAGTTCCAGTCATATCCACCCCATCAATGGCGATGATTTGGTCACCCGCTTTTATGCCTGCACCTTCAGCTGGTGAGCCTTTCATGGGTTCAGTAATGGTAAGGAATTCTCCTTCCGTATTAACCCAGGCACCAATACCAGAGTAACCTTCCAGAGGGGCATTGGCATCACTATACTCGACCGGATCCATATAGGCTGAGTGGGAGTCTCCAAGCGAATCCATCATGCCGCGGATCGCACCCTGCATCATCTTCTCATCATTTACCGGTTGAACAAGGTATTCGTTATGCACTACCTGCCAGGCTTCCCAAAATGGTTTGAAGAGATCATCAGTGCTTGAGGATGAAGCGGTGGTGGTTGAAGAGGGTAAATTTAAGGATAGAGTGTTGCTTAGACGACCAGTAATAAATCCAACCGCCAGGCAAGCAACTAATAAGATTGCTATCCCACAGCCGATGAGGATCTTATTAATACCACGATTTGGTTCCATTTAATCTCCTGACTCAAGCGATAGTA
>Ga0315289_10010693_pt1 | contig 13109 bp, 1 predicted proteins | sample YL17G11_40_MG_FD_203452 | JGI IMG/M metagenome (GOLD analysis project Ga0315289, IMG submission 203452) | Sediment microbial communities from Yellowstone Lake, YNP, Wyoming, USA - YL17G11_40 | ecosystem: Environmental > Aquatic > Freshwater > Lake > Sediment | place: USA: Wyoming | collected...
CCTGTTAAATGCGTCGCTCATGTCAAGGCTTTATGGTCAAGCATTCCTAATACATGCGCAGCGATAGATTCCTGCACAAGCAATTCATGCATGGATTCTGCAGGCGCTTCATACATATCCTGCCTAAATAATTTGGACTCTGACGGCTGGTCTGCTGACTGCGGAGACTGCAATGACGGCAATGCCGCAGTCAATCCAGCAGCAACAGAAGTTTGCGACGGAATTGACAATGACTGCGACGGAACAGTGGATGAAAGCCATAATGGCAATGATGTCAACAGCATATGCTATACAGAAGGCAAGGCGGGATTATACAAGTGCATTGTTAATTCTACTGGCAATTACTTTTTTTGCGAAGTGATTGGAACTGGTGCACTTTCACCAATCAAGCCATTTAATCTTGTGAGCTATTTGAAATTTGAGAGCCTTGACTTGTATGATGTCGCGAATGAAACAGCGATTATAAAATATCCTGCAACCAATCTTCCATGCGCCGATTATGCAGCATCTTCCGGGCTTGTTGCTTATACTCGTCTTGACAACACGATGGATCAAAACATATCGGGAGGCCCTACTATTTCATATCCTAGTGTATACATTTCAGGAGGATGGGTGCCAGGAAAAGTAGAAGGCGCCTATAATATTAATAATAGTATAAAAAGTTATTTCTCTTGGTCAGGAGGAACAGGACTTGGTAATCTTAGTAAGCTGGTTTCTAATAATCAATACGGCGCAACAGCAGAATTTTGGATATACCGCACAGAAGGCGACAATTTCGCAGATTATCTGGCAACAAATTGTGGAGGGTTTAAGCTTTTCATATGCGGTGGGCAAACTGGACTCGAATCCTCAAACCCTACCTGTGGCGGTCCATGTAATGCCAGCACTCAGAATTATTTATTTGGAAAGGTTTATAACGGTACAACTTGGTTTACTGTTAAAAGTGATGGTCCTATAAGCAAGAATGCATGGCACCACATTGTTTACACTTTTGATAATACTAAACATTCATTATGGATTGATGGAGCTGAAAAAACAACAAATTATGGACAAACTATTTCTATCTCAGAAGGCGGAACAAAAGTTAATATTGGTTACTCAGGGGCAACAAGCGCTACTTCTTCTTGTAATTATAATTCTTGTTTTAATGCCGCAGATGCCTTTAGCGGCTATTTAGATGAGACTGCATTATATAACAGGCCTTTAACAGCATCTGAAATACAACAGCATTATAATAAAGGACTGGCTGGCATGCATGTCTGCGGCGCTCAAGCCGGCGAACCAATAAAGCCGGCGCTTTCTAATGTCAGCAAAGTCGGAAATTATTCATTCTACTTTGATGGAAGCAGCAAGTGGATGGGGGTTGACAGTAGTGTGAGAGATGCAAGCGGGCTGGCTTATTACAATCTCAAGAACAACGGCTCTATTGAAGCATGGATTAATCTTGATGCTTCAGGAAGCGGAGACAGGGTTATTGCTGCACTGCAGGATTCTTCAATGAGCTGGGCTGAATATATGCTTTATGTTAATTCAAGCAATTATCTTGTAGGCATGGCAAACCAGAATTTAGACAGCCCGCAGAAAACAACAAGCACATCTGCCTTAAGCGCAGGATGGCACCATGTTGCTTACACATTCAATCAGAATTCCCAGAATGTCTATATTGACGGCGTGCTGGCAGGAAGCACAAATTACAATACCGGGAGTTATACTCTTGTTAATAAGCCGTATGTGATAGGATATGACAATATTGCCAACAGCAAATATTTCAAGGGAAAAATAGATGAATTTGTCATTTACAGGGAAAAACTCTCGTCTGATAAGATTGCAGTTGATTATATTAAAGGATATAATAGGGTGGGGATATTTGCTCCAAAATGCCCTGACAAAGACTTGGATGGATGGGGCATAGGAACTTTGGACATGATAAGTGGATGCACAAACTGCATGGTTGATCCTGGAAAAGTAGGAACTGCTCCAGCCTGCAATGCACGGCAGGACTGCAATGATGGCAGCTCTGACATAAATCCTGGAAAATACGATTCATCAGCGAATGATATAGACAATGACTGCAACCTGATATATGACGACGCAGCGCCGGACAATGATATTGACAATATTCTTGAATGCTATTACAATTCCAGCGGAGCTTATCTCGGAGAAAACAGCCCCTACAAAATATTTGTGTGCGGCGCCAACAATCATGACCAGGATGATGACGGAAACGCATCTTGTGGAATTGCAAGCTCCTGCAGATGGGGCGATGGTTTCCTTGATACAGGGGACAACTGCCCATTCATTTTCAATCCGGGGCAGGAAAACTATGACAGAGACATTCCAGGAGATGTCTGCGACACAGACGCTGACAGTGACAATATCCTCAATACTGCTGACAACTGCCAGTTATATTACAATCCAAGTCAGGAAAATGCTGATGCTGATTCTCTTGGAGACAAATGCGACATAGATGCGCAGAGCGCGAACACGAGCTTTATCTGCGCTGCCGGCATGGAAGGAGAATGGATTTATAAATCACATATTCAAGCAAGTGACGTTTACTGGACAGCACCAGCAGTCTTTAATGCGGATGGAAACTGGCATATGATAGTTGGAGAGTGGAGTAATATTTCCGGTTACACTTGGAACAGCTCTGCTTCTGGATGGCAGAGCAATAATAACCTTACCCGCTATTTATATATCCCCACTATATATTATTCTTACAAGCCTACTGCCTTTTATAGAGACAATAAATGGCATTTAATGTATATATATGGCGAAACAAGCCGTTCTATGCGCGTTTATGATTGGAATGGCTCTACATTTACCCCCATGAATAATACTTTTGCTGCATGTTATGGTAGCGGTTATAGTTGTCTTCAATGCAGTGCAATAGCAGATTCTAACTCTCCAGAAGTTTTCCAGAAAGACGGAGAATTGTACTTGATATTAGGAATGAATGACGGCACTTTCGCTGGCTATAAATGGAGCAGAGGAGCTTATTATCTTGAGGCGCCAAGTTATCTTGTAACCTGCTGGGCGCCGAGTAATATTGCTAATGGTTTAGGAGATATTGGAGGGCAATCAGCACCATCTGTTTTCCAGGATAAAGGAATATTGTATTTAATAAGTGGAGAATATGGTTATGGAGATCAGGCGAAAGCATTTAAATGGAATGGCACCTTATGGCAAGTTTATAATGATATGAATGTGAGTGCTATGTTAGGAGACTCTAGGGTGATACCAGAGGTTTTCTATAAAGATGGGAAATGGCAATTAGTATATGGAGATACTTCTGGAGACACTAGGTTTTATGACTTTGAAAAAACAGGAGTGGCGCCTACAAATGTTGATCCTATTGTGCTGGAGAACATTGCTAAAACAGCAAAAGTTGCAATACCTGCCGGCGCTGTTCAGAACTGCATTGATGACCAAACAGTTACTGTCATGATTAACGCGACTGAATCAGATGTAGAGGAATTCAAGATAGGAAACGCAACGACAGCTGCGCAGTTCACATACGACTTCCTGCCTTCTGAGCTGCGGTTTGGTGGTATACGATATAGCGATGATTTTGAAAGTTATGATATAGGATCTGTTCCTACAGGATGGGCTGCTAGCAGTTGGCCGTCGGATGATAGAGGTGTTACCGATGGTGGAAATCCTGGTAAGTGTATTTATGTAGGGGGTTCTGGTTGGCCTTTCTTGTATTATACCTTTAATCGACTTAAAGAAAATGGATATATACAATTTGATTTTAAATATAATCTTCCTGTGACAACAGCATATAATATTCGTTTTAATAATAATGATTATTTACTGTTTAATTATCGGGGTATAATTTTTTGGTATCATAATGATGTTGAATATCGGGTTACTTCTGATATTCCTTTTGGAGGAGGCGGATTTTATACCATGAAAATTATAAGAGTTAATTCTACGCATGTCAATATAAATATAGATGGAAACGATATGGGCGCTTTCCCTAGTGATGATATAACGCAATTTTATATGGTAGCAATGCTAGCGTATCCGTATCTTAAAGTAGATAACCTTTATATTTATGATCCGATTGTGCCTGGAATCAACTCAAATGCTACAATAGAGCTGTCTTATGACGCTGTTGCTGTTGATGAAACTGACTTGAACCTAGATATCTATAAATATAATGAAATCACTGAAGCATGGGAGCCGCAAGGCGCAACTAAAGATATTGCAAATGACAAGTTAATGCTTTCAACAATTCACTTTTGACAATGGATAAAAAAATGAAAAAAAGAGGGGCATTAATATTGTTAGCTGTGCTTATTGGCATCATGCTTATTGTTCCTATTGTTTCTGCCAAGAGCACTGTTGGAACAAAAGATTCTGACAAAGACGGCATTCCAGATGCAAATGATATCTGCAAAAACACTCCTGCTGCTGAGATAGAGCAGGTGTTGAAACAAGGATTATGGAGAGGCTGCGGGCCTTCTGAAAGAGATGTTGACTTTGACGGCGTTTATGACATTGCAGACAACTGTCCTCTTGAAGCTAATGCGAATCAGGCTGATTTTGATTCTGATGGCTCGGGAGATGTCTGCGACACAGATGATGATAATGACGGAGCTCCCGATACAGTTGACTGCAGTCCTTTTGACGCTTCAATTTATCCCGGAGCAACTGAACTATGCGATGGCATAGACCAGAATTGTGATTATGCATTAGATGAAGTTGATAATGACAAAGATGGATTTATGACGTGCCAGGGAGATTGCGATGACAGCAATCCTCTTGCTTATCCAAATGCTCCTGAAGCATGCGATGGAGTAGACACTAACTGCAATGGATTATGCGATGCATTTGAGGGCTTTGCACCTCTTGCTTGCTATGAAGGCCCTGTTGAACTGGCTGGAATAGGGCAATGCAGAATGGGCTACAAAGTCTGCACAGGCAATGGATGGTCAGCATGTCTTGGCTCTGTTGAGCCTCTTCCATTCGAGCTCTGCAACGGCTTGGATGATGATTGCGATGGAACAGTTGATGAAGACTGCTCATGTAATGAAGAAGGCAAGGCGCAGAAATGCGGAACAGATACTGGAGAGTGCACAGCAGGAGTGCAGATTTGCAATGGAACACAATGGGGCGAATGTACAATTTATGACAGATGCTCTTGCACTAAGCGAAACGCAGCTCAGGGAAAATCTGTAAGCGCTTCGAGCAGCAAAGGGCTTGGTTTCCAGAATGTTGAAAAAACGACTGATGGCAATGTCGGAGAAGCTGCTGCTGTTTCAGATTCCACAGACAGCTCAGCTGATGCGAGATATGAAGTTGACCTTGGATTTGAGAGAAAAATCAGCATGCTGAAAGCATGGCCATGCAGCACAGAAAGATACGGAGATTATTATGCTTATCAGGCAAATGAATATTCACTTGAATACTTGACAAGAGACGCAAGACCTTACAGCTATGACGGCACAATGGCTGCATGGTATCATCTTGATAATGAAGGCAAATATGGCGAGTTTTTAACCGGCGGATGGCAAAACAGAACAGCAAAGCAATCTGCCTGCCAATATGCTCTAAGACTCGACGACATATTGGATGAAGACCGTTGCATGCCTGGCGGCAGATTTGGATTTCAGCCTCCTGGCATGACAGGAAGTCAATATTATCAGTCATGGGGTCCTGTGGTGTTTCATGACAGCATTACAGAAAGGAAAGTGGAAATATATTATGAAACATGGCTGCCTCCAACATATGGCGAAGAACTGCCTAATCCTCCTCTAAATAAGACTTTTGTTGTTTATATAAGTTCAACTTGCGGAGGCAAATCAACAGAACTTCTAAGAATGACTTATGAGCTGGAAGCAGATGAAAGCAGCGGATGCAGCAGCACAGGACTTATTGACCTTTCATCATTCGCTCCAGGAGAGTATTATATAACATTTGAATGGGAAGCTATCCCATCTCATCCAAATCCTGGCGGCTCGGTAATTTATGACTTCAGATTTTATGAAGACAGTCCAAATGGCAATGCTCATGACTTTTCAGGAAATAAAAACAGCGCTCTTGTAAGCGTTTCTGAAGCAACAAAAGGAGAGTTCAAAAATGCAATGCTTTTTGATGGCATTGACGATTACGTAAAAATTCCATGGAAAGAATTAACAAAAATAAGATTTGATAAAACTGACTGTCCGGCTGGAATGATAAGCTACTGGACATTTAATGACGAAGATGCTAAAGATGACTATGATGAAAATCACGGCATTGTTAATAGAAATCCAGGATATGGAGTGGGTGCAGTCTGGATACCCGGCATATCTGGCGGCGCCTTCATGTTTAATAATAAGGCATACCCAGACCCAAATGGCGATTATATAGCGGTTGCAGATGATTCCTCTTTGACTCCGTCAGCATTGACAGTGGCTGCTTGGATTAAAACTGATGCGAATATCGGCGTTACCCAATCTATTATAGGAAAGGGAGATGAATGGTGGATTTATATTGACAGCAGTGATGTTTTGAAATGGCTGGTTTACGACAACAAAGTTGATTGGTATTTTAATAATCTGATAGTAACAGATAATGTAAACACTGTCAATCTCAGAGATGGAAACTGGCATTATCTTGTGGGAACCTGGAATGGCGGCTCAGATGCTTCTTCTGCTGAGTTGTATATTGACGGAGTGCCAGTAACTGGAGCTCATACAAAAAATGGAAATTTTGTTGCTGTAAGAGATACTGATGCAGCGGTTGATATTGGCGGCAGAAGACAATATTGGTTTAACGGAAGCGTGGATGAAGTTGCAATATTTAATAAAAGTCTAAGCGCATCTGAAGTGCAGCAGCTTTATCAGAATGGATTAACTAATACAGGTTATTGTGGCGAGATTGAAGAAGGACTTGAGCCAGGAACAGGAAGAAGCTGGACATTTGAGACTTGGTTCAGAACAGATTATGGAACAGCTGAAAAAAGCATTTTTGCTGCTGGAGCATCCGGAGCAGGCTTCAACATAGGGCTAGATAACAGCGGAAATGTCAAGGCATTGATGACAGACAGCATTAATTCAATATCTCAAACAACTAATGTCGGCAGATTAGATGATAATGAGTGGCATCACATTGCATGGGTTCTTGACAGAACAGGCGGCAAATTAATTTTATATGTTGATGGCTACAATCTTGCTGAAAATGATGCGAGTTTGTTGGGCGATATTAGCCTGGCTGGCGATAAAGACTTGAGAATAGGAACTAATGCAGGCAACACAGGAAACTGGTTTGAAGGCGCTGTTGATGAGCTAGCTATATATAATAAGGCATTGACAGAAGCCGAAGTGCAGCATCATTACAGAGGAACAGAAAGATGGAGAGAAATTCCTTATGGAATAGAACCAGGGCAGACTCCTTATAAGTATGATGAATCGATGGTTGTTCAATATCATCTTGACAATGATCCTGCTCGTGGTGAAAATGGCAATCTTGTCTATGATCATGCAAAAGGGAAATTTAACAGCTCAGTTGTTGGAGCATATTTAACAGGCGGCAAGTTCAAAAATGCATTTTATTTCAAAGGAATAACTGGAAAAACTGTGGAAGGATTCCTACTAGGAGATAATGTTTACACACCCGACACAACAAACAGCGAATTAGATTTAAGCAATGAAGCTACAATAGCTGTGTGGTTCTATCCTAACTATGCTGACGATCTATGGAGTTTATATTATTCAAAAAATCTTGTATCAAAAGAATGGGCTTATGGAGTATATTTGAGCGGTATTTGGGCTTATGGGAATTGCACAAGGTGGTATGATGAGCAGGGCAACGAGCATTTCAAAGACTGCAACACATATGGAAATGCTTATATTGAGACTGCGGGAGTAAGAGTTGACTGCAAAACACCTATAAAGAACAAAGAATGGCAGCAAGTTGTAATGGCTTATGACGGAAGATATTTGAAATGTTACTTCAATGGACAGGAAGAAGGTTCTGTTGAAGCTCCTAATGGAATTTCCACAGAATATCCTGTGGCTTGTCCTCCATCTGGATGTGTTTATGCGCATAATAACAACCCTCTTCAGCTTGGAAAGCTTGGATTGCAGGATGCCTTTTTCCAAGGGGCAATTGACGAAGTCGCTGTTTATGACAGGGGGCTTTCAAAAAGAGAAATTGAAAGCCTGTACTGGACTATGAAAACAACAGACACAACAGATGCAGCGGGAACTTCAGGATGCCTGCTTGAAAAGAGTTTTGAGCCGATTACGACAAACAAAATTGCTCTGAAAGTTTTAGATGAAAGAGACAGATTTGGAAGATTAAATGTTACATATACAGAATACAAGGCAGCGCTGCAGGAAATAGAGGTTTATGAAGAGCCTTGCTACTGCAAGAATCCTGTAGAAATCACAGAAGCTATAAATCCAACTGCAGAAGTCTGCGATAAATTGGACAATGATTGTGATGGACAGGCAGATGAAGATTTAGTAAGGACATGCGGGCTGACAGAACAGGGAGCATGTAATTTAGGTTATGAGGTTTGCTCAAAAGGGCGCTGGAGCGATTGCACAGCTGTATTCCCTTGGGGCACCAATTTATAATAATAAGCAAAATATAAAAAGATAAAGAGAACAGAAAGAATAGAAGAAACAAAATAAGAAAAAAATAGAAAAGAAAAAACAAAAAAATAAAAAAACAAAGAAAAAAGAGAATGGATAAAAAAATGAGAAAAAGAGGAGCATTAGTATTAGGAGCGCTTGTTTTAATCAGCATTATGCTTATTGTTCCTATCGCTTCTGCTCAGGACATCAATCTTGGAATATTGACAATAGATGATAACAGCTTCGCCGGGCAGATAATTAATTTCTTCCAGAATTTATTTGCTAGTGGCATAACAGGAAAAGTCACATGGAATCCAGCTGACTGTCCATCAGGAATTGTTTCTTACTGGACTTTTGATGCAGGAGATGCAAGAGATGATTATGATGCTAATAATGGAACTGTTAATGGAGCAACTCCGACAACTGGAAAAGTTGGAACTGCATTCAGTTTTGATGGAGTAAATGATTTTGTCAATGTAAGCGATAATGATGTTTGGACATTCATGAACAGCAACTTCGCAATCTCTATGTGGGTGAAATTTGACGTGGTTACAGGAAGAACTAATGGGCTTATTGGACAAAGAGAAAGTAGTACTAAAGAAATGATGCTTTATGTGGACTCACCTTCATCAAATAATGTTGTTTTTGGTCAATATGAAACAGTTCCTGGATGGGTTACTCTTTATTATGCAACATGGACTCCAGTAGTTGGCACATGGTATCATTTATTGCTTCAAAGAAATGGAAGTGGGGCTCCTGGAATTTATGTAAATAATGCAGCACTAAGTGTTACAACAAGCAAGTCTTGGGGAACAACATCAAATCTTGCTGCACCTCTTATGATAGGCAGGGGTTCAGGCTATTACTTGGATGGCCAGATGGATGAAGTTGCAATCTTCAACAGAGCGCTGACAGCAACTGAAATACAGCAGATGTATAATAATAGCTTGGCTGGAAAAGGATACTGCGTTGCTGCTGCTGCTATTTGCGGCAACAGCATTGTTGATGTGGGAGAAGAATGCGATGATGGAAATACAGCAAGCGGAGACGGATGCTCTGCAACTTGCACAAATGAATGCCCTTCAGGCATGGTCGGCTACTGGCAAGGTGAAGGAGATGCAACTGATTATTTTGGCAAATATAATGGGACAGCATATGGTGGTTTGGCTTATACTGCTGGAAAACTTGGCAGGGCTTATTCCTTTGATGGAGTAAATGATTATATTGATATGAATAATGAAGAGGCATTTCAATGTCTTAATTCGCTTACTGCCATGTTCTGGATTAATTTTAAAAGTTTAAGCAAAGAGCAAATAATTTTCGGTAATAGAGGATCTGCTGGTTCTGGCTGGAGTTTTGGAACTGGTCCTGGTTTTGGCATAGCAAGCAATCAAGTGTATTTTACATCACAATACCAGATTGTAAATACAGGAGCTTTAGCAACAAATACTTGGTATTTTATAACAGGGACAGTAGGGGCAGGGGGTTATAGGAAACTTTATGTTAATGGAAGCTTAGTAGATGAAGAAGACTTAAATGATATGACTGACTCAAATCATGCGCTTATAATTGGTGCTTTTGATGGTGCTACTGGATATTGGGTTAATGCTACAATAGATGAAGTTGCTATTTTCAACAGAGCTCTAACAGCAAGCGAAATCCAGCAGATATATAATAATAGCTTGGCTGGAAAAGGATACTGCGTTGCTGCTGCTGCTATTTGCGGCAACAGCATTGTTGATGTGGGAGAAGAATGCGATGATGGAAATACAGCAAGCGGAGACGGCTGCTCTGCGACTTGCGAGATTGAGATTACAACTTGTCCGGGCAATATGGCTTATAAAAAGGCTATAACAATTCAAGAAAATTCTGGAACAGCATTAAGCAATTATCAAGTTCTTACTACAATTAATACAGCATCTTTAATTTCAGCAGGAAAAATGCAGAGTGACTGCAGAGATATCCTCTTTGCTGATGAAAGCCAAAACAACTTACCTTACTGGATTGAATCAGGATGCAATTCTGCCAGCACAAAAATATGGGTAAAAATTCCAAGCATAGCTGCAGGCAGCACAAAAACAATCTATATATATTATGGAAATGCGGCTGCATCGTCGCAAAGTAATGGAGCTGCTGTTTTTGATGTCTTTGATCATTTTGAAGGAACTAACTTAAGTTCAAATTGGGATGCTTCAGGAGTAGCAGGTGTTTCTGTTTCAGGTTCAGTAGCAAGCATGAAGAGCAATACTGAAGCAGGGCATAGCTTGATATGGAAGCCATCAACTTTCAATAATTTTTGCATTAAAACAAGGGCAAAGAGCTCTGGCACTAATCCCGATATAGGCTTAGTGGCAAGAAAACAGAGCAGCTCAGGCAATGTCTTTGATAATTTGTATGTTGCTCAAACTGCTTGGGGATATGACTATATGGATAGCTATGTGTCAGGCAGCTCTAAAAGGTTAGCAAGTGATCAGGGGATAATTTCAGGATATCCCAGCAATAATGTTTGGCGCATAATAAAATTTTGTCTTTCTGGCACTAATATAACATACAGCCTTTACAATGATGACGGAACTCATGTAAGCACAATTTCCAATCATACAAATTCTGACTGGTCTTCTGGCTATGTTGGCGAGCTAGTATGGTGGAATGATAAAACAGCATATTTCGATTGGTTCCTTGTCAGCAAATATGCTTTACTAGAACCAACAATAACAGTTGGCTCTGAAGAGATTTGTCCTGCTGTTTGCGGCAACGGCATTCTTGATTCTGGAGAAGAATGTGATGACGGAAATACAGTCGGCGGAGATGGATGCTCAGCTGTTTGCAGGATAGAAATATGTGGAAACAACATTCTTGATGTGGGAGAGCAATGCGATGACGGCAATATAATAAGCGAAGACGGCTGCTCTGCTAATTGCAAAATTGAAAGATGCGGAGACGGCATAGTGCAGCCAGGCGAGCAATGCGATGACGGCAACAGCAATAATAATGATGCTTGCAAGAACAGCTGCACTTTGAATGTCTGCGGTGATGGTTTTATTTATGCTGGCGTTGAGGAATGCGATGACAACAACACAGCAAGCGGCGATGGATGCTCTGCGACTTGTACAATTGAGCTTCCTGATGCAGATGCTGATGGAGTTCCAGACGCTATAGACAACTGTCTAACTATTTATAATCCTAACCAGGCTAATAGTGACTATATCCTTAACACTACAAATATTGCTTTAGGCAAACCTGTTTCTTCAAGCGGTTATTATGGAGGTTATAGTCCTTCTAGAACCGTTGATGGCAATTACCTCACTTTTTGGGAAGCTAGCCCTAAATGGCCATCTTGGATTTCAGTAGATTTGGGAACACAAAAATCAATAGGAAAAGTAATAATTTCTTGGTTAGGAGCACATGTGCCAGGATATAATAGATCTGCAACTGAATATTATATTGAAGCAAGCAATGATAACTTTGTAAGTGATAATAGAGAAATTGCTCATGTTACTAATAATTCAAAGATTCAAGTAAATCATTCATTTAATCCAGTAAGCGCAAGATATGTCCGCTTGAGAGGAATTATAGGAAATAGCGCATGGCATCAAGTAGAAGAATTTGAGATTTATGAAGCTCAAGGCGATATACTTGGAGATGCTTGTGATAATTGCTGGTATGTATTCAATCCTAATCAGCTTGACAGCAATCAGAATTGTCCTGCTCCTCCTTATGTATCAGACCCTCTATGCGGAGATGCATGTGAGCCTGTCTGCGGCAACAGCATTATTGAGACAGGAGAGCAATGCGATGACGGAAATACAGCAAGCGGCGATGGATGCTCTGCTGTCTGTATTCTTGAATATTGCGGCGATAATATAACACAAAGAGGAGTTGGAGAAGAATGCGATGACAACAATACAGCAAGCGGAGATGGCTGCGCTTCTGATTGTAAAATAGAATTGCCGAATTGCGGGAAAGGCTATACAGAAGGCATGGTCAGCTACTGGACTATAGATAATTCTTTCAATCCTGGCAAAGATGATTATGATGCGCATGACTTAATATCTTATGGAGATGCAGCATATGCTTCAAATGGAAAAATAAATGGCGCTTATGATGTTAGTGGAACAGGATATGCAGAGTATGCAGGTCCTGCAACAACAGCGGTTGATAATTTTACTATGATGGCTTGGGTAAATCTTGATGATGTTCCTTTATATGAATATGCAGAGATATTTTATAATGGGCACGGCGGTAATTCTGGATATGGGTTTGGAATAGGTTCACAATGGCATTTTGCTATATTATATGGAGGTGTTACTTGGAATGACTGCGCAGTTGCACTTAACAGAAGCATTTGGTATCATTTAGCCATAGTTAGAGATAGTGGATATGCACATATGTATGTAAATGGAGTAGATACAGGATTTAATATTTTGGGACCAGAAACTTCTCCTGCTACACCTGCAGAATATACAACTATTGGATGGAACCATCAGCATAGCAAGATTAAAGGATTAGTAGATGAGGCTGCAATCTTCAACAGAG
>Ga0315289_10010694_pt1 | contig 13109 bp, 13 predicted proteins | sample YL17G11_40_MG_FD_203452 | JGI IMG/M metagenome (GOLD analysis project Ga0315289, IMG submission 203452) | Sediment microbial communities from Yellowstone Lake, YNP, Wyoming, USA - YL17G11_40 | ecosystem: Environmental > Aquatic > Freshwater > Lake > Sediment | place: USA: Wyoming | collected...
CCGTGGCGGATTTCGTCACGTCATACTCCCTGAAACTGACACACAATGGTACTCAGTATTCGGGAGTGCGATACCGCAAGGACCCAATTCTCAAGTCTCGACCAGACCTGATTGTCGATGCCGGTGGCCTGGTGTGGGACGAAGCTCCGCGAATGAAGCGACTCCGCGAAGTCGAGGATCTTCTGAAACAACTGTCGAATGAATCTCCGAGAATGGCGAGACTCCGGGAACTCGAAGATCTCGTCAAGCAGTTGTCCGTTGAAGTTGCCGTCTTGAAGAAACGAGCGAAGGATGGAAGCACTTCTTAGAAGCATTGCCAAACTGTGGCAACGGCAGATCAAGGCGGCACAGGACGCCCGCAGCGAGTGGGATACCACCGTCGCCAAGATTCGCCGGTACTACCGAACGCCCCGCATGTTTTCGACTGACGGCTATTACAACGATCCCCATGATCAGCCGTTCATGTCGGGCAAAGCCCCACACCATGCGGTCGCCATCGGCAAGGTGGGTGAATTTGTTCGGGTAATGCTTCCCTGGATTGCGGCCAAGACTCCCAACCGGCTTGTCACACCCGACCTCCCGGCTTTGTCGCAAGAACTGGTGGCTTCCGTGTATCCGCCTGGCACAGAGATCATCCGACAGCAGCAGGAAGCGGATTTGCAGGTGGGAGCGGCATTGCTGAGTCACGCCGTAGGTTACACGGCCCGCGAATCCGTGTTCAACTTCCATCACGAAAGCCGCATGGCCTGCAAGGACATGCTGCTCTCGGGACGCGGTATCCTCTGGCAGGAAATCATCGAAACGCCGGATGGTCCGTTGCCCGGAGCCTTCTATGTTCCGGACAAAGACTTGTGGTTTGATCCGGCGGCCGACATGCCGAGAAATGCCGATTACGCGATTCGTCGCAGAGAGCGGCCGGTTTGGAAAGTCGCGGAAGAGCGGGGGTTGGATGTCGAGGAACTCCTAAAGGCCGTCAAGAGTACGCCGTCCGGACACAACCCGACTGAAAAGGCCGTCACGGATACGATGGTCTATTACGAAGTCTACAGTCGGATGGGCATCGGGCATCGGCTCGATACACAAGACCCCGAACTAGAAGAGACTGCCGTTCTGTTTGACGATGCCGGCGACTACATCTTCCTGGAGATTTCCGAAGACCTAGACTACCCACTCAACTTGACGACCGACATGCTGGCCGTCATGGACCGAGAGAAGATCAAGGATACCCTACACTGGCCCATCGAAATCTGGGGCGATTACTCCGATCCGTGGCCGTTCGCTCTGCTCGACCCTTATCCCGAAGGTCTGTATCCGAAACCGCCCCTTGAAGATGCCTTGCCTCTGATTCGCTTCATCGACTTCGGCTGGGGTTGGCTGATGGGGCACATCAAGATTTCCGCTCGGCAGATCATCATCATCGCCAAGGCACTTGGCCTTGTCGTCAAAGAAGGCATCTTGGAGGGATACGACCTGGAAGTCTTGGAACACGATGGGGCACCGGGCATCGACATTCCGAAGATGGTCCACGTTCTCCAACTTCCCGAAGTCAAGAAGGAGATTTTCGAGATTCTGTCCGGTGCCGACCGGAAACTAGAGGAATCGACCGGGATGCTGGAGATTCTGACCGGCGGCAGTCCGCAGACGCAGGATCGGTCGGCCGCAGCGTCGAACATCCGGCAGTCGAACGCCATGATCCGGCCGCAGGATTTGGCCGATCAGGTCGAGTCTTTCCACTCGGCTACGGCGGCCAAAAACGGAGCGGCGTTTCGTCTCATCGTTCGGGAGAAGAGCATCGCTCCGATCTTTGGGGAAACGATTGTCGGTCCTACCGATCCCAATGGGGAATTGCAGCCGATTCTCGCCCCCTTGACTGAGAAATGGAAGGCGTTGCTGGAGACGGATAAGCCGTATCTCGCTTCTGCCGACTACACCTACACCATCGAGGCGGGCAGCGGACGACGCAAGAACCGGGAGAAACTCCGCAACGACACCCTGGAGTTTGCCAAGATCGCCCTGCCAATCTTCATGCCGTACTACCAGACCACGGGCGACGCTACCCAACTGAACGCTCTTATGGCGGACCTGGCAGTGGGGAATGAAGTCAACCCCGACCGATACCAGTTTCCCGACCGGCAACTTGAGATGATGCAAGCCGCCGCGTTGCAGCAACAGCAAGGTGGTCCGCCGGGACAAGAGGGACCTCCGGGGTAACAGCCGCCGGCCGACCAGCAAGGACAACCCGTTTCCGATGAACAAGGAGCGATGTACCAATGATCGTCGGCGCGACCCTGAACGGCAAACACTACGACATGACGGACCCGGTGGAGGCAGAGGCGTTCCGCCAGGCAAAAGTAGCACTACGGGCCAAACGAGGATCGTTCGGGATGCCTGCAATCCACGGGGACGCAATCTACAAAGGGTCCGATGATGGGTTTGGGAGGGATGAGAATTCTCGCCGGATTGCCCGTGCGGCGGCCCTGGCTGCCGGGGTGAATCCAGAAGGCAAGCGGTACGTTTCCGGACTGGTGCGTCCGGAAGTTGGTTTCGGCGACCCGGCCGCTTGGGTGGACAAAGGCGAGGCCCGAAGCCAGATTCGTCGTCGTTGTGAAAAGGAGGGGTGGGAGTGCAACGGACGAGTTGAAGTCAAGGGTCGCAACATGGAAGCGAATCCCACTCCACTCGACCAATACGAAGTGGCCGATGACATTACGGACGCCGAAACCGAACGCACGATCCAGGAAGAGAAGCTGTCCCTGACGCCTTCCGAGAAAGTAGTCTTGCGGCAGAAGACCAAGGATCGGCTGTCGGGAAAGAAGTAGGAGTTTGGAAATGCCCGAAGGAACCCGAGTCGCCAAGATCAAGGATGCCTTGATGGGCAAGGGGTATCCCATTGGCTCTGCGATTGCGATTGCCCAGCACCAGACGGGGTTGTCCTACGCTACGGGTAAGCCGCCGAAATCAAAGTCCAAGGCCAAGAAACGGAAGACACGCTAATGGCTGGACCGCTACTGCTACTTGCTGAAGACGTAGCCCAACACCTTGACCGCTGGGCGGCAGGCCATGCCATTTCCGCCCAGCAGGACTCCTATCGCACGGCAATCCAGGCGGCATACTTGGAGATCGGCACGGCGTTCAATTGGAGTTTTCTCCACCAGCAAGGCCGGATTCATCTTGCCGCTCCCTACTCGACAGGCACAGTGGCCTACACGCATTCGACTCGGGCTCTGGTGTTGACGAGCGGAACCTGGCCCGCCAATTCAATCGACTACACGGTGCGGGTAAATGACATCAACTGCGCCGTGGCATCCCGGGATTCCGACTCGCAACTGACACTGGACGCTACGCTTAATCCTGGTGCAGACATCGCGGCAGGCGAGACCTACGAGATTTACCCGACCTACTATCGCCTGCCAAACGATTTTGCTTCGATGGTCATTCCGCGTACCGAAGAGTACCACTGGAACATGGAGGCTGTGTCCTACGACGAGATCATGTCGCTGGACCGGCACGACCACACGACGGGCACGCCGAGGAAATACTGCATCCGGGCGGTGGAAGACCTGTTGGGGCAAGTGGGCTTTTACGTCTACCCGGCGTCCGATGCCGTTGGAACTCTCGACTTCATCTATCGACGGCGGGGGCGGGACATCCGCTTCACGGGAATGAATGCGGCGGACTATCAGGGAACGGTGGCAGTGACGGCTGGGTCGGCCACGGTAACGGGGACGGGGACGGCTTTCAGCAGCCTCGTCCCCGGGGCCGTCATGCGGATCGCCGCCAATGCGACCAAGCCTACGGCGATGATCGGGAGCAATCCGTGGGTGGAAGAGCGGTCGATTGCCTCCCGTTCCTCCACCACTGCCTGCGTTTTGGACGCCGTAGTCACCCAAACCTTGAGCGCCGTCAAGTACGTTATTTCAGACCCCGTAGACATCGACCCCGCCCTCCACAACCTGATGCGGGCCGGTGCGGTTTGGCACTTTGCCCAAGAGCGTGGCGCGGTTCTTCCAGCGGTTCTGTTTCAAGGCCAGCCGATGACGGAATACGAACGGGCCTTGATGATTGCCAAGAGTGCGGATAGCCGGATCGGCGAGCGGCGGGTGTGCGGCGGCCGAGGGACGTGGCCGAGGCGCTTGGCCGACATGATTTCAAGTTACCCAGCCGAGTCGTAAGAGCATGGCAACCGACCCCTTTACTCACGTTCACAATGCCTTCTGGACCCTTCTGGAGGCCAACACTGTCATCACGGGTCTGGTGCCGACTACGAACCGTCTGAAACTCGACAACACGGCGTCGCCGGAAGTTCCTCCCGACATCGGTATATTCGATGAGCCGGTATTGCGGGTGCGTCCCACACAAGGCGTGGGAGGGTTACTGACAACCAGCAGCGGCAGCAACGTCAAACTGATTTACCTAATTGAGTTTGCCGTTGGGGAACGATACATCAACGATTTCTATCCGCTCTTCTGGGCAATCGTTTGTGCCCTCTCGAAATGGGAGGCCACGATGGAAGCCCTGGAGTGGTTGGGAGGGACGGCAGGGGCAGACCAGCACTTCGTCAAACTGTGCAAGTTGATAGAGGTGCCGAGTCAGTGGACGAACCGTGGGGTTGCCAGTCGGCAACCCGGCTGGTTCACGGCAATGGCGTGCGAAGTGTCCATGTGGTTCAAGACGAGCGACATGCAAGCGTAAAACAGATACAGGTCCCCTCCGCGAACAGTAATATGGGGACTTCCCGATGGCGGTTATCAGCGGCAAAGCCGGAGTAGTCAATGGGGCTTCCACCATCGGTCGGTGGCAGATTGAAACACACGGGGCGGAACTCCCGTCACATCCCGCCTCCGGGTCCACTTACGTCCTGAGTGCCCTGGAAGGCAATACGGATTGGAAAGGTCACTACTATGCCTACGGTCACACGCCTGCCAGTATGCCGGGCGACGCCCTGGCCTTCATCGGCTCTTTGGACGGTTCTCTCGGTGTGACTGGAACGGCAATCGTGGACGCCGTTCAGATCGACATCAACGTCGAGAGCGGCGAGCCGATTGCCCACGTCGTCCAGTTCTCATCGAATGGCACCCTGGCTCTCGGGTCGGCTGCTGCCACCGATTCCAGTAGTCCCACGATTTTCTCTCCCAAGAGTCGCAAGGTTGCGATTGCCACGGCGGCCAACCCGATTTCCGGCCAGTCGTGGACTGACGTAACGGAGATCAAGCGGATGCGGCTGGTGTTCGGGGCGAAGAATCCTCGATACGTCAATGCCGCCACGGCAGGCATTTTCAAACGAGTGGCCGGCAACATCTTTGCCGCCGCCAACTACGTAGCCCACACCAGCAGTCCCGCCGGTATTCCTTTACCCAATGCGATCAAGGGACTTCGATTTTACGTCACGGCGACGACCTATTGGGAGATGGACTGGGGCATCGTCGAGAACGTCCGCGACCTTGGGGTAGACCGAGAGACGGCCGATCCGGTGTTCTACTCGATTGATTGGCGGTTCCAAGCCTTCACCGACTTCAGCGGTACGCCGCTGCAAGGCAAGATCGTCAAGCCTGCCGTTACCAACTGGTGGCCCGCGGCATGAACGAAGAAGAGCAACCACTCGAAATCGACCGCAATCTTCTGCAAGTCGCGGTACAGCAGGAGGCACGGAGGTTTCCCGCTCAGACACCGGAGGAGATTCAGTCCCCGTCGTCGTCCGGGGAAGGGATGCTTCCGGTGTCTTTTCCGAACGTCGCTCCACGTTCAGAATTGGAGCCTATCGAAAGTCCCACAGTCCCCGTTCACACACCCTCGCCCGTATCGACTCCCTCAGTCCCCAGCCACACGCCAGACGCCGTATCGGCACCCTCAGTCTCCGTTCACACACCTCCGCAGATTACCATTCCCAAAACCGCCATGCACGCCGCCGCACAGATTGCGGGTGCAGCAGGCATGGGTACTCAGGCCGCTTCGATTCCGCCTATCGAGTTCCCCGAAGCATCGCCGCCGCAAGACATGGGCGATCCTGCCGCAAAGGTGCGGGCCAATCAGCAACAGCCTGCCTACGATCCGTGGCCGGTAAAGCCTCCACCATTTACGCCGCGGGCAGGCGGAGCGGCAGACATGCCCTACGGCCCGTGGGATGCGGCTGGTGGCAGGAGTGCAGGTGCGGGCGGTACAAGCGGAGTTGGCATTACGGGCGGGAGAAGCGACGAGTTGCTTCAGACGATTGCGGACAAGCTGGACGCCATTCTCCAGAAGTTCCCTCCGGCGGCGACCTACGGAAAGTGACGCATGGCAATCAGCGTAGACTACTGCGAAGAGTGGGCAAAAGACTGGCCCTCTTACTCTGGCTTTGAGGCTGAGCGGTTGTTGCAGTGCAACTATGCCGACCGTTACGTGTTGGCCGGCGAGATTATGACCTACCCCGACGCGATTTACCCGCACGTCTCTTGTTACGCCCTGGCAAAACGGTGTTTCATCGAGCCCTTCATGGCGAAGGTGTTGCCGACCGGGACTGACAAGACTAAGGCCAGTTACGAAAAGGCCAGGGTCCACGTCTACTACGACACCAAGCGATACAGGGAAGTTGCCGGGGTCTTGCTGGCTGAGGAACTGGCCCCGTCGATGGACGCCCTGCCCGTTCAGTTGGCAGAGGGTGCGTCGGTCACTTGGGAGAACTCGGGCGATCCGGTCACAATGCAGTACGTCACCCATCGGCTGAACCTCGCCTGTGAGTACACCTTGAGCTACTACTTCCTCGCCGCCGCTCCGGCCGCAATGCTCAATCTGGTGGGCTTCATCAACTACAACCCAGTCCAGACGAAGATGATGGGACTGGTATTCCCTTCGCAGACGCTTCTCTATCAGCCCGGTCGGATTCAAGACACGGTTCTGACGAATGGGTCCGTCAAGTTCCACGTCACCCACCGCTGTGCGTATCGTCCCAACTGGACTTTTGTGGGAGGCAACTGGGTGCCCGGCGGCTGGAACTACTTCTGGAATCCAGTCGGCGAGCCCGGCGACGGCAGCGGCAGGTTAGGAGCCTTCGAGCAAATCCTGATAGACGGCAAACCGTATCGGCAGTACATCCCGACGACCTTTCAACTCTAGGAGGTGCCTGTGAGCATCATCTACATCCCCGGCGGCAATATCACAAACGCCGAAGTGTCCGATACCGCGGCGATTGCGGCCAGCAAATTGGTCCACCACTTCATCGCCCGACATTCGCAGGGCGTGGGCACGGCCGTCGTGACTAGCACTGAAGTGATCCACGTCGCCAAGGCGGCGGGCACGGTGGCGGCCCTGAGAATTGGCGTCGTGACAGCCCCGACCGGCGGCAACAAGCAGTTCACCGTGGACGTGAAGAAGTCCACGGGAGCCGGTGCCTTCACGAGCATCCTGTCGGCAGCCTACGCGGTGGACAATACGAAGGCCAACCTCACCACCTACAGCGGCGTGATTAGCACTGCCACCTACGCGGCGGGCGACATCTTTGAGATCGTGGTGACCGCCAGCGGGACTACCGGCACGCAGGGCTGGGGCGTCTGTGCCAACGTGTTCTTCCAAGAACCGACGAGCTAGCCATGTTCGAGGATCTGCCCGACGTGAGCGAAGGCGACCTGCTGAGTGCGGAGGCGGAGAATCGCCTGCGCGCGAACGCGCGTCGCACTATCGGCGGGGCGGGGTTCTATGCTGACTCGGGCGGCACGGCCCAGTATCAACTCCCCCGACTCGACCCTCGATACCCTCTGCGATTCCAGCCCGACTGTGACATACCGGCCTATGGCGTGGTGAAGTTGACGGGTGACGCCAAGGTGTTGGGCGACACGGTGATTCTGTCCGCCACTCAGGCGACGGAGGACTCGGAAGAGAACACGGCGATCAACGGGCCGTGGGCTGTCAAGACGGACGCCTACGGCTGTTGCACGCTGGCGAACCACATCCCCGTATTGGCCCTGTACGACGATACCACGACTCCGGCGGTAGGCGACGACGTAGGACCCGTGGCGGACTCGACATCGCTGCTGGTGGACAACACGGGCTATCGGGTGTTGGCGGTGATCGAGGATCGGGGACTGGTGCTGGTGAGGCAGGCAACGGTATCTGTTGCTGCTGCGGTTTTCGGCAAGGCCAGGTGGATCGAGTTTGAGTTGGCCGAGGACTTGGGATCGGGAGGTTATGCGATAGCCGACATCCTCGACTTCCACGACGGCAGCGATCCAGACCCAACTCCTAATCCCGGTGCGCACGCCGCCATTCTGACGACGCGAACCGACGACGATACCGGCGTCGTGACTTTCGCCGTCTATGGAACCCTGACCGCCCGGGGGGGCAATACCGCGGGCACGGTCACTGCACCGGGTCACGGCTTGGCAGAGGAGGATCATGCCGACGTTTTCTGGATCGGCGGGGCAAGAGACCACATGGACGTTGGGGCCGTCAACGGCAACGATGTGCCGGTAAGCGGCGGAACCGGCAGCGATCTGCCGGGCGTGGAGACTGCCGTTACCATCACCGAGAGCTTCGTCGGCCCGCTCGTGCCTTACGATCACGGGCTGGTGGTTGACGACTACGCCGACGTTTTCTGGGTAGTGGATGAAGTCAACTATTCTCGGAAGCGAATGCTGGTCACTGTTGTCAGCGGCAACCAGGTGACGCTGGACGAGGAGACCGACGTGACCTACGGTGACGACTTGCCGGCCGTGAATAGCGACGTATCGGTCCTGCGGAGCTTCACCGTCTGGAACACGGGGGGACGGTACAGCGGCTTGCACGGGACTACTCGCTCGGCCCGCGGCGCCGCCCGCCTGTCCCCGGCCAAACCGGCCTATACGACCGCAGGGCCGCCGCGCCCCTCGGTGCCTGAGCAGAAGGAGGACCGCTATTATGTTGACGACATGGAGTGCGAGATTGCAATCAGTTGACGGTGTATGAACACGCAAGCCTGTTGCCGCTGCCACCTTTTCAATTGGGGAAACTGCTCTATGCTCCGCATGGACGGGCAGCCGCCGACCCCGCCGATCTGTGCGGAGCCTTGCTGCTGCGCCCCGGGGACGGGATTGACCGGAACCGACTGGGTTGTGATTCGCTGCAAGTACGGGAGCGAGAAGGTTTTCTACACGTCGATCTGCGAAGAGGCGGGGGTTCCGTGGGTGGAATGTCTTGGTGCTCCGTTTCCGCCGTGGGACTCCGGTGCTGAATTACAACCGGCAAACTGGTTGGGGAAGATGTCGAGCGATTCATGTACTTGGATACATGTTCACGCGCCCGGGACTGAGCCGATAGGGCACGATCATTGTTGCAGTCCGCTTGACGTGGTAGCGGAGGGCGGCTACGGGTATTCCGGCGGCGGCCTGTCTTCAAGCTGGTGCCAGGACGGCTGGTTCAACAGCTTCAGCGGCTTCCACCCATTATCAAAATTAACATTGCCCTCGGGCTTTCAGGTTCCGGCCGGCACAGCGTACCTGGCGTGTTTCTCGGCTTGGCAGTGGTGCATCCCAGACTTGCTGTGGCACCCGGAACAATCGTCCATTCCCTTGTTGGGAGGCTGCAATCCGGACATACTCCGGAACTGTGGTAAGAATCTCCTCGGTGGTGTTCCGTGGGGATTCGATCAGGTCGTCTACTACTTCGCGTTTTTCGAGGCCCAGCCCGACTGCGATTATCTAAAGACCAACTGGACCACGATGTACTTTCGTATTCACGATACCTATCTCCACTACCGCGATCCGGTGACTGGCTTACATACGATGTGCAGGTCGGCCATTCCGATGGGAAACCCGTTCAGGGAGTTGGAATTCAAGTTCGATGCCCCCGTATAAGCCGCCCATGCAACGGATGCTTAACATGTTGGACGCCGCCGGCGTGACTACGCTGGCTTCGCGGGAGTGCCACCTCGTTCCGTTGGCCCACACGGGTCCGCGCCGGAACTTCGGCCATTGCGTGGACTGCGATCCGGATGCCAAACTCCCCATGCCGCTAGGGTCCAGCCGCGAGTGTGCAAAGTTCCGCATCCCAATCAGTGAATACCGAAAATCTCCGAAGGTTCGGTCCCTACGATACAACCCGCCGCAAGCCCGCAACGATCGGCAGCTTAACGTAGTCAAGGGCGTCTGCCTGCGGTGCAAGGCGTTTGGCCTGGAGGGTGGGGGTTGGTGCCGGTCGCTGACCGCTGGCTGTCGAAACACGGCTTACGACCGCTATCACGCCCTTCTCGGTGATGCGCACCAATGGTGTCCCGTCTGGCTGGAGAAGCTGGGTTTGATTCGCACAGTGGAAGAGGCCAGGGAGAGGGTGGATGCTTTTCTCGCCTCCAGCCTCCAGCCTCCAGCCTCCAGCCTCTTCTCCGGCCGCGGCATCGTGATCTGTGGCGGCGGCTCCAAGTACCTGCCCGGCACCTACGTCCTGCTCCGGATGCTCCGGCATCTCGGCTGCACCCTGCCGATCGAGGTCTGGCACCTCGGCCCGCGGGAGATGCCGGCCGAGTGGGGTGAGTGGCTGGCCCGCTACGTCGGCCTCGGCGGCGCGATCCGCGACGCTTATCAGGTGGCCGACCGCCTTGAGTCAGGAGGCCAAGCCCGGCGAGCGTCGCCGAGGATGCCCGTTGCCGCCACGCTCTACGGATGGGAGTCCAAACTCTTCGCCTTGCAGTGGTCCCGGTTCACGGAGGTGCTCCTGCTGGACGCGGATAACATGCCTGTCCGCGATCCGGCGTTTCTCTTCGACGAGCCGGAATACCAGCGGCATGGCGCTGTCTTCTGGCCTGATTACCATGCCAACTGGCCGGAAGAGAGGGTCATGTGGTATGCAGTCCACGCTGATACCTGGCGGGCCTTTGGGATTCCCGAATCGGAATACCGCGTTGAGCGCGAGCACGAGACGGGCCAGATCCTCACAGACAAGCGCCGCTGTTGGAATACCCTCTCCCTCGCCAACTGGTACATGCAGAACGGCCGCAACTTCTACTTCAAGTTTCAACTCGGCGACAAGGATGTTCCACACATGGCTTGGCGCAAGCTCCGGCAAGAGTTTGCCCTGGCCCCTGCACCTAACGGGATCGCCGATCTCGGCGGCCTCGTGCAGACAGATTTCCAGGGCAAGCCACTTTTCCAGCACAGGATTATAGCTAAGTTTGTCCTGCCCGCCAACGCCAACCGACGCTCGACGAGTTTCATCGGTGAGGAGCTTTGCCTTCAGTGGCTGGCAAAACTGGACCCAGAGAAACAACCAGGACGCCAACTGCCAAGCCAACATGAACGGGCTTCAGATTGAAACGAATCTCGGCCATGTTTCACCTCCGGAGGTTGAATTGTGAGCGCAGACGCCCCCCTTTTCCTAGGTTGTAGGAGTAGTTACGTCCTACGTTCCTATCGGCCTACACGGTTCCGCCGTGTCCGTTCAAGTCTGGTGTTGGGGTCTGTGGAGATCAAGAGCCTCGGCGTCAGCACAAAATGCACACAACCCCTCGGATCGACAGGGGTCGTCGGAGTCCGGGGAATAGAAAAGGTGCGTGCTGGGTCCGGATTCGTGGACTCGCGGGGTCCAGTTTCGCGCTCACCGGGACAAGTAGGTCCCGTTCTCCTGTTGGAATGGTCTGCCCCGGGCAACTTACGCGGGTTCGCCCCCGCATCTCGTCCCTTCTGTGCAGTCCGTTCGCACAACGCGACCCCTCTTAGACGTGACGGGCCTGATTGCCACTTGTGCCCGTCTGTTTGGGAAAAACGATCCGAGACGAGAAAAGATATTGCCAAGTCGTCGGAAAGCAAGTATGCTTTAGTAAGATTCGACATGAGAGGGGTTTGCCTCGTGTCGGGTCTATGAAGCCGCCCCACCGCAGGGCGGCTTCCGTTATTTTGCCTCCTCCGACTGGCGTTTGTCAAGACAGAACCCGGGATTCTTTCAGGAAACATACCCCTAGGGAGGAATAGACATGGCCAAGAGATTACCCCAACGGCCGGCACCCTGGCGGCCCCAGCCCAGTCAGCCGGGACTTTCGCCCCAGTCATATTCCCCGTCTGCCGAGCCGCCGTCTTCGTTTCGACCTGGAGGGCTTCCGTCTTTGTATTCCCCTCCGGCGGCAGGACCGGGGGCGGCTGCATCCTTGTTGGGGGGTGTTGGCGGCCCTACGTTTATGCCGGGGGTCCCAATGCTTCAGAGATACACGGCAGGGCTTGGCACGGCACCCGACATCGGGACTTCCGGCGACCGCGTGCGACAAATCGCAGACCTCATCCGAGGACAGGCAGGGCCAGCCGCGTCGCCAAGTGGAACCCCACTGTCGTCGACGTCTCCTACCCCCAGTCCCCAACCGTCCCCGGCAGTAGGTGGTGCGGTCGATCCTCGGATTCCAGCGATGGATGCCATGAGCGACTACTGGAGGAACCTCAGCAAGAAGTTCAAGCCAGCGGCAGGGGCGAAGCCTCAGCAACCCGGGGCGGCGGCAATGCTTCAGGGGCAATCGCCTCCTGCCACTCCCCAACTGGGGGCTACTCCGCAGTTTGCCCCCCAGAGAACCGTCAGCCCAGAGACCGAGGCGAGCGTGAACACGATGCTCCGGCCGCCGCTGAATCCCGTGGCGGCCCAGTACCTCAATACCGACACGCCAGGAACGCCATACGCGGGAGTAGGGACGGCTTCTGAAATCGAACGGCGGAGGTTTGGGAACGAAGCGGCTCGCAACCGCATTGCGTCTCTTCCGACTGCCGGGGAACGCGGGGACGCAATGGCTCCAGGTCTTGGCCTTCCAACCATCGCCGAACGTATCGCCACAGGGCAGCGTCAGCCGGGTTACAGCGACACACTTGAAGGCCGTCGTCTGAAAGCAGTGCCGGCGAGATTTCTGACACCCGCCCGCCAGCCGACACCCAATCCCGATACTGCTGGCACTCTGGCAGGCCAGGCGGCTGATCGTGAGAAGCAAGGCTACCTTGCCCAGAAGCGGAGACGCGACGAGGAGCAATTCAGCACCAGTGCGGAAACCCTGTTGGGAATTACTCCTCGCGAGTCGGGACCCTATTCAAGGGATCGACTTCGGCAAAGAGTTTCTGACGCTCGGGGTGCCCAACGCAAGACCGTCAACATCGCGACCAATACAGCGGCCGAAAAGGCGGGCCGTCCGCAAGATATAG
>Ga0315289_10010695_pt1 | contig 13108 bp, 16 predicted proteins | sample YL17G11_40_MG_FD_203452 | JGI IMG/M metagenome (GOLD analysis project Ga0315289, IMG submission 203452) | Sediment microbial communities from Yellowstone Lake, YNP, Wyoming, USA - YL17G11_40 | ecosystem: Environmental > Aquatic > Freshwater > Lake > Sediment | place: USA: Wyoming | collected...
ACAAATCCCCCAGAACCTTCTGTCAGAATATTACAGATCAACTGGAGCATGGGGGACAATGGGCTATGTATAAATTTTTCCGTTCTGCCTATGTCTATTATACCCACAGTTTTTGTACCGTGCTAAAAACGGAAGAGGATTTAAAAAAATTCCTTGATCAAAAGAGTCGTGCGCTCGTGGTGCTACGAAAACAAGATTACCAGAGGATCAAAGACTCCCTGTTGAAAAATACCCCTGTTCTCTTCAGCGACCAGATAGGACACCGGTCGATGATCTTGATTTCCAACCAGAATCTTAACTGATGAACGTTATCGTAACCATACCAACCTATAACGAACGGGAGAATATCGGAAAGCTTATTGAGGACATTCTTTCTCTCGGGTTGGGCATAGAAGTTGTAGTTGCAGATGATGACTCCCCTGATGGAACCTGGAAGGTGGTGAAAGAGCTTTCCCTTTTAAACCCCTCTATTCATCTTTTGCACCGAAAAGAAAACAGGGGAAGGGGGAGTGCGGGTAAAGAGGCTTTTCACTATGCCTTAACTCATGGTGCTGATGTAATTATAGAAATGGATGGAGACATGTCCCACAAACCACGATTCATCCCCTCTCTCATCCAAGGAGCAAAGTATTTTGATGTGGTTATCGGCTCACGGTATACTCACGGAGGGAAAGACCTGAGGGCATCTGCTTTGAGAAGAACGTTAAGCAAGGTCTCAAACTGGTATGCGAGAAAGGTTCTTGGTCTCCCGGTTATGGACTGTAACAGTGGTTACCGATGCTTTAAGAAAAAGGTCTTAGAGGCGGTATCGCCCCTGAGCCTAAAATCCACTGGCCCATCCATTGTCCACGAGCTCCTCTATAAGGCTTACAAAATGGGATTTACTCTCGGAGAAGTCCCCATTGAATTCTTAGAGAGAGAAAAAGGGAAATCGAAGCTTACCCTTGGAAGACTATTCAATGGGCTGTATATGCTTTTAAAGATTAGAAGGGGATTGATTTAGGAAAAAACAAAGCTTCTTCAATTGACACCCACCTCAATATACGTTACATTTTATTCTGATGTTCTTCAGAAAGAAAAACGTATTTTAGTTCGAGCATGGCAAGTATAGAATCTGACACCAAAAAGCTCCGTGCCGCATCATTTTCAGTGTATGTGAATGTTGCTCTTCTCTGTTTTAAATCCATTATCGGGATTCTCACCGGAAGTCTCGGTATACTCGCTGAAGTTGCACATACTCTGCTCGATCTTGCCGCCTCCGGCTTTGCTTATCTCGGGATAAAAAGTGCAAATATGCCACCTGATGCCGAGCACCAGTACGGACACGATAAGTATGAAAACCTGTCAAGTTTAATCCAGACTGTACTCCTCGCTATCACGTGCATCTGGATATTTTATGAGGCTATTTCACGGCTGATTAAAGGCTTTGCAATCAAGACCGGCATCGTACTGTATTATGGTATGGGTGTTATGGCAGTTACCATTATTGCTGATGTGCTCATTTCACAATACCTGTTCAGAAGCGCAAAAGAATACAGAAGTTCTGCACTTGAAGCTGATGCCTATCACTTCTCAACCGATATGTACAGCTCAATGGCTGTGTTAGCAGGTTTAATAGCCTCCGCATTTGGCTATCAAGCGGTAGATCCAATAGCTGCCATCGTGGTGGCTCTTATCATGATGTTCACTTCCATTAAACTCAGCAGACGTGCCACGCTTGTCTTACTCGATGGAGCACCGCCTAAGGAAATCATACAAAAGATAGAAGAGGTAATTAGAGATTGCCCGGAAGTCTTACGGTATCACAGTCTTCGAGCACGGATGGCAGGTAACAACATATACGTAGATGTAAGTATCCATGTTTCTCAAGAGCAGGGCCTTAATGCTGCACACGGAATTGCTGATAAGTTAGAGTCAGACATAAAGAAGAGAGTGCCATCTGTCAAAGAATCCATTGTGCACATTGAACCCGAAATAAGGCATCGCTAATAAAATTCCTCAAGGAGGATCTTTCTATGAAGACAAGCAGGAAAATGGCTATCATTCTTCTCATGATAATAAGCACAGCATCATGTGCTACTTCACCGACGCGAGATGCCCTTAATCGTGACAATCTTATGAAATTAGAGTTAGGCATGACAAAAGAACAGGTTATGCAGACTATGGGTAAACCAGACTTCACCGAAGCATATCAAAAACCAGATGGGAGATCGGAATCAATCTTCTTTTACTATACCAAGAAACGAAGGATAGATTCCAGAAGGTGGGTGGATGACAGCAGTATAACAAAAGATGAATGTACCCCTCTGGTATTTGAGAATGGAAAGCTGACTGGGTGGGGAGATGAATTCTACCAGAGAAAACCAAAGGTTGAATTTGAAATTAAACGGTGAGAAATGTGAAAAGAGCACCTCTATTTTTCATCATTATATTTGTCTGTGTAGCTTTCATTACACAATGCAAAATGGAAAGTAGGCTGGGAGTATTATCCTAATTTGGTAGGGAATCATCCCTGAGAGAGTGGAACACCATTTGTTCACTGTGATGGTTTCGTATACTGTACCATCTCCATAATACGCCTCGGTGTGCCGGGAGGGCCGTCAGGTCCTTCGTAATAGACGAGATAGTGAGCTGCCTCAACAGTGTACCAGGCATTCATTTTGGGGAGAAAGGTCCCGAAAAAACCGTCCATACCGAACTCAAGCTTATAACAATCAAAGGTCCCGCACGTAATCGTTATCTTTTCTCTCCCTTTATATTTAACGCTCATGGAATAAGAGCTTTTTCTCTGTTCTCCAAAATATCCGATTTTCAGTTTCTCGAGTTTCGTAAAAGGGAATCCCCGAAGAACATGGGTTAAAACAGAAAAATCTGCCAGCTTCATCTCCTCGCATTCAGGTTCCTTCCGTTCATCAACCACTGTCATGGTAGAATCAATGGTTACCGAGGGAAATTTTCTGATCGTATGAACCGATCTAATCGTCATGGTTGGCCTGAGGATCTGAATTTTCCTGTCCTGGAACTTGGAAGCGGAGGTTATTTCATAGAGGGATTTCTCTCCATCCTTTTTTACTCTCACCTCTTCCACGACAGTACTGTTTTCATCTCCGCGGCGATAGGCATAGGTGATCTTCTCGCCGTCGGGAATGAGGGGGTCAGAGAGGAGCGAAGCGGCATACGTAACTCCCTGCGGGATGAAGATTGAAAATACCGTAAGACAGAGTATCCAGAAACTCACAAAGTCCATTATTACCATCCTCTCATAGTTAATTATAGGGAAGTTCTGCGCTAGAATAGTCTCAGTTTACCTTTGAGCGCATGAACTATTGCATTCCCTACCATCTGGAGGCATGTGATGGAAGCTTCTAAAACTTCACTATTGTTCGTGTAAGGTTTGGATGAAATGAAGGTCCTGGATTCAGATACTCTACCTTTTTTGGCGTAATCTTCAGCAAACAATAATCGGGGTTAGAAGGACCATCCGGCCAGAAAAAACCAAAGGCATCCTGCCAAAACTTTTTTTTCAGACGACTATCGGTGAGGATTTCGGCTTTTCCCATAATCGAGACATAGGTTTGATCTGAAGGATCATCTACAAGGATACTCACCGTGGGATTTTTCTTGATCTCTTTTGCTTTTGTAGTGCTTAATCCCGTTGCATACCAGATGACCAGGTCTTCACCAAGCGGCAGGTTGGTCATAATCCTTCCATGAGGGGTACCGTCTGAAGCGGTAGTAATGAGTTTTGAATACCTGTTCTTCTCGATCAATTCACGAACGCTCTTTTTTAAATCCGTTTTTGCCATACGCAACCTCCTTATTTTATTGTTTAGATCAAATTTCTTCTGCCAAAAGTCTCATGATTGCATATCTATAACTATTAAAAAATAGTTGTTTGTTGACATTCAGTATGCAGTTCCCCGTTTGATCGAATAACGGGTGTTAAGATTAAAGAACGTACAATATCTTTGGGAGTGAAAACTTCTTTGAAGCCCAGTACAGCAGCATAATCACCACCCATCTCATATGGATCCCAGTAGTAGATATACCATGTGCCCGGCTCAGAAATATCCTGATCAAAAGCCGGACCATCATAGTAATACTTTTGTCCAAAGGGCTCGTAAAAAGTAGTTCGAGGTTCACCAGGAGCCACATTTTCAACTACTATTGCCCCATAACCGCTTGGTATTATGAACGGTAAATCTTCCACCGGCTCCGGTAACCCCGGACCAACCACTGCGAACCATGGCAGGAGTTGCTCATACGCTGGACAGACCGGCACAATAGCCTGAGCGAAGACGCGCACCGGAGCTGTCACTTCAAATTTATACACATCAACATCGCTCCCGGTTTCAAACCATGCATAGATAGATTTTGAGTTTTCGATGGAATCCTTCACTACAAATGGTCTCAGCTTTGTATAATCCTTCTGTTCTATGTAGGGAACGTGAGCCAAAGCAGAACCTGCCATGAGCACTGATAATAACAAAACATTGTAAATAGTGAATAGGGTCTTCATTTTTTTCCTCCCTTTTTAAAAAATAACTTGTCTGACAACACAAGATACAAATCTGTAAAATATGGGTGTAATTCGCACGAAGCAAATGGAGTTCATCTTGCTTTCTTATCCCTCCAGGGGTTCGTGAATGACAACTTCACCCTGATACCCATCAACCGTAACGAGTATGTTCTCTTGGAGATGGCAGGCATGGGGTACAGAGACGACTGCGGGGATGTTGTACTCCCGTGCAATAATTGAGCTGTGGGAGAGCATCCCGCCTGATTCAGCAATAACGGCACCTGCTTTGATGAATAACGGTGTCCATCCAACATCAGAATAGGGGATGACCAGGACATCCCCATCCTCCAGTCGGTGAAAATCCTGGATCCCTCTGATCACCTTCACATGCCCTCGGTACTGTCCTCGTGAGGTAGGGATACCCTTCAACCTCGTGACCGTTTCCACCTTAAGCGGAGGGGGCTGATCTCCATAGATTACCGATGGAAGGCTTATATCCTGGTACTCCTTCATTTCGTGCCTTCTTACTTCAATCGTTGCTGCACAGGTACATAACAGTTCTTTTTGCTCACTGATCCCTTTCACTTCATCGAGAGAGAGATAGAAGATATCTTCCGGGATCTTCAGCAGTCCTCTCTTTACAAAGTGCCTGCCCAGGGCGAGGAAGCAGGTCCGGTAAAGATCGTATCCCCATTCTGACAGGAAGCTTATCTTTTCCCGGTACAACCGGAATGTACAGACCCTCCGGTAAATCGGGTTTATTAACCATCGACGGAACCGGGATATCTTCACATCTCGAAAGTGAAATGTACGGCGGGATGAAGGTTCGGGCTGCTTATAGTTTACGATCATCTGGAGAATGACATCAGGATTTTCACGCCAGGGGACGTGTGAGAAATCATTGCCTCCGTCACTTAAGTGACCGAATTGTTCCAGAAAGAGCTTAACATTCTCTTTCAGGGGAGCAGTCCCTTGTCCCCCTATCTGCTGAAACTCCCGGTAACCGCCTCTTTTTATCCTTTCCTGTACACTCTCATCCAACTCCCGGAAGAGTTTGTTCAGCCTCATCAAGAAGAGGGCAGGGGAAAATTGCTCCAGTTCATCCATTCCCCTGGTCAGGTCAAGACTTTCAAAATCAAAACCGATTCTTGCGAGCTGTCTCTTCAGGAGTATGGTGTACACTCCCATCGTGAGCTGGACCACAATATTGCAGTATGCGATCTCCCCCATCACAGCATTGAGTCTTTCAACCTCAGCAATGAGTTCGTCCTCACTCAATTGCTCGAGGCGATCAAGCGGAAAGGTCTGTAATCTCTTTTCCAGTTCCGAGAGAAACCTGCCATACCTCCGGGTAAATCCTATTCTCCGCAGGGCAAATCGCAACAGCCCCGGTAAATAGAGCAATGCCCTTCTGGATGGTGTAAAAGAAGGCTTCTCCAATCCCTCATGATTAATCCCCATCAGGAGCTCAATGGTCTCACGGGGAAGCCCCACCGTTTTAAAGAGATCACCGATAATCCCCATATTAAAGTATGCCCGGTAGTAAAAGGATCGGGCAAGACTGCTGGCATCGATATGATTTCTGCCGATCAATTCCACAAGAAACCGTTTCCACGCACCGTTCACTACCGGTACATTCACTGACCAGACCAGCGGTTTTATCATCCCGGGAAAAACCTCTCTTGCTATGTGGTTGGCATAGACAGGGATGTTCTGTAACGATGTGATAGGACGGAGCTGGACCCAGTACACTTCATGACCGTCGTACACCCATTCAAGATCAACGCCGCCTCCATTGAGTTTCGCAATCACTCTGGTCTGCGTAACGACCTCCTGAATGATATCGAGCGGTATCTTTTCGTCCGGCGATGTGGCGAGCCACTCTCCCCACTTGTTGATCCATCGTCCCGGTGTAACACCGTTCTGTGCCAGGGAATCACCGCTTCCTTCAACTGCTTCTACTACAATCTCATCCATCCCGGTAATGGGGTTCTTGCTGAAAGCAACACCGGAAAAGACGGGGTGTACCATCTCCTGAATGATTACCGCCATCTTCAGGTTTCGAGGATGGAATCCAGCCCGCTCCAGATACATCCGGACATTGGGAGAAAGAGCGGACGACCAAATGGCCTCGATAGCCTCCACTATGCCGCCTATCCCCTGGACATTGAGCAAGGTCTTAAACTGACCGGCGAAAGAATGCTCGCTACTATCTTCGATATTTGCCGAAGAGCGGACTGCATAGTGTTTATTCCCGTCAAGGAGTTTTGACAACTCATCACGTACGATGGTGAGTATTGACACATTGTTTTTCAGGTATCGGAGATAGGCATCCCAAGTACAGACATGGGTCATTGGTGTCCGGAAGTTCTTCTCGATGAGGAACCTGAGAGATCTCCCTTTGTTCCCAATTTTTCGGGGATGCCTGGCTTCCCTGAGATTAAGGATGTACTGTGCCCGCATCTTCCATACCTGACTTTTGCTGAAAGACCCTATAGTAAGCGAAATCATCCTTTCTCCGGTACGTATTGAGGTACAAGAAAATGCCCGTTAGCAGACCGAACAAGGTGAATATCCAATCTCTCTCCACGAGGAAGATCACCAAGGGGATGAAGAGGAGAGGAATCTTTTTAATCAAAAGGTTGCCTCTTGAGAGTTTGAAGAGGCCTATCCATAACAACAGGAGAATAAAGAATGAATAGGGCGAAAGGATGAGCAGGCTGTTCCAGGCAACCGTACTCCCCTTACCGCCTCTACCCTTGAGGAAGATAGAAAAACTCGTCCCGATAAGAGCGAACAAGACAAAGAGAAGGGTCACATAAAGACTACCACCAAAAAGATAACGGGCAATCCCAATAGGGACGAGCGCCTTGGAGATCTCGCCCAGCACCGTTATCACACCAGCTGCTGTGCCTCCAACCTTGAAGGCATTCGTCACCCCGATGTTACCAGTACCCTCTTCGCTCAGCCTCTTCCCTTTGATCAGATAGATGGCAATATAAGCGTAGGGTATTGCTCCGTAGAGATAGGCTATCAAGCACCAGAAGATAATCTTCATAACTCTTTTATTTGACTATACTCTTTTAACCTCGTGAGTGAAATTCCCGTATCTGACGGATCCATATCAGCAATCTGCCTATCTGCCCCGGACTGAAGTGTTCCTTCTCTCCGACAGCAACCCAGAGCTTGCCGTTTTCATGCGAAGGAGAATAGGCAATCAGGTAGTACCTGCCTGACTGAGGAAGCGCAACTCTTATCTTCCTGAACATCCAAGAATCAGAGTTGCTAAAGGGTTCGTGGAATTCTTCAGGTTCATCCTTGTCAGCAGGAAAGACACGGCCTCCTAATCCTGCAGGGATATTAAAGGGGAGAACTACCGACGGGAATCCAGGCCCTACCAACGCAAGGGCTGGCCTGAAAAACTTGAGGCTCTCGATTTTCGGTATACCTATCCTGAAGGAAACCTGTTGGCCTTCCCTGCCTTCAAAGGCCATCCACAGAGAAGGAAACTGATCTGTCACCTCGTAGTAAAAAACCTGAGACAGGTCAACATCTTCAATCAGGACCGCATGATCAGGTTCTTGTTCTGAATTGTTGCTGAAATAAGGTATGTGAGCCACAAAGAGGGATGTCCACAAGGAGATTGTGGCTAACTCACATAGCGATGGAATGGATACATGAATCATAACTATTCTTATCCCCTAAAAATATTAACGAGAACGTTCCGGTTCAGCGGCGGCGCTTTGCGCCGTCCACTGGAACCGGTTGTTAACTGACAGCTGTCTATTTCGTAACTTCGCTCAGAGGGATGCCTAGTGCCATGGCTACTCCTTCGCCATAGGCCGGATTGGCCTTGAGGCAGTTGCAGATGTGGCGGATCTTGATTTCCTTAGGGGCATCTCCCATGGCACGGGCGGTGTTGCCGAACAGCGCCTTCTGCTGCTCGGCGCTCATCAGGCGGAACAGCTTCCCAGGCTGAGAGTAGTAATCGTCGTCCGTCCGATGGTTCCAGTGATCGGCGGCCCCCTCCAGACTAAGGGGTGGTTCGGCGAATTCCGGCTGCTGCTGCCACTCGCCGTAGCTGTTGGGCTCGTAGCCGAGGGTGCTGCCGTGATTGCCGTCCACCCGCATGGCACCGTCGCGGTGATAACTATGTACCGGGCAACGAGGCGCGTTGACTGGGATGAGATGGTGATTCACTCCCAGACGGTAGCGCTGCGCATCGCCGTAGGAGAATAGACGGCCTTGCAACATCTTATCCGGCGAAAAACCAATACCGGGCACGATGTGGGCCGGGTTGAAGGCAGACAGTTCGACCTCGGCGAAGTAGTTTTCAGGGTTCCAGTTCAGTTCCAATACGCCCACTTCGATCAGGGGATAGTCTTTGTGGAACCACACCTTGGTAAGGTCGAAGGGGTTGTACGGGCAGGTGGTAGTATCCTTTTCCGGCATCACTTGGATGAAGAGTTTCCACTTCGGGAAGTCCTTCCTTTCGATGCTCTGGTAGAGATCGCGCTGGTGGCTCTCACGATCCTTGCCAATGATGGCCTTGGCTTCGGCATCCGTCAGGTTCTTGATGCCCTGCTGAGTCTTGAAGTGGAACTTGACCCAGTAACGTTCGTTGTTGGCGTTAATCAGGCTGAAGGTATGGCTGCCGAAACCGTGCATATGGCGATAGGTGGCGGGAATGCCGCGATCGCTCATGACGATGGTGACCTGGTGCAACGCCTCCGGCAGTGATGTCCAGAAATCCCAGTTGTTCTTGGCGCTGCGCATATTGTTGCGTGGATCGCGTTTTATGGCGTGGTTGAGGTCGGGAAATTTTAGCGGATCACGCAGGAAGAATACTGGCGTGTTGTTGCCCACCAGGTCCCAGTTGCCTTCCTCAGTGTAGAACTTGACGGCAAAGCCCCGGATGTCGCGCTCTGCATCAGCCGCACCTCGTTCCCCTGCCACTGTGGAGAAGCGGACGAAGAGATTGGTCTTCTTGCCGATTTTGGAAAAAATCTTCGCTTTGGTGTAACGGGTGATGTCGTGGGTGACGGTGAAGGTGCCAAACGCCCCAGAACCCTTGGCGTGCATTCTCCGCTCGGGGATGACCTCCCGGTCGAAGTGGGCGAGCTTTTCCAAGAACCAGACATCCTGCAGCAGCATCGGACCACGCGGCCCAGCGGTCATGACGTTCTGGTTGTCGGGGACGGGCGCCCCGGCGCTGGTGGTCAATTTCTTCTTTTCGTCCTTCATGCTCGTTCCCCTTTCGGCTCTTGATTTGGTTCAGCTAACGTACACAATACAACAGTGCTAAGCTTAAAAAATTTCACTTGAGTTCGTGAAATTGCCGTGCCCGTGATCTCCAACCCGGGTACCGGAACAGGTCCAGCGGACCAAATCGCTCCTGCTCGCCCAGCGCCACCCACACCTTTCCTGTTTCATCAGAAGGCACGTAAGCCACTACAAAGTATTTCCCTGTGGCTGGTGCCTTAAACCTGATCTCGCACAACACCCAGGAATCCGTTCCAGTGAACGGCTCATGATAGACCCTCGGCTCTTTCACGGTTTCAGTATTGAATATCTGTCCACCAAGTCCTGCAGGACTCTCAAAGGGTAACTGCACGGTGGGCAAGCCGGGTCCCAGCACTGCGAGAGCTGGCCGGAAGTTCTTCAGCCGGTCGATCACCGGAACTCCCAGCTCAAGATAGACCTCCTGGCCTTCCTGTGCCTCAAATGTAAGCCATACTCGGGGTGACTGTGACGCAATCTCGCAATACACAACCTGAGAGATATTAGCGTCCTTGATTGCAATTGCATGGATAGGGCCCTGCCCGGAACCCTCATCCCACAAGGGCCGATGAGCTGAGGCAAATGGGCTCCATAAAAGCAGAGAAGCTACTATGCTCACGATCAAGAATCGTCTGTCTATCGTTTTCACGAACAACATAGAAACTACCGTTCCTCCTCAGTTGGAGAAAATCAAAACATTCAATAAGTTTGAGCGGGGAGGATCCTTTTTCAGGGATCCTCCCCGCTCCTGCTCAGCAGGAGACTTTGCACTTACAGGTTCCTCTCATCTTCTTCTCTACTTTCTTGATGCTCATTCATATCCCTCCTTTCTCTTTTCCCCTTCACAGGGTTAATGAAATTCTAATTTTTATTAACCTTCTCCATTTCACTAACTTACCATTTCACCTTTTTTGAACATTTCTTAGGTTTCATTTGCTTTTCGCAGCAAATGATATCGCAGGCATAGACACACCCACAGACCTCGTCCACTATTACAGCAAGACCGCACACGCTGCATTGATAAACATCCCCTTTCTTTATGCCTTTCTTAGTAACCTTTTTCACCGCCTTCTTTTTAGCCATATATTCCTCCTTCTATCACGTTAAAAGAGGGGTTAATGAAATTCTAATTTTCATTAACTACCCTCTACACTAACCTAAGGTTTTCTTTCCTTCTTAAACGGTTACATATCAATTATGGTCCTAGTGGTGGTAAACAGAAGGGGGTAAAGAAGTTTTTGATTCCTGTCTATCACTGGACGCTGATTGCTTCATGGTTGTGCTTTTGAGGGTTCCCTCACTTCTTGGGCCTTCCCCATCAAGATCCTGGTCTGATACAATGGATTCGACTAATGTTAAGATCTCATCTATGGCTGACGAATCCTTGGAAAGAAAATAACTTGCCCCGGATTTGAAGGCAGCCTTTCGATATTCAGGTAGATCATAAATGATATGGATAATAATGACTGACTTTGGATAATCTGCCTTTATTTTTTTCGTAAGTTCAAGTCCACAGAATTTCCCAGTTAATCTGATGTCCATAAAGATGATATCAGGGGGGTGGGGATGTACTTTTTCTATTGCCTCCTCTTCGTCCGCGGCCTCCCCAACAAACATCGAAGGAAATCGCGCAAGCAAGATTTCTTTTAGTAATATCCGGATTGTGGCACTATCATCAACGATTAACGTTCTCACCATTCTGCCCTTTGGAGAGCAATCACCATGAATCAGTAATTGCTGAATTAATAATGAAATCAAATGTCCGTAATTTCATTCTCTATTCTTTAGCTTTATTCTATGAAAATGGCTGCCACTGGGCAGGATTCTGCTGCCTCACTACATGCATCTTCCAGTTCGTCAGGCACTTCTTCCAGTTTTGTTACGGCCACATCCCCCCACATTTCAAATATTTCTGGGCAGATTTCCACGCACGTTCCGTCACCCATACATATTTCCTTGTCAACCATCACCCTCATATTTCCTCCTTTGCAAGAACTCGTTGTGAAGTCCCGCTCCATGAAAGCAATTGATAAGACATATCCAACGCAGAGTGTTGGAGAGTGAGTTTCTCAGCTCACTCAGCACGATTACCTAAAGGAGCTGATATGGATATGCACGTTTCATCCACTCGCTTTCAGGATACTTAGCCTTAAGATACTCGTATGACTCTTTCAGTGGCTTAGGGCTGTGTGTGCTCTTGTACCCGCACACACCTCGCAAGAAGACAGCTTCTGGGGCAGAGGTACTCTCGGGGTAATTTCTCAGAAGCTCATCAAGGCGTGCGAGCGCTTCCTTGAACTGATCCAGCTCAAAATGCGACTTCCCCATACCAAGCAAGAGCGAGGGTATCAACTCTTCAGCCGACACAAAGCCGACTATCCTATGGTGCTCTTTCCCCCCTAGGTCAAGCACGACCAAGCTTGGCGTCCACTTGATGTTAAAATCAGCAGAAAGGGTTTGGGCATCAAAGGGAACGCGAAGGGGAATTACATTCTCCTGGATGAATTTGATTACCTTGCTGTTTAGATACGTAACTGCATCCATCTGTTGGCAACCAATTCAACTGGGATTAAAAAAATCAATTAAAATGTGCTTATTTTCCTTTTGAGCCCGGCCTAAAGCCACGCTCATCTTGGTTTCCCATATGATTTTATTTGCCATTGCTATTCCTCCATCATAAAGTTTTTTCCTCTGTCTTCTTTCCTTTGAACCTCAATTTCTTAAAGCACATATCTCCACCGTTCAAACGTTCACTAAGTCCACAATCCCTACATTTTTTACTATATACTCATCATCATTACGCCAAAGGGCATTAATGGCTAAGGTTATTCTATAATCTCCGTTCATAATAATGACCATGGTCTCCGGGTTGTGTTTTTTGGCCTTCCTCAATACCGCCAAATGCTCGGTGATCACCACGTCAAAATCCTTTTTACATAACATCTCAATAACGGCATCGCTGCTTGATGTAGTCGTCACATGATACCACTGATCCGCAAGAATCCAGCCAATTGCCCTGAGTATATATTGATTTTCATCCATTACTAAGACTTCGTATCCCTTCATAGGTTTAATGTACACGCACTTTTTAAACAAAATATTTTTTCAATTTCGCCACCTGTTCAGAGGAGGGGGGAGAGGGGGTGTACCAAGGTAAAGGGACGAGAGGAAGGGATTACATGCGTCCCATTTTATTTTTTCCCCCTCTCCTTGGGGGTCTGCTTCAAGGCATCCAGCCTTTTCGTGATACGGTCTTCCAACATTAAATCGAACCCTGGAACCCTCGAAACCTTTCACAGTTTTAAACGC
>Ga0315289_10010697_pt1 | contig 13106 bp, 14 predicted proteins | sample YL17G11_40_MG_FD_203452 | JGI IMG/M metagenome (GOLD analysis project Ga0315289, IMG submission 203452) | Sediment microbial communities from Yellowstone Lake, YNP, Wyoming, USA - YL17G11_40 | ecosystem: Environmental > Aquatic > Freshwater > Lake > Sediment | place: USA: Wyoming | collected...
TTCGTGATCAAGGTGGGGTACATGGCTCAGCTCGATAGTAATTGCCTGTATTCCAATCGCGAGACCCGAGCCAGTTTGACCAGTAGTAATCGTAGCCGTCGTCTCCGTCCATTTCTGGATCCTGCTTGAACAGGCGGATTCGTCTCATAGACGAGGTGAGGTGGACTGGGTTCATTGGTTCTGGTAACTTCCGTAGGGGGCAAATCTCGGTGGTAACTTGTGGGGGGTCACAATGTCACGAAACTTGTCTGAGACGGTGTGAACTCCCTAAACTTGACTTAGCAAACCCAGAATTGAATTAGTGTCACTAGGAAACTGCAAAAGATCCAAGATCTTGACACCAAATCCTTCATGAATCTCCGTTGTAAAACTAGTGAAATCTTGGTCGCTTGACAGTAGCGCGACTCTCTCACCTTCATCGGCTAGTCGAGCCGCTTCTCCCACAAGAGTCAGGTCTGCATCAGACGGTAGCAGAGAGTGCCCTGGTCTGTATTTCGCCCTATCAACCAGCCGCCTGTCATTAGACGCTGCCAGTTTCGAGTAGAGGCTCCTGACCTCCGCCGTTTTGGCGTTCTTGACTGCTAGTGGAGACCCTACTTTGCTCCAGAGTTGCCGTAATCGCTCTTGGGCCTGTTTGAAGACAGGGGGTCGAGGTACGTACATGCGAATCTGGCCCTTATCGAACATCCTGTTAATGTACCCTACGAGCCCGCGTTCTACTTCGTCATGAATCGTAGAAGTCACGCAAACCCCTATTCTAGGACTGCGGCAGTTCAACAGGTTCTCAATCGGTTTGCAGTAGCGGCTTTCCCAGTGGTAGGGTTGCCCCATGAATCTTACGTTGAACTTGAGCGTGTAGTCTACGCAAGCGTTTGCGTCAAGGAGAACGACTAGACGCCCTGTTGGATTATTTCCCCCAATCGCTCTGCTTCTTCCTTTGACATTGTCTCAGCTAGATCAAGTTCTCCAAGAGATGGGATAATGGAATTGCGTTGTGAATACTCGTCTAAGTAGTTGATCAGTTCGAGTATTTCGCTACTCGGATTGGCATGTGAGCACTTTCCTTCCGGTGCACAAGCTTCAGTGGCTGAAATCAGCCGTGCAGTCAACTCCAAGACTGTGGAAAGCCAGACCGACTTGATCACAGGATCTTGCACGGTTTCAATCTTCTTAAGACCTAATGATACATAGTCCAACATAGCGAGATAAGTCATTGATGCGTAACAGTCGGGAGAGTACAGTATGCTCCAAGTCTCCCGTAACGACCAAACATTCTCTCTCGCATGTGTCAAGTTACCTTGAAACTGGCTCGGGTCCATGACATATTTCTCATACACGTAACTCGTTATGGCATCATGATTCATTGGCTTGTACTTGCCGACAATCTCTTCCAGATGAGCGATTTCTTGCTGTTGGATGCTCGGTTTGATGTCTTCGGTGGTTTTCTGACCTTTGGATGTCAACTCATAGATGTTGTACGGGTTACCCCAGTTTGACACCCTTGTGGTTATTGTCACCATTTCCATTGCTTGGAGAAGAGTCATGTCAACATCCAGTTCTTCTGAATAAGGACCGTAGTACTTCTTTACGAAACGGTAGCGTTCCTGAATTCGCCCTTCAGTCTGAATCAAGAACACTAGCTTTTGTAGCTTGAGTGAAGTAACAAGTCGTCCCCCGTGGGCCTTCAACGTGAAGAGAGGAAGCCACGACCTCTCAGGAGGATTCATTATAACCTGCCTAGCCGGATGTCTTGAAGTCTGACGGTTTGGGTATTTAGCCCTTCCCTAGTACAAGAGTGAAGGACAACCTTTGGGCCCAAGCAAGACTGGTTCCCGATGGCTGGTTCCCATTAGGTGGAACCTTTCCTGATGGCCAATTCTGACTTGTTCATGTCAAGGTTAGGTTGGACTCCGGCCGCTTGCATGTGCATGAGCAGAGGTTTCTCGTAACTTGTGGGGGGGCAGCGCAACTCAGTTCACTCTTATTACCTCATGACTAGATGGTCTCTTGAGAGACAAGTATGCCCAGGAAGAGGTTTCCTGAGGATGTCAGACGCAAGTGTCTCCTTTGGAGCGACCGACACTGTTGTCTATGCGGGAAAGCCTGTGGTGTGGACATCGAGGTAGCGCACATTCCGGGAGAAGAGGGCAAATGCGAACTAGACAATGCAATTCCTTTATGCTACGACTGCCATGGCAGGGTTGGTCACTACAATCCCAAGCATCCTAAAGGAAACAAGTTCACGGCAGAGGAACTGAAGCGCCGTAGAGAACAAGTCTATGAGCAATACACCCGCCATTTTGTTTCATCTGTCGTACCCGAATTCTTCGAATTTCCAACAGGACTGCCAAGAGTCGGTTCAAACTTGACAAACAACGGTCAGTTCCCGCCCGTAAGAGCCAAGGTCAAACTGAGAGTGTTCCTTGGAGAAAGGGAAATCATGGGTGTGAATGATCAACACGGGTACTATTGCGGAGAGACCGAGTGGCACCTGAACCCCTCGACCGCAATTCACGGTAATTTCACGATTGCAGAAGAATGCGTGAAGAGTACTGAGACTCTGAGGATACAGGTTTCTCTGACAATAATCGACTTTTACGACCGTCCACATGAGCAATTGCCATGGTGCTACCTATACGATAGAGTGAGGAAGATTTGGATCTTGGAGCCGACGAGTTTCGAAAACCTGAAGGATAGAGCAAGAGAAAAGCAGTACAAGTTATAGCACTCAGGAATCAGACGCACGCGTGATTCTTCATGAAGAAGGTGATGACCGAATTCCAGCTGGAAGGGACAGGTACGATTGGTAAGTAAACATCTGTCTGGTTCTGGAAAATCTGGAATGCACACCTTCTCACAAAGGAGCGATACGTGCAAATGCCCATGTGAGGGGTGGCCGTGAGGTGCTGGCTCTACATGAAGGCCTACCAAGGCTTTCACTTCGCCGATTTCGCAGAAGAAATTGAGCTCGGATCGTACATCTCCTCGTTCCAGCACTTCTCCCTCGCATTCAGGGAGGGTACGCGATCTATCTATGTCATTTGGGATCGAGCCTTCGACAACTTGAAGTTCTGTGCGTTGACCAGGATAGGATCTGGGATTGAAGGTGGCTTCACTCGAGGGTACTCTACGTATGTGTCCACTCTAGGTCGAGGGTACTCTAGGGTGCGCGGTCTGTCGGTAGGGCTTGAGGATTCGCTCAGGGGCCGCTAGGGCTTCAAAAGAATAGAGGCTCCACCTTATTCTTGCACGATTCTCCTTTGAGTCATGTCGTCGTCAGGCACATAGTCAAGCGCATGATGGGCAAGAAAGTCGTGTGTTCCATAGTCTGGGTTGTTGGGGTCTGAGCTGAACCCTCCGTTACTCCAAGCGCGTCCTGGCGGCGGCAGCTGGAAAACCATACAACGAGAAAGGAAGACCACCAGCAACACCGCAATGCATCTCTTCATGACGCTCAACTACGCTTGCCAAGAGAATGATTGAGATCTTGATGGGATTCTAGTCATCAGGCATTCAATGGCCAGGTTTGGGCCGCTTGGGATTCCTTGACACTCGGCTTTCTTCTCTTGCCGGCTTTCTTCCTTTTCTTACCTGCTGGCTTTCTCTTCCTTGGCTTTGCTGCAAGCGGGCGTATCTTCCTTGGTTTCTCGATCTCGGGCGCTGTTGGTTCGACCGGGATGACTCGTACCTCAGGTTCAGGCTTTGGTGGTATTTCCGCAGGGACTTTTTCCATGGCTTCAGCAGGTATTTCGAGTTCTGGACTAGGTTTTGGTCTCTGTAGTTTGCTAGTTAGCCCTCTTACTCTTCCGAGCCCAGCCCGCACGCCCGTTGCCAGCGTTGCGACTCCTACAGCCGCCACTAGGAGGATAGCGATCGCGACTGTGAAGATTGCAAGTCCACCCCATCTAAGGTATGGGTGAGCAACGACCAGATTGATTTCGTAGCTCAAATCGTTGGCTTGGTTCCTTGCTCTCTGTATATCGGCCTCGCACTTCTGAAGAGCCGTCTGGGCAGCGGATCTCTCACCGCTACGCGACGCGATCAAGTCTTCTAGTGTATTCACTTCGGCTTGCTGACTTTCAATCGAGGATTTGAGTTCCTCCTCCTTTGCCAGATCAGAGTCGAGGGAAGCTTGTGCTTGTGCCTGTTGAGATTCTAGGGTTCTTATTTGCGCGGTGAGTTGGTCGACCTTGCTTTGAGCGTCAGTCAGTTGACTGGTAAGCTGAGTCTTCTTGGAGGTCCAATAGTCGAGGTCATTTTGCGTCTTGGCTACTACTGCTTGCTGATTTTGAACTTTCTCGTTCCAGTGGGCGAGGTCGCTTGTCGCCCTGTCCAATTCGGCTTTCAAGACTCGCAGCTGTTCATACTCAGATTTCAGCCAGGCCTCTTCGTTTTGGAGCCAAGTTTTCAGCTGCTGTAGTTCGTTGTATTCCTTCCACATCGATTCAACATCTATTCCGAACCCAGAGAGTATTGTGAGGATCGTGGGGATGTCTGACAGTGCGAGACCTCCCGTCAGGAGTACCGCTATGGCTGCTATGACGGCGATGCCGAGAATGTCGTTCTTCAGCCTCGCCCAGCGGGTATTGTATTCCTCTAGCTTCTGATTGTACGTGTTCATTCTAGTCTCGTATGTGCTCCCTCTAGAATTGTATTCAGCTAGCAGCGAGTCATGTTTGCTCTGGGCTTGATCTCTATTCGCAATGTAACTTTGGAGTGTTGCTTGTTCCTGCTGAAGTTTGGATTCCAATTGCTGAACCTTGGCTGTTGCCTCTTGCAGGCTATTTCGTATCTGGTTGACTTCTTGTTGAGCCGCGCTCAGAGAGGCTCTCGCGGACGTCAGTTGGTTCTGTAGGTCACTCAGTTGCTGGCGGAGACTCGCTATCTCTGATCTTACTGAGTCGAGCTGTTTTTGTGACTCCTGGATTTGGCCTTGAAGCGTTGATACTCTGTTCTGAGATGATGCGATCTGCTCATTCAGGATGTTGATCTTACTGTGCAGACTGTTCGCATCTTGTTGCAGCTCTGCCAACTGCCCCTCAAGCTGGCTGAGTTGAGTTCTAAGATTCGCAAGATAGTCGCCGCTGGTCGAGCGTGGTTGAAATGCGAAGCTTGCACCAAGTAGGGAGGCGCCCACAATTAGAGCAAGCAGAAGTGAGACTTTCAGTGGCCTAGAGAGTCGTCGGAGTCCCACAAACCTCTCCGATCTCTCATTGGCTGCGGGTTCCGCCTCCAAAGCTTGTGTCCTAGGTATGCCGCAACCTTGACAGAAAGCGTCCTCTACGGCGAGCTCATACCCGCACTTCATGCAGAAGGGCAAGAACACAGCCAGAGAGAGTCTCACTTGGAAGAGAAATAACACTTTCGAAGTGTCCTAGTGGCCTTGTTCTTTGGGGCGAAGTGTCTTTTCTTCGCGCTCTGGCTACACATGACGCGAACTGGGCCCCTAGGAATTATGCCCGGGTTCACTCGTAAACGTCAGCGGAGTCTACTACATTTCACTATTTTGGGCTCTGTTAAGTTGTCGCCTCACGGTTGGGGCTGTTAACTATCGGCGCATCCCCGGGGTTGTAGAGCATCGGCTAGGTAGCTATCGGTTCTTCTCATTACAGTTTGCTAACGCATAGTCCAGAATAATTCCACAGGACACTCTCATCGTGAGCGACCCAATCATTCTGAAATGGCGGAGAGGTCTGCCAAAGACTAAAATCAATCCTCCAACTGTGAAACTGAACATGCAAGTTTCTCCAATAATTGATGTAGGATGATGATGTAACCTGGGTTTTCTTGAGAGCATTCTAGTTCCACTCATACCCAAGATTGCTGATTTCGTCTTTACAATGATCAGCATCATGGCAGGTAGCATCGTAATACTTGGAGATGGATGGGGGAAGATCCGATTTCAGAATCAATTCGCCTCTTTCTGGAAGCTCTTCGCATACTTGCTTGTTGAGATCGGCATCTATACTCTCTTCACAGACCCCGCAACTGATTACATCGAGTTTCTCTTGATGCAACACATCCGCTACGTTCTTGGCGTAACTACTGGGGTTTTGGGTACATTCTTCCTTTGGTTTGTCTACTCTTTTGACTTCGATATCACAACTCACAAGAAATGGGTCTTTCCCCTTGTATGCTATGGGATAACGGCATTGAACCTGCTTAGCTACCTTTGAAGCGTGCTTGCAAGCGAAATCGACAATTCGAAGAGGATTTGCCGACTGGACTCCCCGTTTGTGGAAGACATGCTGCAGAAGTACGGGAGTCTGGTCTTTCGAATCGGGACTCCCGGTTGGGATTAAGTAGATCGTCGCCTATGTGAGGAATCAACCTAGGATCCGTCGGCTGCGGCATTCGTCAGCCGCTTGATGTAGATTGCGAGCCACCGTCGATCATCGCGACATCGAAGTCGTATTCGGCTTGTTGCTCGTCCGTCTCGATGCTCAAAGCACAAGTCTCGGAGCATAATTGCCAGCTTCATTCGTGTTCTTGATGAGGCTGATGGCTCTCTAGTCTTCTCCGAATAAGGATTTGACAACTAGGGGCGTCTCTCTTGCGGAAAACAACCACTGCGATGACCATCACAAGCAAAACGGACACCGCTGCATTGGGGAATTCTGGGATTCCCGATGCCTGGGCGACGCTGTAAATCACATCGGCTAGAAGGTTTACGGCAAAGTTGATTGATTCGCAAACTCGCCTCTGGAAAATTGCATCGGCGGGGTTGTAGTTTTCATCCACCCACTTCGCCGAGTGCCCTTTGCCGCTGTCATCGAATGTTGTGTCGTGAGCAAGTTTGAGAGCGGCGTCGTAAGCGGATAGCTGTTCAAGCTTCCCATTGAAGCCTAGGCAGGCCTTGAAAGAGGCATTGTAAGCGTTCGTGTTGCCATTGACCCAATTCTCATAGTCTGAGTGATGCTTCTCGGCGCCCCAGTCCGTGTCCGCGCCCATCACGTGACCGAAGACAGCCAAATCGACCACGTAGTGGCTTGCGATGCCCATCCATTTCGCAGCATTCCTGTAATCCCCCGCCGCCAGATAGGCAAGGGTCTGGTCGTAGGACTCCTGAGCCCGCCGAGCCGAGACATCATCCTGGAGACTTCCATCAGCCCGATAGTACACATGATGTTTGCGTGTGTCCCCGATCCCATCTCCTAGGGGTGCATTCACATTGTCAGGCAGTTCGGTACCATACAGATACATGGTGACGTTGCCGCGTAGCCAGAAATCCAGATCATCCGGAACCCAGTCCAGCGCATGGTGGGCAAGGAAATCATGCGTCCCGTAATCAGGATAGTTTGGGTCGGCGCTGTAGCCGCCATTACTCCAGCCGTACGCTGTCGGCATTACAGCGACGAGGAAAATCAGAATCAATGTGATCGTCATGCGCGCTGGCGGGCTTCGGTTCAGGCGTTCCTCAACCAATCTCATCATCGCAGCCTACAGTAACGATATGATCGCTTCACTAGGCGGTTCGGGTATGTCTATGATGCGGTGTCATTGCTAGAAGCGGTGAGCGCTAACTGGATGTGTGATCACGAGTAGCGCGATCGGAACTCTCTAAGTTTCTTGCCCTTTTGACGAATCCCAAGAGAAGGAACACAGCTATCATGCTCACTATGAGAACCAACGTTCCCATTGGAAATTCTGGGACATTGACTGCGAGCTTTGTCGATGGCGAGGCGAGCACCCAGTCGGCCGGGGAGTCCGTATCCTTTCCATCGGGGAAGCGTTGCCAGGATCGATTGTCGTTGAAGCCATCGCCGAAGGAGGGCGTCCGGTCTACTTCTCTTCCCGCTGAATCGCGGAGGACGACGCTTTCATCGCTGTCGTCTAGCCATTGCGCGTTTCCTGTGGGCGCGTCGCAGGAACTTCTAGGCTGGATGTTCATCACGACACAGTGGCCTTTAGGCTGAAGGACGGTTCCTTCGGCCATGGTTACCGTTACGGTTCGTCCGTGAGTTGTTGAGATCCGCCACCCGCTGATGTCGACGGACGAGTCCCCTGGGTTATGCAGCTCAACCCATTCATCAAAAACCGTTCTTTGGTCGGTAGGTGGATCTAGCTCGACTTCGTTGATCACAACATGAGTTGCAATCTGTGCGTCAACAGACTGGGCGAATATTGAATTCCAAGATGCCAACAACAGCAAGAGTACAGACAATCTTGGAAGGACCGCCGTCATCCAGAGCCGCCCCACAGACAGTCGACCACACGTAACAGTTTCGCAGGCGTACATGAAACCTTCGCCTGAAGACGATCCGAAGACGGAGTGAAACAGAGTGAGACGGTGCAACCCCTACAGTCCAGTCCGTCGAGAGGTCCTCACTAATGGGCAAAATCCCAGTCTTGGTATAGGTGGAATTCTACTAACCTTCGCTGGAATCCTAGTAATTCTTGGGCCGCAGATCAGACGGTCTGTCAGAAAGGTAGCGTCTCTAGTCCTTGTTCCAGGAAGTATATTCCTAGGGCGGTCAGAAAGAGCCCAAGTAGTATCGATATCTCTCGCTGCCTCGGGTTCACGTAACTGATTAACTGATTGATTAGCCGACTGAATTCAAGCCTGAGGCCGCTGGCGAAACAGAAATGCTTTCACCGAATCAGCAGGGAAGCAGACAACAACTACCTCGCCCTATTCCCGGGATCTGAACAGCGCTGATCTACCTCTGAGAATCGGATGCTGGATAGGTTAGCATAAATACGCGGTGCGCCATGAATTCTAAATTGGGTATGAGTTGTCGGCGTTCCTGCGAACGACGCTGTCAATCTGGGATGTCTTGAGCGCGGGCATCGAGATCGCCTTCTATCTCGTGATTCTTGCGATATACATCGACATGAAACATATTGCGATTCACTACGGCAACGATGCAGTTTCGAAGGCGACCGGTAGAATTTCGAAGAGTCTGGTGGTTGTGGCAGGATTCATAGGTGTTTTGTGCTCGCTCTCCTTTGCCGTTGGACACGCGTATTCGATCCCGTACTTGAGACTACTTTCTGGGTTCTTCTTCGCGATGCTCGTCTCGTGCATGGTTCTGGTCTTGTCCGTGAAAGGACTTGAAGCGTACGGTTTTCTGATTGCGATTCTTGCTCCTTTGATCAGTCTAGCGATTGTGCCACCGACGAGCAGGTTCATCCTCTCATTGACATTCACCCTGCCTCTGACATTGAATTTGGGCATCTATTGGAAAATGGTCCGTGATGAGATGAGGAAAATGAAGCTGCCCAGTATCAAGCATGTCCTCGAAGACGGTTTGCGATTGAGGGGAGACTGGTATACGTGGGGTTTGACCGTTCCTTTGTTGTTCTGCTACCTCAGTGTCTTCATCCCGCTGTACTACAATTTGGAGGGAATTGAACTGACGGAGGTCATCGTAATGGGAATGGTGCCTGTTCTGGTGTACTGCGTGATGGGCTTGTTCCTTTCCCCGATCGCCGCAACGATTACACTGTTCTTGTATTTTGCGTTCGGCCTAGAGTTGTCTTGGAATATCGATGCCTTCTTGGTCTTCCCACTTTTTGTCATAATAGCCCTTCCCGTGCTTACTATGCGAGTCAAGGAGGGAGATCGTGCCTCAAGAGTTGGACAGCGTAGACAGTTGAGCGACTCCCGAAAAGCTTCAAAGTATTGGAGCGACGAACTGCCAAGGCATTAATACTCCTGCAACACTGACACACAACGACGTAGGTTGGCCGAAAGGTGGTACGTCGCACACATCTTCCTTAAGCAGGACGTGTACGGTCAACGAGACCGCGTTCTGGTCGACACAATCGAGCCGATTGTCGAGCAACTTGAGAAAGCGGGTCTGATCGAGAACTTCCACTTCCTCTTCGAGCCGAACCTCGAAATCCTGTTCCGCGTCAGGCTCAGAGAAGACGCTCTGCTGGACAGCGTCAAGTCCATCGTCGCCGACGGACTGAACAGAATGGCGAACCTGTGCGCGAGGATAGACTACGAGGAAGGGTACGCTGGCGAGGGAGACCCGAAGGCTGACTGGAGCTTCGGGACTGAAGGATGGGAACTCGCCCAGAAGTTCATGGACATCGGCAGTCGCATCACACTGCTTACCAGGAATGTCGCTATGGGCAGGAAAGATATTTCATCAGGACGCTTGGACTCCCTCTTCAACGCCAACAAGCTCGTTCACCTGCTGCTCAATCAGTACGGACAAGGAGCACTTGAGGAGTCGAAGTTTCACAGTCTGGCGGCGATCGAGCGAGCCTTATTCGGATTCCGGGTCTTCCAAAGACTTGAACAACTTGAGAAGGCCGTCCAGAAGCTCACTGAACAGCCGCCTCCCTAGCCGCACTCGCCTGCATTGATTGCGATTCTGCTAGGAAAATCGTCCAAATGAAACTCTCTGGCTGGCAATCGGACCTGTTCTACACCCATGAACAGCTTGGTGCACGGGCTGAATTTCCACGTCTTGTCAACAGTGCCCCAGAAGAGCAGGTGGTCGATCTCTATGTGGCACATTGGACATTTCGTCATATTCTTGATCACCCCCCTTCAGACGTACAGGAAGCGGAAGGAAGGCGACCCTTGATCTCGATGAAATGAGTTCACCATGACGACAGAACGCTTGTCTAAGGAGTTTGCACAAGGCAGCAAAATAGGAGGGTGGTACGGCAGCTTTTTGGCCGCCAGATCGGCAGACTTCTAACGAGTACGGTATCCTATCCGCGTGGACTTGACCTGAATTTCAAACAGGGCGTGAGACGACGAGAGTTGAACTCAAGTGATTCCGTCGATGCCAAGCTTCGCATCGCAAGGGCGCATCTTTGCGTAAGATCACTCAGCATGTGGCTCAGTTCTACGGACTCAAGGTTACTCATGTGACGATCTTGAAGTGGGTGCGCAAGTTCAGCGAACTCATAGACGCATACGCTCAGACGCTCACCCCGCAACTGTCGGGCGTGTGGAATTGCGACGAAATGAAGACGAAATGGCGCATGAGGAACCGATCAATGGCGAACGGTTCTATTGGTTATGGAATGCACTTGACAATCAGAGCCGCTACCTAGTCGCAAGCCATCTGACAAGAGGTCGAACCCACAAGGACGCCAAGGCGTTCTTCGAGGTTGCGAAGAAGCAAGCAAAGAAAGACCCGCGAGTCATATTCAGCGATGGCTTAGACTCGTATCGAGGCGCGTACGATCCTGTGAGCATAGACAACATCGGCAAAGTTGCCCACATAGTCAATGTAGGCATACGAAGCCACATGGGGAACCACCGCGTCGAGCGTTTGCACAATTCAATGCGTGAACGCGAGAAAGTCATGCGACACCTGAAACGAGCGCAATCAGCCGAGAAGATACTCAAGGGCTTCCGAGCATACTACAACTATGTACGCCCACACATGGCATTGGACGGACATACACCTGCTCAAGCCGCGCCGTTCCAATAGAACTGGGCACAAACAAGTGGCTCGACCTGATCAGACAGGCCGCAAGACACAAGCGAAGAGACGCTTGAGTCGTATTTTCTGGTTAAGGTTAAAGGTGCAAGGAGGTGAATCTTCTAGAGAGTATTATGTCAGCTATCGACGATCTACTGCGTTTTCTGTTTGAAACGACATTTCTTGGCATTCCATTATGGGTTATCATCCTCATTCTTGTGATAGCCTACTATCTTTGGAGCACATCTAGGGGGAGACATTAGTCTGCCAAAGGTATGGCTAGAAGATGCAAAACTAGTCCTTGAAGTGATTCTTCTTGCCGCTACACTGGCAATCACTGTGTATGCTCAATTCTTGCCGTACCTCGACGATTTCTGGAAGGGATTTTCGCTTGGAGCAGTCCTCGTCTTTCTTGTCGCAGTCCTCGTCTTCTACGTAGCGAGAAAGAAACAAGACATTCTTGAACCGGACACCAAAAGAAGAGCCGTCTTCGGATGCTCAAACTGTCAACACCCTATCTCGATCTATCCTCCCGATGACATCTGCATCAAACTGCTATCACAACCTTGTGAACAGAATGACTCGGTCAAGTTCAGCGTTAAGTGCCCACACTGTAAGGTTGGCAACATCCGTTACTGGGATCGTGAACACCCTTCCATGCCCGACGCTGTATGGTCCAGATGAAATAGAAACGCTTCAACCCATGCGCCCATATCGCTATGGCCCATACGCTCGTAAACACTTAATTCCAATCTCACAGAAACTCTAGGCGAGAAGATTGATGGAACATAACGAGTGGATTAGACGAAAACTCGATGGACTTCTGCGCGCTTACATTCGACAGACACACAAGCGTCTGATATGGAAACAAGTTCAAAGGGAAATCGAAAATGCCCTAAAGTTGCTTCCAATCGAAGCGGTCAAGCTGTTGCTGATGCTAATTGAACCTACCGCCGAGATCGAATCAAGGAAACGCTGGAATACTGTAAGCATATTCCTAAAGAAGCAGAACCTGCCAGTCACCGCTGTGACTAGCTAAAGCGACCACCCGATAAGTTACCAGTGTACCCATAGCGGGGGTCCGCCATATGACTTGGGTTCATCAACACGAGAGTTGAGAAACGCTTAAGGAAAAGGCTCCATACCCCATCTCAACGACGAAACGCCGTTGAAAGAGGCAGCAGTCCCCGTTATGCACTGCAGAGACAGGCAAGACGATTAAGGGCATGGCCCTTACCTCAAGAGTCTGTGCTAGCAGCATCGACTCCTCCTGAACCTGTAGCCTCTGCGAACTTGACTGGTACCTCGGTCATAAACCCGATCTCCTTGGCTGGTCTATTGACAAACTCCACTATAGTGGCGACCACGGACGAATTAACCTCCGACACTTTACCCCGTTCAACCCATATCCAGTAGTATCCGTCGGCGCCCACACCATGTGAGACTACCAACGTACCCCAAAACGGGAACGAAACATCGGGCCCCGAGACCTGAAGACCTAGCTTCGTTAGCATCTCAAGCCAAGTCCGTTCCTCGGCTGCATCGTTGAAGGCGGGGAGCTGGCCGTACTTCAGAAAGTACGGTTGTGGCATCTCGGTCTCAGGAATCAAGAACCCAAACGTTGGAGTCATGCTGGCTCCTGTTGGAGTCTCGGACGGTTGGGTAGGATTACGATACTGCACAGTCAGCGATGCGATGGAGACAGCGACA
>Ga0315289_10010700_pt1 | contig 13103 bp, 10 predicted proteins | sample YL17G11_40_MG_FD_203452 | JGI IMG/M metagenome (GOLD analysis project Ga0315289, IMG submission 203452) | Sediment microbial communities from Yellowstone Lake, YNP, Wyoming, USA - YL17G11_40 | ecosystem: Environmental > Aquatic > Freshwater > Lake > Sediment | place: USA: Wyoming | collected...
TATATAGTAGGCATATTCGTATCCTTGGCTTTAGTTGTAATTCTTTTTGAGGGGGGTCTAAACATGGATTTGTACAAAGTTATTAAAGAGAGTCCTAAAGCTATGTCATTATCAGTAGTTGGTTTCTTTTTCACTGTAATTTTAGCTTCTCTATTCAACTATTTTGTTTTTAATCTTGATTGGATGAAGAGCCTTTTATTGGCAGTTATAATAGGTGATACTTGTTCATCGGTCGTCATTCCTCTTGTTAACAGACTTAAAATCCCAGATAAAATATCGACTATATTGAGTTTAGAATCAGCTTTTACAGATGTTTTTGTTATAATAATCGGGATAACTTTAATAAATATCCTCGTTGCCGGCACTAATGAGAGTGCGATATTCGTAGCTACACAAGGGATATTAGGTGGTTTTTCAATAGCTATAGTTCTTGGCTTAATATTGGGTATTTTTTGGTTAAAAATTCTTAGATACATAGGTGATGAGGGTTATGACGACATACTTACACTAGCTATAGTCATCTTATTCTATTCAGTTGTCGAGAGTGCTGGCGGAAATGGAGCTATTTTTGCCCTCATTTTTGGTCTTGTACTCGGAAATGGAAACTCCATAGCAAGAATTTTCAGGATGAAGGATTATACAGAACCCAGTTTGATAATGAAAAAATTTCAATCTGAAGTTTCATTCTTTCTTAGAACCTTTTTCTTTGTTTTTTTAGGTCTAATATTTACTATCGACAACCCAATGATTTTTATTCTGAGTATAATATTATCCTTGGTCCTTCTATTTGCACGTTACATATCGGTTTATGCGGTATCGATTAATGATACCTTCTTGAAATCTAACCGGATGATAATGACTTTTATGGTGCCCAGAGGTTTGGCTGCAGCTGTTCTAGCAGAATTAGTCATCACATCAGGAATCACAGGTGTAGAACAATTTCCAAACATAGTCATAACTGTAATACTAGTATCAGTTCTAATAACTACAATCGGTATTTTTGCTATATTAAAAGGTTTTATAAAACCGATAAAATCTAAGGAATTATTTGAAAAAATCAATGTATCTCTAAAAAGGAATTTATGACTTAAATATCAACAAAATAACTAGGTCATAATTGATGAAGTTAGAACAAAAACCTATCTTGACCGAAAATATACGAAATATACATTATTTTAATAGAAAATTTTAATATAATTTATGAAATTAAAACTGAAAAGAGAGCTTGGTTTATTTGAAGTTACTGTCAACGGTGTTGGCATAATCCTTGGAGCAGGTATATATGCTCTTATCGGTCCTGCTGCAGGTTTGGCTGGGAATTCCCTCTGGCTTTCATTTGTTATAGGAGCATTCATAGCTTCCTTCACAGGCCTAAGTTACGCTGAACTTTCCACAATGTTTCCGAAGGCGGCTGCAGAATACACTTACGTTAGAAAGGCTTATGGTGGCAAATTTTTATCTTTTCTTGTGGGGTGGTTGTTGGTTTTCACTGGAGTCGTTTCGACTGCTACTGTGACTTTGGGTTTTGCTGGTTATTTTTATAGTCTATTCGGGGAAATTATTAGTATAAGCAAGAATTTTCTGATTATTTTAACCGCGTCAATCCTAATAGTGATATTATCATTCATCAATTTTCTTGGGATAAAAGAATCTTCCAAGTTTAACATCATTTTTACTGCTATAGAAGCATTAGCATTGATTTTCATAATTTTAATCGGATTGCCATATTTTGGTAGAGTAAACTATCTTGAGACTACCAATGGTCTTAAGGGAATTCTTTCCGGGGCTGCATTAATTTTTTTCGCTTACATAGGATTCGAGGATATATCAAACATCGCGGAAGAAATAAAAAACCCCAAAAAAGTCATACCAAGGGCTATAATCTTAGCTATTTTAATAACAACTTTATTGTATGTTTTAACTTCTATTTCTGTTGTGAGTCTTGTTGATTGGCGTGAACTAGGGAATTCAGATACCTCTCTAGCCTTGGCAGCATCAAAAGTTCTAGGAACAAACGCTTATTGGTTGATTTCATTCGTAGCACTATTTGCAACAGCAAACACAGCGTTGATAATGATGATCGCTACGTCAAGAATGATGTATGGTATGGCAAGAGAGAAATCCTTACCAGAAGAATTGACATTGATTCATGAAAGAACTAGGACCCCGTGGATAGCGGCAATTGTTGTGATGGTATTTTCTATTGTGTTTCTGTTTTTCGGAAAAATTACTGTTGTTGCTAATATAACAAGTCTATCAATGTTCATCACATTTGCAGCAGTCAACCTATCATTGATTTGGCTCAGATATACGATGCCAAAGATGAAGAGAGCTTTCAAGGTTCCTTTGAACGTTGGAAAATTCCCCTTGTTGGCTTTCTTTGGAACATTAATCTGTTTGTTTATGATAACTCAGTTTAGGTTAGAATTGATAGTGTTCAGTTCTTTTGTTATAGTGATAGGAATAATAGTTTATGAGGTTTACATAAAAAAATTCATGTAGTCTTTTTCTAAAAAAATCGGTTATTTTATGAATTATTTCTTTATCAGTCATATCATATTACTAATACATGTATTAGCATAGATGGACTATTTTCCAGGAATAAAAATTTATCTTGACAAAAATATACGAAATATACACGATATAACAGATATATTGGGCCCGATGGGTTCCATACCCAAACGGGTTCGAGCCCTGTTAAAATCAGGACTTCAAAGTTAGTGGAGTTGCTCAGTTAAGTTGTTTTATTCGGATTATATGACCATTTTATATTATTATCTAATATGCGCCAGAATATCCCCGAAGAACGACAGAGGCGTGCGTCCTGCATATTTTCTGATTGCAAGACCCAATGTCTGCTCGCTTGAGAAGTACTCTCGCATCCTCACAGTCGTGTCTGATGCGAACGGGATTGCCGACGCGGTGAAAGAATAGTACGCCCAAACGCCAGACTCCATGAATATCTCCGGCCAGCAGCAGTAGCCATCACCGCTTACAAAATAGTTTTCGCATGCGCCGCTTTCAACAAAAAGCGCTGGCAAGCCGTTTTCTTTTGCAAAGTCTGAATAGTCCCATAAAGATGTCTTTATTCCCAGTGCGCTTTCCGTCCTTCTATGCTGGCCTCCAGTTGGCGATGTGGAGTGCAAACCCATCTCAATAATCCCAGACAAACCATGTACAGCAAGATACAATATTTTGTGTTTATTCTTCAGTCCATTAGACACTTGTTGTGTTTCGTTGTTGAAGATAGTAATTAAAGAGAGATTATAACCCAAATACCCATCAAACCGACTCGCGTCCGGCACGTAACCTCCAGTCTCTGCTCTTTCGCGGCTTCTATAATAAGACTGTATCAAGAACAAAGTGTTTTGGTATCTGCTGATGACCTCCTTAAAATTGTCGTGGTAATCTGTATAGGTTTTAAATATCTTCATGATGAAGTCAACCTTTTTCTCATCCGAATAATTGACAGGCGGTAATATAAATGAAATCGCCACGTCGTTGCAAAGATCAAACCCCTTACATGTCGGCCCACCAGGGCAGTATTCAGGTCTATCTGAATATAACGGTATTGGTATGTTACAATTTGTATTCACGCACTGTAATTTCGTAGTGATGTATTCAATACTCGCATTAGGGAAATATACACCACTCACAAGAGACCATTGAAACTCAGCGATTGGCAGATCATCCCCGAGAAGAATAATGTAACCAACACCATCGTTCAAATAAATTTCGTCAACAAACTCATCCAATTCATCTATTGTTTTTCCATCGAATTTTTCTATCCCAGCATTATCTATATTCAAATCCTTTTTCACAGCTTCATAATACTTTGAAATTTGTGAGTTTACACTATCCGTGTCGTAGATGCCGTCATTTGCAATAACCACAGCAACTTTATTTTTATTCATATCTGGTTTGCAATCTTTTTCAAAGTAACTGTTGTATTTTTCTCGCCAATCCCAATACTTGAAATACGATATAGCAAGAACGATAAAAACTAAAAAAAGAGGTATGAACAGCTTTTTGTTGAGCTTACTTTTTAAAATAAACGAGAGGACAATTACTAAAATAATTACAATCAGAGCTGTGAGTGAGACTAATATTAAGAGGAACCCCAAAAACATGTAATCTAGCATATAATTAAAGATTGTTTTTGAGAGTCATAAATTTTTATGATTGAAACAAAAATATCAAAATACCATTAAGTAAAACTACAAAAACGAAAAAGAATATTACAGAGATAATTAACGCCCTTTTGTTTGAAAACTTTTTGCGCAATAGAAAATAAGAGATCGCTCCAAAAACGAAAGATATTATTATAGAGAATAATATTACCATGAGGAAGACAACAGATACATTAGCTAATGCCATAAATTATTATAAGTGTTCTTTTTATTTAAATTTTATAATTATCCATCGAACCAAAAATCTATTATTCTTTGTTCTGAATTATACTAAATATATGTGTTATACAACATATATTGGGCCCGATGGGATTTGAACCCATGATCTCCTAGTCCGAAGCCAGGCGCATTATCCAGACTCTGCTACGGGCCCATTAAAGAGTTTCGATAATATTTATTTAAATTAAGAATTAATTAAGAAAATCTATCTGTATGAGCTAGAGGTCGATAAAACCTCAAGTAATTTTTCTAAGATCTTATGGACTGTAGGGGAATAATACTCAATTCCAACACACTCTAATCAAACAAGTTTTGATAAATCCGCTTTCCAGAGGCCGTATTCCACAAGACCTAAAATTAAAGATTTATTATCAGGTGTAAGTGCTAAATTCTCCGCAACATTATCTCTTACCTGATTGTTTGCGCTAGGCAATCCGTTGTTTATGGCTTTCCAACTTTTTCCTGCATCTCTACTTAAATAAACACCCCTGTTGGTGCTCAAAAATAATATGTTGTGGTCTGGTGGATATATCAAAAGAGTGTAGAATTCATTTTTATCATCAAGACCCTTCATGATTTTAAACCAGCTTTCCCCACCATCTATTGATTTCATCACAATCCCACAGAAAGTGTTTCGCCAACAGAATCCTTTGTTTTGTCCATTCTTGGTTGAAGTGTACATTATATTCGGATCATTACTATCAATAGCTACTGTGTAAGGCCACTGTTGAGAAGGCATTCCGTTGCTTTTTAACTTCCATGTTTTGCCTTTATCAGTAGATTTTGCCACACCATTGTATGTTCCTGCAAATAATATACTGTGATTATTCGGATGCATACTCAAGGAGAACATTCCATCGTTTCCAAGTCCAAGGCTTGAATCTTTCCACGTTTTTCCATTATCTTCGCTTATGAAAAATCCGCTCGGAAAATGTCCATAATAAACTCTTCCAGGAACATCTGGATCAAACAGTATCGAACTGAATTGGTACATCCTTCTTTCCCATGGACTCCACCATCCACCACCTAGTGTTCTTCCAAGATTTTGCCATTTACTTTGTGGATAAAGCACGTATAAACCATACCCAGCAGTTCCTGCATAGACTGTAGTATCAACCTTTTTATCTACGGTTACATGGATATCGTCTACATAAATCTTGGAATCATCAAGAGATTCGAAAGCAATCCTCCCGTTCAATGCAGGATTGTCATCAGTGTAATCAATTTTTAATTCATTATTAACATAAACCTTAATGTTGTTCCCTTTTCCAACTATCTTAATTGAAATCCAGGTATTCTTTTCAAAGGGAAATTTAGCCTCGGCCAGATTAGTATGAACGGGAACATTATTTTCACTAAGCATTCTCACTAAATTCAAACTCCCTTGATGCACACCTATGAAATATCTTTCTCCCCCTCTGTGCCTGTAATTGACATGGACTCCACCTTCAATTAATTTCACTCTAGACTCAAATGTGTAATCAGTCCAAGATTCTGAACCAGCAATAGCAAATTGATGCCCAGTGCCCTGGAAGACATAGTTTCCGTCATCCTTGATAATCGACCAAGTTCCATTTAAATCGGGATTCGCTGTCCATATTTCCCACCCGTCAGCATTTCCGTCCTCAAAATCATCATCAAATGGAGTATATTCAACTTTTGTAATTCTTAATGATCTTATATCGAGAGTTTGCAGTCCATCGTTCATTTCTTCCCAATGTTTTCCCTTATCTTGTGTTACAAATACTCCTTCCTGAGTTCCAACGTATATTTCATCTGGATTACTGGGGTTTATCTTCAAGGATGTGATATGCTTGTCCGCCATAACGTTATCAACGCCGTTAGCAAACATGTCAAAATCCATCCCATCATATGAAACAAACATGCCTTTCCCGTAAGCACCCAACCAAATGTTTTTAGTGTCATTTGGGTTGATGTCAAAGAAATAATATCCTTGGATTAAAGGATCAGATACTTTTATACTTGGCGTCAAAAAGTTTTTATCATTCCAATGCTTTCCTCCATCATCGCTTCTTAACAGACCTCCTGGATAAGACGAAGCATAAATTCTGTCTGGATTGTTTGGATCGACTGCAATTTGTATTTTGTAAACATATGCTTTTGGTTTATTGCTTCTTGATTTGTCCCAAGTTATTGAACCATCCTTGTTTATAATTCCAGAATAAATGCCACTTCCTTGTGTCGATGCATAAATGTAATTGTCTTTGATTTTAACAGAAGTCATGCTTGTACTTCCCAGACCACTGTTTTCCTGCCTCCAGTTTTGTCCTGCATCATTGCTAACCCAAACACCTCCCATCATGTCAGCAATATAGAGATTGTTATTGTTTTTTGGATCAATGTCTATTCCTCTTGCTTCGCTTACAGTTGCCAGGATTAATTTCCAATTCTTTCCTTGGTCAGTGCTTTTGTAAACTCCACATTTACCACCAGGATCCAAATTTTTGAATCCAGTTAGCAGTTGAATTGCTTGTGGGGGCATCATATAATCAGGCAGTGGACCACATAGTGCTGTTGCATACAGAGTTTCGCTATTTATAGGATCAACATCAATATCATAAACGCCTATTCTTGGTAGTCCGTTGTTCTTATCATCAAGTTTTTCCCAACTACTTCCGCCATCCTTGCTTACATATACTCCGTGTATATGTGTTGAGGCATAGATTATGTTTTTATTATTAGGATCAATTTCAATCTCTATGACAGACCTTGGCAAATCCTTTCCTATTGAAGTAGCTTGCCCATTTGTAATTTTAACAAAGCCTCCTAGATGAGCCATTGGCGGCATGAATGCAGAAGCATATATGATATTTGGATCGTCAGGGTCGATAGCAACAGCAGATGTTAGCATATAATCTTTTCCAAAATCATAATATTCAGTCCAGGTTTTTCCAGCATCTGTTGATTTATGAATCTTTGGAGAAGTTCTATCGCAGGCATATATGACATTTGGATTTTTTCCATAGATTGCTAAACATGTCGGAGAAAATGTATGATTATCGTCTAACAAAATCCATTCTTTCCCACCATTTGTTGTTTTGTAGGTGCCTCCACCCCATGTGCCGGCATACAGTATGTTTTTATCATTGGGATCAATCTGCAATTGTGTTTGTCCCCATATTGTTGTAAAGGTTAAATCTTCATTTAATTTGTTCCAGGTTATTCCTTTATCCTTACTCACATAAACAGTTCCTCCTTTTCCGATCACTCCCGCATACAATTTATTTGAGTCTTTTGGGTCAAACTTGAGTGATGTTACTCCTCTAGAATTCTCAAATCTCCACAGTTCACTCCAACCAAAGTTTTCCTCTTGATTTTTTGTATATCTCCATACGGATGAATGGCTCTCAAATATTTTCGGCGAATATGCGGCATAAAGGATATCGTTGTCCTCAGGGTCAATCTCAAAATCGTACACATAATCTGGTGAGCCAATAACAGAACTCCATTTATCTCCTCGTGAGGTGTCATATCGTGATATGCCGAGCCCTATGTTAGATACATAGATATTTTCAGGATCGTCTTTTGCTATTTCAAAGTCAAAAACTTTTGCTGATGAGAAATCTTGATTTATATTTTTGAATGTTTTACCCATATCATACGATTCGTATATGTAAGTCATCTCAGCAATTACTAGAATGTGATTTGGATTGTGCGGATCAACTCTTACCTCATCTCCAGCACTAGTCGGTGAGAAGGGTTCCCAGGTTTTTCCTCCATCTCTTGTAAGATATGATTCCTGAATAATATTTCCTGAAGTAAATATGGTGTTCGGGTCTGTCGGATGAGGTACAACAATAGTACGAGACGATGCTATAATATCCCCATCCATTTTTTCCCAAGTCTTCATTCCATCCTCCGACTTGATCATTCCCATACTCCACATAGGACCAATGTTGCCATAAACAATGTTTGGATCGTCATAATCGAAAAAGATCGTTTCCAATTGAAAACCAGGCACCTCTTCAAATCCCTTAACCACTGGCATACTAATTCGCTCATAGCTGGAGCCGTCTAGCTTAAGCATGTAGCCATCAAAGGGACATAGAAGATAATAAACAGATCCAACAATACCAATATCAGTTATACCATTTGAATCCATATCAGCATTAGTCAAAGGATGCCATGTTTTTCCTCCATCAAAAGACTCTTTTACAAGTGTGGATATAGGAGATTTGAATTCATGCATGATGTTATGTCTAAATAATAAAAATATGTGTTCTGGGTTATTTGGATCCTGGACAATGTTTGAAATTATGACGTCATCCTCCTTGCCTAAATCAACTTTAGACCATGTTTTTCCAAGGTTTTCTGAAACGTATAGGTTGCCGTTTGTAAATTCCCCACTACCTTGGACTAACAAAATAAAGTTTGCTAGGATTCTATTCCCCTTTGCAACAATGTTTGGAATTTTTAAACCATAATCGAAATCAATATCATTTGATGGAAAAACCAAATCTCTAAAATCTGACTCAGAAAAAAATATCTCTTTCCATTCAAATCTATCAGAAGTTAAATCAGTATACAATATTCTGTCGTCCTTTAAGTTTTTGGCGCCATAAGTTAAGAAAAGTTTATTGTCACTAACTATTGCTTCTTCACACCCCCCTTCAAAAATTTTTACAAGATTATAATTAGAGTCAAGATAATAAGCACCTTTACCACAAACGAACAATTTATCTTCAAAGGTTGCAATAGAATTCACATAAATGTTTTTCAATTCGCTTAACTCTCTCCAGTGTCCGCCCTTGTCTTCAGATTTATAAACACCTTGCGAAGTCTCAGACCATACTCTTACTGTTGCATACAACTCATCGTGGTTGTAATGACTTTGTATGAGTTTGCCTACCCTCCCACCTGGTGGACCATTCATAGATTCCCATGATATATTAGAAGTTGGTTCTTCCCAAGTTCCTTTTTCAGTCAACTTTTCAAAGAGTATGTATCCACTAATGGAGAGGACTAAAATCAATAAAGCTATGAAAATCAGCTTTCTCATGAATAATATTAGATTTTTATAAGAAAAAACATTATTATTTGAAAAACAAATTAATTTTTAAGACAGGCCCTACAATACATTTCCTATAGGTCTGCTACGGGCCCGTTGGTCGTATTATTTCTAAATATCTATTTAAATTAAGAATTAATTAAGAAAATCTAACTGATTCTAGTTGATTCTTTTTTTCCCTACTTTTACCTCTTCTTGAAGTCATCACAAACCCTCTTAGTAACAGAACTCGTAAAACCGTGTTTCTTGCAATGCAGGAGAATACCTAGTTGCGAATAATACTTGCAGCGGGAGCAATTAACTATTCCCTCCATTATTTTTTTCTTCATCTAAACACATCTAAGCCTTATTTTTCCAACATAATCTTACAGGACAATACAATCCAGATTATCTTTCTCTTAGCCACAATTAAATTATCTTCTTTGAGAACAAAAAACTATCTGATTCTGGGTTATCCATATATATAGTTTTTAAGCGATTAATTAGACGTTATTAATCATTTTTGGAGGGTTCGAACACCGGCGAGGATATTTACGTAATGCCTCTATCTAGGTATTTAATATATCCTACAACATTGATAAAAACGGTTTTTGTTTTATCATCTAACCTAAGTCTAACATCACCAATATCATATATGTCGTCTGTCCATTCTTTCCCTAGTTCTTTCACAGTCTTTTTTAATCGTGAGTAAAGTCTACGAGGCAAATTCATACCAACATAACAATCATCCCATGTTGTATGTGATCCACCAGATTCTCTTGGATAATAAAAGAATTTTAATGGTGAGTTTGGTCCACCATAGAAATACACAAACTCTTTTTCTTTATCGAGCATTCTAACTTTATTTCCTGGATGTAAATTTTTGAGTGTCATTAAAGTTTCAAAAATACTCTGAGGTGTACCCGGTCTCTCAATGCACAATAAATAATTTTCAATCTGTTCAAGGGGAATCGGATTTGGCGAATTTTGTTCAACTTGCATGAAAAAACTATTATAGAATTAAACTTTTATTCTTTTCTTTTAAGAACTAGGTAATTACGCGAATATGACAGGAATTAAAAGAAAAATCCCTTTGATTTCATGTTAAACGTATATACGTTAAACCCCGAAACTATCTGATTCTGGGTTTTGATTTTGATTAGTGGATATTTGTACAGGATTAAAACCCCCGTTCGATACGTTTATAAATTTATAACTTCTATAATTTTAAAATAAATTAGGAGGAAAATACAAATGCCATTCGAGAAAAGAAGTTTTGGACAAAAGGAAATGCACAAAGCAACTTGTGCTGATTGTAAACAAGAATGTGAAGTGCCATTTAAACCTGATGGAAGTAGACCAGTCTACTGTAGAGAATGTTATCAAAAGCATGGGCCAAAGAGATTCTAATCCTAGGTTAAGTTTTTGATCAGTATTCTTAGACTTAAGATTTGATTAGAGGATTTTATATAAATCATTCAAGAACAAAAATCTTCTGATTCTAGGTTATTTTAAAGGTTTTTTAAGTGCGTTTATTCTTTTTAATTCTTTGAACACAAACTCCATAGCATATTCTACATCTTCAATTTTCCTTATACCAGTGCAGATAACTTTACCTGAACCAAACAATAATAATGCGGCCTTGGGATCTTTCATCCTATAGACCAAGCCAGGAAATGAAGACGGTTCGTACTCAGAATTTTCCGATCCAAACGCGATTTTATCCAAATCCAACCTTGCTGGGATTTGTGCTGAAGCAACTATGTTTTCTATCTGTATCTTGTATTTTTTTGGAACATCTATCTTTAGTGACTTTAACATCATTGCGACTTTTTCTATGGCTTTCCTAACATCTGCGATATTTCTTGCACCTGTACAAACGATCTTTCCAGATGAGAAGATCAACATAGCTGCTTTAGGATCTTTTACACGATAAATCAAACCTGGAAATTGCTCTGGTTCGTATTCAGTTCCTTCCACATGTTCGACTATTGATACCAACGGTACTCTAACACCAAAAGCGGCAGAAGCAACTATATTCTCGACTTTAATATTAAAATTTGTCATATTTCTCTCCCATATCAAATCATATTTATGTTTTTTTCTCAACAAATATTTATATAATCCGAGTTATTTTCTTTCAGTATCTTTCACCATCTTCTTAAAAGTATGAGTCTTTACTACTCTCCCACAAAATTCACAAATCGTTTCAGAGACCTACACATTATCTTTCTGTTCTGTAAACTGAGTAAAACGACTTTTCCCACAGAATTTACATTTTTCTTGTTCTTTACCATTATCAATTCAAATCTGTTGTTGAATAATATTTTGAATTTTGGAATTATTATACCAACCACAACCGATGTTAGAAAAAAAGACAGCTGTATCATCTATAATAGTGATTTAACTAACGACAAAGACTCTATTTCCTAAGAATATTTTTTCAGATCCATTTTTTGTCTTTGAAACAACGGCCTTAGGATGTTTTAATTTTAACTCTTCAAACTCATCTTTTGTGACATATTGAATTGTCTTTCTCATTACCATTTTAATCACTCAATCATTTGAATTTTATACCTTTTGGCCCCTCACGTTCTATCTCTTTCATGCCCAATCCTTTCAACTTATCCACGAGTTCTTCCAAATCTGTTTTTGACCAGAGGCTGAGTCTGTTCATCTCTGGAATTATTCGTATGATACCGATTCTGGTCCTGATAGTAATTTTATGTTTCATCTTGTCCATCCCAAGAATCTCTTCTCTCAATACATCCAGAATGGCTTTTTCCATATTCTTATTTTCGTAAATAAACTTTCTCTTAACCATTGAAAAACACCTTTTTATTGAATGAAATACTTTTATTTTTTATTTTACCATAATGTTAATAATTTCCCTGAAGATTTAAAACAACTACTGGTTAATTTTTTTCATTCTTGTAATTTCAGACTTAAATCTATTTGATTCTTGGTTGACTTGAAAACTTTTAAAAAAAATAAGAAGAAGAGGTTTACTTGAGTAATTTTATGTCAATCGTGGAAACGTTGATCTTTTTCCCCTCTTCAACCTCTCTTTCCTCAGTGCCTATTTCAATGTCATTTACTTTGACATCTTGAAGGAAACGATTCTTCACAATCTCTGCAACATCTACTGCTCTCGAGATCGATCTTCCTCTTGCTTTTAAATGGACTTCTTTTAGACTCCCAGAAAACTGGGTTATTACTGCCAAAACGTAAGACATTGTTGGTTTTTGTCCTACGAATACAACATTATCGTCCATCCTTTTTGTTTCCTTAACTTCTTTTACTTCTTCAGCTTTTTTTGCTACCATTTGTATTCCTCCTGTTTTTAAAGCATGATTGTTGATACTGTTTTACCTAAGTAAGATGATTTATGAGGATTTAACTCTTTCTATTTGATGGAATACTACTCTTTTCCCAAGAACAAAAATCTATCTGAATTTTGCTTATAAAACTTATAAACCATATTTTTCTGCAAGATCAAAAAAAAGAATCATATCTTCGTTTGGTACATCTCTATGCGAGATTCCTTTGACTTTCTCGGTTCTATGATAAAAAACAGAAAATCCTTCATCTCCAAAATATCTCCTTAATAAATTTCCTATCAATTCCAATCTATTTTCTGGCTTTCTTTGCTCATATGTTTCTGATTTTTTTCTTTTTTGAATTAT
>Ga0315289_10010702_pt1 | contig 13100 bp, 15 predicted proteins | sample YL17G11_40_MG_FD_203452 | JGI IMG/M metagenome (GOLD analysis project Ga0315289, IMG submission 203452) | Sediment microbial communities from Yellowstone Lake, YNP, Wyoming, USA - YL17G11_40 | ecosystem: Environmental > Aquatic > Freshwater > Lake > Sediment | place: USA: Wyoming | collected...
AGCAAAAGTCGGTAGCAACGGGCAACGTCCTTTTTATCGACTAGGCTTGCCTCTGCGATTTCATGAAGTGCTCTTGGGGTTCCACTTCCGCGGCAAGCCGCATAAACCGCAGCAGCCGTTATGGCTGAGATAGACCTGCCGCGGACTAAGTTCTTATCTAAGGCTTTACGGTAAATGACTGCAGCCTTCTCTTTGATTGGGCGAGGAATGTAGACCCTGTCTGAGAGGCGGTCAAGCTCAGCCATTGCTTGGGCTAGGTTTCTGTCAACTGAAGAATGCGCCCTAGATCGGATCTGCCATTTCCTCAGGCGCCACATCTGCAGGCGCGTTGATAATGGAAGTTTTCTTCCGAAGGCGTCCCGGCCAACTTGGCTTATGGTCGTTGACAAGCCTTTGTCATGGACAGAATAGGATGTTGGCATCCCAACGCGGCTTCTTGATGCTTTCTCCTCTTGGGTGAAGGCGTGCCATTCTGGTCCCTTGTCCATCATTTGCCCGTATAAGACGAGTCCGCAGTCGCCGCAAACAGTCTCACCAGTATCATAATCATGGATGAGGTTTGCACTACCGCATTCTGGGCACTTATCTCGCAACGTTTGCTGAGACCGTGCCACTTTCTTTCTTTTTTCCATCTTTTCTGTCTCTATCATATGGAGTATGGTCATAACAGGATAATCTTCACAAAACGCAATTCCTCATATTACGTATCAGAATTTGAGCGATTTGATTGTTAGTCCGCAAAGCGCGCGTTAGAAAGAAGGATATTACAGGTTGATGCTTTGTTCGGCAGGGTTTTCCTACTCTTTTGTAAGGGTTATTTCCATTGTTGAAACCATCCGTGCTCTGTTTTCGCCTTCTCTCGGTGGCATCTCCTCTGTTCCTATCGCGACTTTGCTTACTTTTAGGTCTTTTAGGAAGCGATTTCTGGTTATCTCAGCTGCGTCAACTGCCGTGGTGATCGCTTGTCCTCTGGCCTTCAAGGTTATTTCTTTAGCATTGCTCGCGGATAGGCTTGTGATAATCGCTAGAACATAGTTCATTGCTGGTTTACTTCCAATGAAAACAATTCCCGATTTTTCCGCCATTTTTCATCACTCCTTTCATCATTGATTGTAACGTGTAACGTTGCTGTGTTCTTCTCGTCCTTCAACAACAGAACGCTACTGCCCTATATTACGCAAACTTCCTTATAAGGCGATTAAACAACAGAACATCCTGAGGATATTTTCGCGCGGCTCCCTTATCCTAGATTCCTATTTTAGACACAGCATTCACTTCGCATTTAGGTGATAGGTTATAATTAGGTGCAGAAAACTCGTATATGCCTTTTCAAACTTGCGTCCTAAGCCCTTCAAAAGCTGGCTATTTTTGAAAGTAGTGCACAAGCCCATAGCAATGTTACTCCAATAATTCCATACTTTCTCATGGTTTTCTGTATATTAATGACATTTTTTGTTGACGGGTTCTTTAACATATCCGCGTATTTGCCATTCATTACTGAACCAGTCTATTTCATAACGCGCCTTCATAAAAGAACGTATGGGCTGTTGATTACACGATCATATTTGCGGCACTGTGCTTGACGAAAAAACAGCAAAATTCAGGATAAATTTTGAAAGCGAGACATACTACTTCTGCTCCGCGAGTTGCAAGGAAAAAATCCAAACGCTATCCTAAGGAGTTCCGTTAAATGATTTTACGCCTCAAATCTGCGCTCGCATTCTAAAAACACAGTTGTAGCAGTCAAACCTAACTATGAAACACGCAGACCATCAGTGGCTTCACCAGAATATCATCTGCTTTAATGTAAAAGCGTCCCGAAAATGTGAGAAAAAAGGGAGAGTAACCTATCGCTGTTAGCTCTCTATTTAGTTTTCTTTTTACTTCCTTTTTTCTTCTTTCCGGTCGGACTTTTAGACACGATTGCGACCTCAAATCTACAGTTACCGTGATTTCTCTATATATAATTTCATATGCATTCACTGTATTAACACATTATCCAAAATCTGCCCAAATATGGTTATTAGCAATGAATTAACAATTTTTTGAAGAGAAAATGTTGTTTGGGATTTTTCGGATGCGAGGCGTCAACGTACAGTCAAAATGGGAATCGAACTAGCGACCCGACTTGATAATGTCGTCCAGCATCCAAGGATATTGCTTAGCCTGCTTGCTCTGTGAGACGCTGGCTGAAAACGAGGTTAGGAGAGCTTTGAGGAGGCTTGTGGCTACACCTTGGTTGCTAAATTGCTCATGAAGCGTATTTTTCCCCTTTTTTTCATTCCGAAATGACAACATGTGAAGGATTTGATAATTTTACATGTAGAAATGCGCACGCTCTAAAACACTTACTTTATAGACGGATGATCTTAACAGACAAAAAGGAAGAAGAATCTATAAAAGAATGTCGTCATTCTTCTTCAAATTCTTCCTCTTCAGTTTCTTCTGATTCTTCTGGTTCTTCCTCTTCAAATGTGTATCTTATTCGTTTCACTCTCCTTGTTTCGTTCTAGGGGCAGACCGATAGAACACGGGACACTTATAATCAATTCGATAGAATCCCTCAACGTTTCTTTCCCGTTCAACGCATGCATAGATGGATCATCAGAACAGGTAGTTCTGACAAGCACTTTGGCCCGACACGATCCTAGGAGATAGTGCCGCTAGGAGGACGCATATATGTTATTCTAAGATATTTCTAGCACTTAGCAATGTTTTTGTCGGCACTTGAGAGTTAACATCAACCCCTCAACGACCTAGCGCGCGAAGCGGGTCAATGACCATATTGACGGTTGACGGTTTAGCTCCTAAACTCTCTTGCCGTATTCACAGAACTTTTTTCCGCAACACGCGTACTGCTTAACATGCGTCTTTCTATTCTTGCCCATATCCCACTCCTTTATCGGCGTTTGGACCTCTTTTCCGCAGGTCGGACACTTGGCCAAGTCTGTCACCTCCTTCAAAGGTTTCAAGATTAGAAACAAGGTCTTCTTCCGTGTCCACCGCGCTTATCCGGGAGCGCGCAATACCTTATCACTCTTCTTCCTCCGGTTCTTCATCTTCCTTCTTCTTTGGTTTCCTGCTTCTACAGGACACGTTTTTTCTCCTCCCTTTCTTTAGCACTGACACAATGGCACGGTTGACACCGCCTAAAGTAAGACGATCTTAATAAAGATAGCTGATTCTATGGAAGTTCTTAAAAAAAGTATATAAAAGATGTATACTTCTTAAAATATGGTGAAACTGTTGAGTGAGAAGCTGGATGAAATCGATCGACGAATCCTAGAAATCCTCAAGAGGGACGCCCGGATGCCCTTCACGGACATCGGCAGAGAATTGGCCATCTCCGACGCTACGGTCCACATCCGTGTGAAGAGGATGATGGACGAGGGCATCATAAAGAAGTACACTGTAGAGGTCGACGAGGTGGCTTTTGGCAGAAGGATCTCCGGCTTTGTTCTGATAAATGTGAAGTCCGGCGCCCTGGAGGAAGTGTCGAAACAGCTGGCTGAGAACGAAAGGATTAGCGGCGTCTACGAGGTCCACGGGCCGAACGACCTCATCATGAAGATTGGGGCAAGCGACCTCGACGAAATGAGGGATCTGATCCTCGAAATTCGAAAGATACCTAACGTGGTGAAGAGCGAATTAATCCCGGTCTTCAAGATATGGAAGGGCAACTAAAAGATAGGTAGCGCGCCATATTTAGTGGAGCGTTGAAGATTGAGCGAAGTCCAGCTGAGAGTTCTAGATTCCAGACAGAGAGATGTGGCAAGAGGAATCGCTAGGATAGACCAGACCACAATGCAAAAGTTAGGGGTTTCATCCGGAGACGTAATAGAGATTCTCGGGAAGAAGAAGACGTCAGCGATCGCCTGGCCAGCGTACTCTGAAGATCAGGATCCAGGCATTATACGAATCGATGGGTTCTTGCGTAAAAATGCCGGCGTATCAATAAACGAGTACGTTGTAGTTCGCAAGGCTGAAGTTGAAAATGCTATGAGCATAGTGCTTGCTTCCGTGGATATGCGATTGAACTTTGACGAAGACTTCACGAATTTTGTGAAGAACAGACTCATGGATAGGACGTTTGTTGAGGGAGACACGACGCTCGTTATGATGCTTGGTCATTCTGTTCAGTTCACTGTTGTCAAGACGCAGCCCCACGGAATAGTCAAGATGACTCACGATACTAGGTTGCAGATATTGACTGAACCTGTTGCGGAAGCTAAAGGTGTGCCACGTACCACCTATGAGGACTTAGGAGGGTTGGAGGAGGAGATTCAACGGATAAGGGAGATGGTTGAACTTCCAATGGAGCATCCCGAGATTTTCCAGAGGCTTGGAATAGATCCTCCGAAAGGGGTTCTACTGCTCGGTCCACCCGGCTGCGGAAAGACGCTCCTAGCTAGAGCAGTAGCGAATGAGTCTGATGCAAACTTCTTTTCAATAAACGGGCCTGAGATAATAAGTAAGTTCTATGGGGAGTCGGAGGCGAGGCTTCGAGAGATATTTCAACAGGCTCAACAGAACGCTCCGAGCATCATACTCATAGACGAGCTGGACTCCATAGCGCCCAAACGTGAGGAGGTTACGGGTGAAGTGGAGAGAAGGGTTGTCGCTCAGCTTCTAGCTCTCATGGATGGATTGTCTGGTAGAGGAAATGTCATAGTAATAGGTGCAACTAACAGGCCGAATGCCTTGGATCCGGCTCTCAGGAGGCCTGGGAGGTTTGACCGCGAGATAGAGATAGGGATCCCGGACAGGCGAGGGCGCCATGAAATATTGTTGATTCATAGCAGAGGTATGCCCCTAGCCGGTGATGTTGACTTAAAGGTGCTTGCTGAGCGGGCGCACGGTTACACGGGTGCCGACTTGGCCGCCCTGTGTAGAGAGACAGCCATGAAAGCTCTACGTAGGTATCTTCCCGAGATAAATCTGAAGGAAGAGCGAATACCTCCCAGCGTCCTAGAGAAGATGGAAGTTCGGATGGATGATTTCAAGAACGCCTTCGAGGAGATTACGCCTACAGCCATGAGGGAGGTCGCTGTGGAAGTCCCGGTTGTTCATTGGGATGAAGTGGGAGGCTTGGAGGAGGTTAAAGAGGAGTTAAAGGAGGCTGTTGAGTGGCCGCTGAAGAATCCTGAAGTCTTCAAAAGATTGGGGATTCAGCCGCCTAAAGGTATACTATTAATAGGCCCACCCGGTTGCGGGAAGACGATGCTGGCCAGGGCTGTTGCAACTGAGAGCGACGCAAACTTCATCTCGATTAAGGGTCCGGAGGTCTTCTCTAAGTGGGTTGGCGAGCCCGAAAAGGCAATTCGAGAGGTCTTCAGGAAGGCTAGAATGGCTTCGCCAGTCGTCATATTCTTCGATGAGGTGGACTCTCTTGTTCCAATGAGGGAGCTGGGTTACGGCGACAGCGGCGTAACTGAACGCGTCATCAGCCAACTCTTAACAGAAATAGATGGAATAATACCCTTAGAAGACATCATAGTTATAGCTGCGACAAACAGGCCCGATATCGTTGACCCAGCTGCATTAAGGCCAGGCAGATTCGATCGGCTGATATATATTCCAGAACCCGACGAAGCTGCCCGGCTTGAAATCTTTAAGATTCACACGAAGAACATGCCACTATCAAAGGATGTGGACATCAAGGAGCATCGCATAACGAAAGGTTACTCCGGCGCCGATATATCATCCGTATGCAGAGAGGCCGCCATGAACGCTTTGAGAAGAGACATCAACGCAAAAGAGGTTACTTTCAGCGATTTTGAGAAAGCTATGGAGAAGGTTCCGCCAAGCATATCGCCAGAAATTGAGAATTGGTACAGGAGCTTTATGAAGCAGGTTCGAAGGCTACAGAAGCCTACGCCTTTTGTAGTGTAATCCCGGAAGCGACAGATAAACGTCAATTCACGCTTCTCTCCGGCCGACCTTCTTGATTCCTTCAAGGAAAAAGTCTTCAGAACGTTATGTTGTTGGCAGTTTAGCGCTTCACCTCGTGAATTCGCGCGCGTTTGAAGGACGGTTTTTCGGTTCCTTGAAAGAAGAGTAAGCCTGAAAACTTCAGGAATGCTAACGCGCGCTAAACAACAAATCCAACTGTGTTTTTCCTCTTTCAAGACAATGCCATTAGTGTAACCATAAAATACCATTAGCGCGCGCTAACACTTTTATTTAGGCACCCTTCAGTCTTGGACGGGTTTCCAGGTTCAATCCAACAAATGCAACTGGTGCCTGTCAGTTTGCTACAGGGTTGAATCGTTGGAAACCCCTCTCTTTCCTTTTGAGGAAACGTGCAGGAGTAAAGTTTGCGCGCGCTAGGTTGTTGCTAAATTCGGACAAAAATGACTTTAATAGGTGTTGGTTTTTTCTCGCTGTGTGTTTGGATGCTTCTGATGGGAGGATTGTTCAACCAAAAACTGCCAACTACTCATGAAACCGAATAAAAACTATTAAAATCTGAATTTAGCACGCGTTATCATTTTTGGTCTAGACCAAACTTGTTTTTATATTCCTTATGGATGGGGGAAGGATGGGTGTGATGTTGTGTGTTTCCCAGTGCTTGGTTGAGGAGGTTGTTGAGGGCGTCTTCGTGGATTGCATTGAGAAAACCCTTACAATCCTATTAGAGTGTGTTGTTGAGTTGGGAAACAGTGGAAACATGGGAATTTTGGAAACAAAGCTTTGAACGGGGAGATCGTGGGAAACAGGGCTTTTATTTCGGAGACAGTGTGGGAAACCGCTGGAAACATGGCGCTGATCGATGTGTCAGGGATGGAATGCCATCTAGGGGTTAGCTTCGAAGTGGGCGGATTTCTTTAACGTATGATCCGCAGAGGTTGCATCTGTATCCGCCGATGGCTTTGGTTATGTATTTTCTGGCACAGGTTGGGCAGCGTGTGTTTCGCAGTTTTCGTACTTCGCCCCACGCTTCTCTGGCTCCTTTCATTGCCATCGCCAGGCGTTTACTCAAAAGATTATTATCAGACTCCAGCTCGTTGATCCTCTCCAGAAGCTCTCCTATTTCCTCTATCTCTGCTTTTGCCATCAGAATCTCTTTCTTGAGCTGGGTCTGCCTGAACTTCTTCTTCAGAGCGAAGATTTCTGGAGCATTCTCGATCTCGTCTTCTGTTGTTTCAGGGTTGCCAACAGCGTGTTTCCCTCTAACCTTTGAGATCCACTTCAGGCTCTTACTCTCATTGAAGTTCTTTCTTATTTCGGCCTGAAGCTGCCTCAATGTTTTGTCCGCATTTTCGCTGATGTATTCTTCGATGTCGGTCTCACTCAATGTTTTCCACGAGTCTCCTAGCCATATTCTCCTTTAGCCCTCCGTTCGACGGCTTCGTGTGCGGAAGCCATACTTTGACGCAAGCTGCCGGAGGATTTCCTCCTCAGACTTGCCCTCTTCCAGCAGGCGGTAAACCTCCCTCTCAATCATCCTCCTCATCCTCTCTGTGACCGGCCGCACTATCTTGGCGGCCCGCTCCCTAGCCTCAGCTTCAGCCAGAAATTCAGGCGGCACATTTTCTTTGAGTCCCTTCTCTATCAAGCGGAAGAGGGTTCTGGGTCTGATTGCCTCGACTTCCCAGCATCGGTCTCCGTATTTTTCAATGTATTCTTTTGCTCTGGAATCTTTCATGTTGACTGGGCGGCTGGGGGGCTTGAACCGCTTGATCTGCTCCATGGTCAAAGCCAGTCTCACGAATCTAATTCCTGTTTTATGGTCCATTTCTTGTTGGGCTACTGTCTCTATGAGTAAGCCGGAGGGGTCGAAATCTCCAATGCACAAGACCAGCGTAACCCTTCTTTTCCTCGCTCTTTCAAGGGCCTTTCTATACATGGACAAGCTGGCGAAACCCTCCTTTCAAATCGGCGAAGTTGCTTCGAAGCATGAGAAGCATGATGATTCACAAAAAAGGTAAGCGTCATCTTGCGTACGTCAAAATATGCTGTTTCACTGAGAATTAGTATTCTCTGCAGGGCTCGTGAAGGAAGTGCGACAGAAACCGTGGTTTTTGGCTCGCCAGAAAGAGATTACAGCGAATGAGCAAACTGTCTCCGTCAGTCCCGGTTGAGACAACGTTGTTTATCATAGAAAACCCTTTATGTACTGGGGAAGAACTTGTGCCCAAGATGAGTGCCCTAGAAAGAGTGAAGATAAATCCGCTCAATTATGTTGCTAACCTAGACTCGCCTATCGGCATTTACCTTCGAAGAGAACTGTTCAAAAAAGAACCTGCGTTAGATGCAGCATTGAAGAAGAAGCTGTATGAAAAGACAGTTGCAAACCAGTCGGAGGATGGCAGTTGGGACCAGCTGTTTGTCACAACCGCGAACAATCTCTGGAACCTTGCCCTTCTAGGCTTCGATGCAGAAGACCCAAGCGTCAAGACGGGTCTACAGTGGCTTCTATCAATCCAAAAAGAAACATACCGAGGCCATCCAAGCTTTTTCCTGTCGCACAACAGAAAAGACCCAAGCACTATGCGATCAACATACTACGGCGAGTTTGGACCCGGATGCACAATCTTTTACCAAACAACATATGCCATACACTTGTTCCATCTTTTCGGCATGGACAGGAACAAACAAGTCGAAACAACCGTAAACTCCTACCTTCAATTCTGGAAACCTACATGGTGCGGCGCTTGGTGCAACATCAACGTGCTTAATATCCTGATCGAACATCCATCGAGCAAGCAATCCAAACCGGTCGAAAGCGCACTGAACCACTTTGCCAATTTGCAGACCAAGACAGGAACGTGGAAAGGCTTCCCATTCTATCACGTCTTCCATGCCTTGTCCAGATCCGACGATACCCTTGCGAAAAAACAACTTGACAAAGCTCTCCCATCTGTCATCAGAAGACAGAACAACGACGGAAGCTGGGGCAGAAAAGAACGGCAAACCGAAACATTCCTAGTCCTAGACGCCTTGAAAAACATTGACACCGCAAAATAAGCGAGAAATATCGCGACTGACAGTTCCACCAACAAACCCAAAACTCTTCATAGCTTCTAAACAAGACTTTGCGTCGTTCAAGAAGAGCCACCATAAAAATAAGCGCCAAAAATAGAAAAAAGCGAGAAAGTATCCCTTGCTGTTCCTTTTCTGACATGTGCTGGCGACCGGAATCAAGGTTCATTCAATGTGTGATAAGTCAACACTGTCATTTTTGCAAAAGATTAAATCTTGCTTTGTGTGAAATAATAATGACCCCGCATGGAACTTTACGTTAAATCACAAAAAGTGGACGTAGTCCAATACACCATGCCTAACGTGAGGGACGGGGGTCACTGGTGCAGCGCAGGATACAGAAGCCAAGGCGTACTAGATGGCTATTCCCCGGAGGACGGGGAAGCGCTGGCGGAACTGAAGAGCAAAGGCATGAATTTCAGTCTAGTAGATCTCTCAGCTTGTCCATTCGCAACTAAATTAAGGGCGAGAATGAGCGGAATAAACAGGACGCCCGCGCTCGTCTTGGATGACGGGACGAAAATCGAAGGAATAAGCCAAATCAGAGAGTATACGAAGAGTCTTCGCACGATCTAGTACTCAGTGCAAGTCATAAATGTTGATGAACTCGAAAAAGCACACTGAGCTGGGCGCGTGTCAAAGAGTCGGCGTTTTCTGCGGCATACTTAGCTTAGACCATTTTCGTTTTTCCTTTGTCTTCCAAGCGTAGTCGTTTGCTTTTTGGAATTGTTATCTCGAGTACTCCATTCTTGTATTGTGAGGACGTATTGTCCGGGGCGATTTGCGCCTTCGGTAGGTCCACGATTTTTTGGTAGTTCTTGGCTTTGATCTCGGCGGTTTTTTCTGTGACGTGTAATTGTATGTCCTCTTTTTCTTCTCCGGGCAATTCTGCGTAGATCTTGATCGCGTCTTTCTCTTCGAAAACGTCCGTTAATGGCTCACGCATCTCGTTGCGAGCGTTGTCTGGAATTTCAAATGGGTTTTCCGGCAGGGGTCTTCGTTTGGAAGGCTTAAGCGGCTCTATCGGTTCCAGTGCTTCGTTTGTTCCGAATAGTCCTTGGATGAAAAATCCTTTGGCTCCAGGCTGATTGAATTCCTTCATCTCCCATTTAGCCTTGATTTTTCCGTTTTTGACAGCTTCCATCATCTCATTCATCTGCCTCTCCAGCCTGCGCAGGAATTTGGGGTCGAAAAAATCGGATATGCCGAGGAACTCGTCAAAATCATCATCAAATGGCGTTGTTTTTCACCTCCCTAGATGCTTTGCATCTCTTCCAGAGATTCTATCAGTCGATGCAGGGCAAGGCTCATCATCATGAACGCGGTCTGCCCGAATTCTGAACAACCGTATCTTCCTCTACCCATCTTCTCGAGGAGCCCACTTTCTTCGAGTTTCTTAGAGTTCTCCCACACGGTCTTCGGGTTCAAGTCCAAGTCCTTCATGAAACCTCCGAAACTCATCGTGCCAGGCTCCTCTTGAACGAGCCGCCTCATCATTCTCAGCCGAGTCTTATGGGCTAAAGCGTCGAAAATCATCGAGAACCTCTGAAAGTCTTCTTCCGCAGCCTCGAATTCGTCTTCCAGCTCTTGTTTTGGCCAATCCGTTGGGCATAGCGGGACTTCGAACACTGTTTTTCCATCTTCAACCAATCGTAGTCGCAGCTTCACGAACCTTGCCTCTTATTACCATATGGTAATTACTTTAGGGTAATATAAACTTACCTACAGGTAACATACATCATGGCCCAACAACAAACACAAAAAACCCCACAGAACATTGGGAACAACTACCAGATGAATCCAATCATCGCCCGTTACGGCGGCCTTCTTTTCCGCTTTTTCTGAGCCGCAGAACGCATCAGCCTGGATTTCTCCGCATGCCTCATCTTCTTCAACCGTCGCTCTCTCTTCATCGCCTCGGCCCTGGAGCCGAACTCTTCAGTGTACACGAGCCTCTTCGGCTTGTGTATCCTCGTGTACCTGGCACCTCTACCGTTCAAGTGACGCCTCAACCGAGTATTCACGTTCCTCGTGTACCCAGTGTAGAAGCTTCCATCATCACAAAGCAAAACATAAACATAATACGGCATAAGACACCACGACGAACCATCAACCCTCTGGAACCCAAAATAAACCCACCATCCACATTAAAACCTACCGTTCAAACAGGCATAAGCTGAGCCCAACAGCACAATCCACCAGAAACAAGCTCATCAGCAAATCCTCACATGCACATTTTGAAAAATACAGATCAAAAAAACTTTTAAACCACAAACCCCAAAACTAACCCAAAACAACGCATATCAGGCGATAACCATGGGAAAACTCGAAGAAATCGTCCTCACAACTCTAAAAAACTCCGACAAAGCCCTAACCCTGAACGAAATCGCCGAAAAAACCGGACAACCCGAAAAAAAAGTCTACAAAGAACTCCGCAGCCTCTTCGAAAAAGGCCTCATCGACACCGAAAACCGCCACTACAAACTCACAAAAGACCGGCAAAACATACACTCCCAACAGACACCATGACCCCTCCTAGATAACAAAAACCTACCTAGGAGGGGGGAGGTCAAATGTTCGCGTGTTTTCAACCCAACATTTGGGTCGGTGCCATTAGCACACACGAGACTTCATGCACAAAGGCAAAAACGACCTAGGAGGGGGGAGGTGCGTTTATGGCGTGTTTTCAACCCTAAAACGCAGTTCAATCCGCATCGGACCATCAGCACACGCAGAGAGATTAATGCCTGATCACCGAAAAAACCAAGTGAGAATCATGATTTCAGCAGCCACGACCCGTCGCACGCTGCAGTGTTCAAGCCTCTAAACCCTTCTCGGCACGTTCCAAACCTCATGCCATGCTCTTGAGCCAAACAACCGACCTTTTTTAATAGCTGGAAACGCAGGTCCCTCGGCAAATACACATAATTACCCATCTTCTCACCTTCTCTGAAGTATAGTGGCTCAAGTTTTTCTGCGGTTGCAGGAAGGGCGACCCTGAACCTTCTCCAGTTTCCAGGCCGAATCTTCAAAGTTGAACTCGTAACGTGCTTAACACCCAAGGACGCAAGCTTCCTAATCAGGACTTCTGGCTCATCATTCACGAAAGGAATAATCGGGTCAATCCGCACCGACGTCGGTATCCCTTTCCTTATCAAAGTTTCAACGGCACTCAGCCGTTCAGAAGATGAAGGCGCATAAGGCTCTATAAGCCTCGCCGTGGCATCATCGCTCGTCGTAATCGTCAAGCAGACCATGGAAGAAATCTTGCCCAGCAGATCGGCATCTCGAACAACCAGGCTGGACTTCGTGACGATCTGTATCTTGCAATCGTACCTACTGAGAATTTCCAGACAGCTTCGCGTCAGGCATGCTTCTGCCTCCAAGCTTGGATACGGATCTGAAGAGTTAGCCATAGATATCGTTTCACCCCTCAGTCTCGCAGCTTCTATCCTCAGCCTCGAAACGAGGTTCTTCTTCGGTCTGCAGTCAAAGAACCTCTGAACATAAGTCGAAGCATAACAGTAGACGCATGAATGTTCGCATCCAGTGTAGGGATTAAGAGTCAACTTTGGCTGACAAGTGCAAAGCGCCGAGCGCCAGGGATCAAACCTCGAAACCAAACCCACTATCGTCACTGCTATACTGCTATGTGAAAACGCTAGAAAAACAGTTCGGCCCAAGACTCCAAGGCCGCATGAACAAAAACACAAGCGACGTCCATGCATAGGTCATGCTCAGCGTTTCCATGAGAGATCGCCGAATATATCGTCCAGACACTGCTTGAAGCCCAATACCTTGGGCGGTTGGAGGCTGCAGGCTGAGCTGGTCGGTCGAAACCTTCCAGCGTACACCCCAGCTCCATCAAACCCATCTTCTATGGGAGCCCTCGTCCCCCGTTGAGGGGAATGGCTGCCTATTTTCAGGAGAGGCTTCGGGCTTAGATGCTTTCAGCCCTTATCCTCAGCGGCGTGGCTGCCCGGCGTTTGCCCTGTCGGACAACCGGTAAACTAGAGGCCACAGCGTCCCGTTCCTCTCGTACTGGGGACCCTTTCCCCTCAGGCAGCCAGCACTCCCAGCAGATAAAGTCCGACCTGTCTCACGACGGTCTAAAC
>Ga0315289_10010704_pt1 | contig 13100 bp, 2 predicted proteins | sample YL17G11_40_MG_FD_203452 | JGI IMG/M metagenome (GOLD analysis project Ga0315289, IMG submission 203452) | Sediment microbial communities from Yellowstone Lake, YNP, Wyoming, USA - YL17G11_40 | ecosystem: Environmental > Aquatic > Freshwater > Lake > Sediment | place: USA: Wyoming | collected...
TGTTATGGTCGATAGTAATTTGTTTACGATACAGCCAATTTGTATTCCACCATTCACCTAATGCAGGTTCGGTTGTGAAATGGTATGATTTATTTGTCCAGTAGTTTCCATCTGTTATGTGTACGCTCCAGTAGTATATTTTGTTGTTGTTGTTCATATCAGCTGTGTTATCGCATGTGTATGTTCCATCGTGAACTGATGTGTTTGTACCTATGGTTGTCCAGCTGCCACTAGCATTACTCTTGAAGGTAATATCCATGTTATCTCCATTTATATCAGCGACTGTGATAGATAACAATGGGTTTAGTGGTTGATGTGTTGAACCATTACTGGGAATAGGGTTACTAGCAATTGGTGGGTATTGAACAGCTGTGGTGAAATGATATGTACGATTTGTCCAACTACCACTGCCTAATGGATCAATAACATGTACACTCCAGTAATACATTTTGTTGTAGCTGTTCATATCAGCGGTATTATCACAATAATATGTTCCGTTATAGACAGAATTGTTTGTGCCTATAGTCACCCAACTTCCACTAGCATTTGATTTAAATATGATGTTCATGGGATCATGTTGTAAATCTTTTACAGATACGGACAAAACAGGGGATACTGACTGATCAACAGCACCATCCATTGGACTAACACCCGTGATAATCGGACTGGTCTCACATAACTCCACTGATTTCGCACCTTTTACATTCCACAGATCAGAACCATCATTGAACTTATAGCTCCAGTAATAATACAACTGGTTACCCTCGATATGTGCCATACCACAGGCAGCCTCATTAGTAAGAATAGGACTATTAAGACATTCAGCTGCATTATTGAAACAGTTAGGCCCTAGTGTGCTATTATAGAATGCTCTTTCCACCCAAACACCACCAGGCTCAGACTCCTCAGTGAAATAGTAAGTGTTATTCCAGTAGAATACTGATGGGGCCCATGCGCTGATACTTGTCTCCACACGAACAACAATCGTCGCTGCAGTATCAAGATCCCTGATGTCTCTGGCATGTTTAGCTTTATATGTTGAGGTTGGGCCAACCCAGAACAACCACCATTCATCATCTACAGGGTTCTTAAACAAAAACGGAGTAACCGCAAAACCACTCACAACAGTCTCAACCTGAGTAAAATTAATACCATCGGTCATAGGCGACGTAGCACGATACATCCCACTACCACGATAATAAAACATATGAATCGTATCATTCTGAATACCCACAGTCGGCCAACGCACACCAGAAATAAGAGGACTACTACAACTATACCGCGTCCAAGTAAGTAAATCATCAGAATATGCAACACCAACACCAGAAGCATCTGTTCTACAACAGTAGTACCCCCAGTACTTGTGACCATTCTTATTAAGCGTTAAAACATCCAGGCTATGCGGACCATGCCCTACGGCATCCCAACAAATATCACTATACTCAATAGCAACAAACTCATCACCCAACTCGGGGAACATAGCATAAGGTCCTGTCACTTTTTGTTTAGTTCTGAAATTGTAAGTCTGGTTAGTCCATTTACCACTGCCACCAGGATCAGTAACGTTAACGCTCCAATAGTAAAGAGTATCAATGCTATCTACATAGGTAGTGTTATCGCAATAATATGTTCCATTACCAACACTTATGTTACTCCCTATTGTCTGCCATATTCCTGAGGCATTGGTTCTGAAGAAAACGTTCATGATGTCTCCCTGTCCATCAACTGCAGATATAGATAGTATAGGTTCCAAATTTACATTAACCGCTCCATTATCTGGAGAAGGATTTGAAAGCATCGGATTTTCAGGTGCCTGAATGTTGAAAAACCAAGTATCAGATCGATTTTCATCAGATGTGGTATCAGGTTCACCGCTCCAATCATAAGTAGCTCCTCTTGTGATAGCATACCACTTATAGGTACTACCATTCATGAGTCCCGATACCTTAACGCTTGCTATATCACCTTCCTGCAACAATCGATCCAAACCTATATAAGTTCCATTAATCCAATAGAAAGCGACATCATAGGTCTGGTTGCCATGAACAGTTACATTCAGAAAAGTAGTAGTTGTTCCAAGGTTAAATTTTGTCCCATCTAAGGGATATGGATCAGAAGATTTTCCAGGATAAGCAAGCATCTTAGAAACGTAAAAGACACCTCCTTGAACATCATCTACAGTAGGTCCGTTTTGCTTCGCAGACCACAATATAGTTTCTTGATCAACCATCACGGCATTACTAAACCAAAGAGTATCAGGATGACTATAAACAGTCTGCCTACCACCCCAGGTTTTCCCATTAGTTGAACGATCAATTACCACATCACCTGACGGCATAGATCTTATATGGCTCATATAGTAAGTATCACCGTATCTCGCAAAGGACAAAGAACCTCGTCCTGTAGTTAACCCTGTATTCTGTGGAGAACCCCATGTCTCCCCACCATCATTAGTCTCCAAATAATAGATACGATCACCTGGTCCCTGATAATACAAGAGATAGTTGGTTTTATTGAGTGGTAATAGGTTTTGATGCTCTGGGCTCATACAATAATCAGCATGACAACCAGAAGAAGTCGCCCAAAAGGGAATATTTGGCCCCCAACCTGTATCCTTATTCCACTTTTTCAGGACAAGAGTACGCCCTGAAGCATTGCCGTAATCATAGTTAGTACATAACCAAACATGTGTATTATTGAAGACATAGAAATCAGAAATAGGAGCGCCACCTCCACTACTGAGATATGATGTCAAATAAAAAGTATAACAATCACTAGGAGTAGGCTGCATAGACTGAAGACTCTCCCAACTTTCAGAAGTACTATTAACCATTCTTAGATTATTCCCAGGGTAATTAATCCAAGAAACATGGTATTTATCATCAAAATAAGCAAAGAACGGATGACCCTGTGTTTGACCTACATGTGACCAGTCACAGACAGGAGCATTTGTTGTAACCCAACCAAAGTTGCGATTGAACTCAGCATAATAAACCCTGATGCCATATGCCCCACTCTGCTGCCAAGTGATATAAAAAACATCTTTATCACTATTAGAACGTCTTGCCTGTGTGAAACCACCGCAATAGCCAGAACCAAGGACCTGAAGATAGTTCGGTCGAACAGTGGTGCTTGTAAAAGAGTATGTTTTATTCGTCCAATTACCCGAACCGATGTCAAGCACACATGCACTCCAATAATACTTTCGACCACGTTGAGTCATATTCAAACCACGTTGCGAATACGTGCCATTCCCCACACTAGTATTGCTTCCAATAATCTTCCAACTCCCAGAAGCATTCGTTTTAAAGATGACATTCATCTGATGACCGTTGAAATCACTAACATCTATCTTTAAAATAGGATTAATAGGAACACCTACAGCACCGTCCATTGGTGAAGGATTCGATACTATTGGAGCATTTGGCCGGGTTGTAAACTGGAATACGGCAGTCACCAAATGATTCCCATCAGACACATGGACGAACCAGGTATACAGCGTTGAGTAATTCAAACCATTTACATTCACTGTATAGGTGCCATTTGTGATGCCGGTTTGACTACCAGACCCAATATTCGGCGACGTTGTCACTGTATAGTGCATCATATCGCCCTCAGGATCAGCTAAACTGAATCGTAGCTGCGATAGTGAGGGGGACACAAACATCACATTATTCACTGGAACGGGGTTGAAGATGATAGGATATTCTGACGGAGTTTGTTCAATCCCTATACGATAAAACATGCTAGGATTATTTTGATTATTATACTCAGTCGTTATCCACGAATTAGTCAAGGCTTTGCCAGATATACGGATTTCATCCAAGGTTCCATTAAACTCAACCATGCTTCCGGTAGGATCTGCCCTCGCACCAATCCAGGTTGAAGTAGTATATCCAGTAATCGGTGCAGTTAGAGTCCGTGTACCTTTGCTTACTCCATCTTTAAAGAGTTCTACAGTCGTAACATTAATTGTTAATACGATATGATGCCATGCATTATCAGTAAGTTGTTCACCCAACCAACTTACATAATTCCCATTACCTGGTGGATACCAGAAAAAGATCCCATTATTACTTGGATAATTCACAAAATTATATTGACGTGTGATACCATCTGAAGTTGACCGAGCTATGAAGTATCCGTCCTTTTGGGTTTTTGCCCATACCTCTAACGTCAATGTCGTCCCTAAATTCAGACTTTCATCATCTCCACAGTCGATATAATCGTCAACGCCATCAAAATCATCAGCACCATCAATCTTCCCTAATGCATTCTGCATTACTCCTCCATGTGGTGTACCATCATTACCATAACTAGTTGAATCATAGTGAGTTCCACTGACCTCCTCTAGATGTTGCACCATGACATAATTCAAATCCCATACTCCCAGAGGATTCTGCTGATTACCACAACTCGGGTTTCCGTAATACATGTATAGAATCGTATCTTCTGTACTGGAGAGACTGGTTACCTTTACCCAGCATACCAGCTTACCAGAACTACCATTGAACATTTCAATTTCATGATTAAGCTTATGGTTATTACAATCTGTGAAGACTATATCATATCCAGTGTTTTGTGCATCATCTCGCAGGTCACTATCTTCTATAATGATAAGTACTGGGAAATTTATAAGGTTAGATACTATTTTAGAATGATTAATCATAATTTCTTTTCTGTAGTGCCAGCCAGGATCCCACCATGTGATAGCCCCTATCTCTATAGTGAAACAATAGGTTTGATTCGTCCAATGTACTCCATCAGAGCAATTCACACTCCACCAATACTTTCTTCCATAATCATTACACAAATAATTTTGCGAGTAAGTTCCATTTGGGACTGAAGTATTAGACCCAATATCAGACCAGGCGCTACCACTTGCATTTGTCCTAAATGTAACATTCATACTATTATTCTGATAGTCATGTATTGAAATTCTTAAGGTCACGACACCGACAGGAATATCTAGAGCGTTATTAACAGGGGTTTCATCTGAGAGAACGGGTTCTTCAGGTTGTTGATTATTTTCTTGATTTCCTATCGTGTAAAACAAGCTCGGGTTAACTTGGTTATTATATTCTGTACTTATCCATGCAGCGCTTCGTGCAATGTTTGAGACGTGCACCTCATCTAACAGACCATCAAGGTTCGCCGCATAATCTGAATTACTACTTCCTCGTCGAGCACCGATTAACACATCAAACGAATTCGTGGTTGCACCTGAGGCGATAACCGTTGAATCTGCCGTGCCATCAATATAATATCTAAAACGCCTAGTGCCAGCATCATTGTAATTAACTCCGACAATATGATGCCATATTCCATTATTCACCTGTCTATTTGTATTGAGCCCTGTGCCTCCGATTATGGCTGCTAGACCATTGGCTACAGTATCAGTATAGAAATGGTATTGTCTTGAGCTCGCCGCGCTTGCTTTTGAAAGAAATGCACCGCTTGTATCCGTGGTTTTTACCCAAAATGACACAGTAAAGACATGAATATTGGGTTGGAAATTTAAGCTGGATGGCTGCCCAAATGTTACATAATCATCAGTGCCATCGAAATCAATAGCGCCATCAATTTTTCCAGTGACGTTCAGATTTGTATCGGGGGATACATACTCTGTTCCATTATTGTGAAATGAGGTTGAATCAGTAATAACGCCTGATGATTCTTCAAGATGGTGCACCATCACATAATTCGAATCCCAGACGCCCTGTGAATTCTCCATAGTATCGCAGATGGCGTTACCATAATACATATACAGCACGGGATCGATGAGAGATGAAAGGCTGGTGACATTCACCCAACACACGAGAGTACCATCAGCATTCCGATATCTTTCTATCTCATGATTAAGTTTATTGCCATTATAATCTGTGAAAACGATATCGTCACCGTCAACTTGCGCATACGCAGCGAGATCAGCATCCGCGGAGAAGCTAATCAATACAGGAAAGTTTGTCAGAGTAGCCGCGATTTGTGCGTGACTAACAACGATGCTCTTCCGGTATACCCAATCCGCGTTCCACCAAAGGCCGGGTGCTATTTCTGTCTTGAACCAGAAGGTTTTATTCATCCATTGCGTCCCATCAGTGACATTCACACTCCAATAGTACTTTGTATTATACGCATTCATCACTGTAGGGATCTGATGATAGATGCCACTCCCGATGCTGAGGTTCCAACCGATAACAGCCCAACTCCCGGTGGCATTCGTTGAAAACGAAACATTCATCATATCTTCATCTTGCACACTGATAGTAAGAATGGGATTCAATGAAACACCAGATGCACCCTGAGCAGGACTAGGATTGGTAACCTCCGGCGGTGTATTCGTACCCGCCTCAGGCTTAGGTTCTTCAGATCCTACCGAGTAAAACAAGCCCGGGTTCACTTGGTTATTATATTCTGTACTTATCCATCCACCGCTTCGTGCAATGTTTGAAACACGCACCTCATCTAACAGACCATCAAGGTTCGCCGCATAATCTGAATTACTACTTCCTCGTCGAGCACCGATTAACACATCAAACGAATTCGTGGTTGCACCTGAGGCGATAACAGTTGAATCCGCCGTGCCATCAATATAATATCTAAAACGCCTAGTGCCAGCATCATTGTAATTCACTCCGACAATATGATGCCATATTCCATTATTCACCTGTTTATTGGTTTGGTCCCATGTGCCTCCGATATAGCCCGCTAGACCATTGGCTACATTATCGGTATAGAAACTATATTGTCTTGAGTCATAATCCGCGCTCGCTTTTGAAAAAAATACACCGCTTGTATCAGTGGTATTTACCCAAAATGATACAGTAAAGACATCAATATCGGGTTGGAAATTTAAGCTGGATGGTTGCCCAAATGTTACATAGTCATCAGTACCATCGAAATCAATAGCACCATCAATTTTTCCAGAAACATTCATATTTGTATCAGGAGATACATACTCTGTTCCATTATTGTGAAATTTGGTTGAATCAGTGATAATGCCAGAGGATTCTTCAAGATGTTGCACCATCACATAATTCGAATCCCATACGCCCATAGGATTCTGCTGGTTACCACAACTCGGGTTGCCGTAATACATGTATAGTATCGTATCTTCTGTACTGGAGAGGGTAGTGACATTCACCCAGGCAACTAAACGACCAGTGGCGCTAGTATACAATTCAATCTCATGGTTCAACTTGTGTCGGTTCTGATTCGTAAAAACGATGTCGTCACCATCATTTTGAGTCTTTGTCGCTAAATCGGTATCATTTTCAAGGTTTATCAGTACGGAAAAATTCGTAAGGTTTGAGGCAACCTTCGTATGGTCGATAGTGATTGTTTTTCGATATTGCCAGCTGGTATTCCACCAGTCTGAGACTTGGACATGGATGACAGGGCTGTACCACCAGGTTTGGCCATCGATGACCTCTAACCCGTCTGTCCCCTGACGCGATTCGTAGAATGAATCATTGGTGCGTTCTTTAATCAAGCGAAGGTAAGACTCAGCCCCATACTCTTCGGGATGGATGACGTTCTTATACACCTGATCGACTTTGGCTTTAGCAACGAAGTAGTAATCTCCAGGGGTATTAATCACTATATTCTCTGAGTTTACGACTCCGCTGGTTTGACCATTGTCCGCACCTTCCCAGCCAGTGCCCCCATAATATTCTCCAGCATGTTCGTCATAATCCGTTGTATTGTGTTCTGGGTAGTTGATCGGATCAGGATTTTGTCCCCATTGAACGAGGGTGTGATCAACAACGAGGCTTCCATTGACCTGCCAGTTGAAGGTCAGAGGACTTCCTGGCTGTACGAGTATGTTGTTTGTGGTTGTACCACCGAGCCATCGAAGGTATGGTTGTGCGAGGTCGATCTGATTTAACATGCATCGGCGTACCTCTGCACCCAATCGGTTAATGGTGTCATTCCCGTATTCGCTATTTGAGGGATTGCTTGGGCTCCATTCAAAGACGGTTCCCATAATCCCACAGCCAGGGTAGTTTCCATAGATCTCATCATTGACATATGGATCCTCCGCCGGGCAACTGATGACATCTCCTCCATTCCACCAATCAACTTCAGTTCCATCAGCGTCATATCCGAGAGTGTATGGCCAAGGACCAATATTACCTGAGTAAAGGTTCCCGCCATAGTCACCGACATAATTACCTTCTCGGAGAAGTGCAGCGTCTAGGAAATTAAAATCTGGAGGACACTGCCCTGGGTAGCTCCTACCTGAGATCGGGCTTACCGCACCGATCGTTGTCCGATAATTCTGATTACTCCAGCTGTAAACAATACCTCGATACCCTGTATGCAAGTCGACTGCAATTCGAATTGTATGATTATCAATAAATCGCCGGAGGATCTGTGAATTAACTGCGACCCATGGGTTCGGTCGACTATGATCAAAATCCCGGTTCAGATCCAGTCCGTACGCATTTTCTCTTCGGTTGTCATCAAACCCATCCGGGTTCTGACTCGGGATGATGTAGATCTCTCGGTTGTCAAGGAGCCAACGGAGCCAGTCACGCTCCGAGCAATTATACGCTGGGTCGAACGCATGACGCAATAGCCAATCCACAAACCAAAACGCACCCACAGCACCAACATACTCATTCCCATGCATATTTGCAATAAAAAGAACCTCAGGTTTCTGAAATCCCAAGGACTCATTCGTAATCCTCACATAGTACATATCATAATTCTGGTCTGGTATCTTCCCAAGGCCATAGAGCTCGTTTGCTTTGAATACCTGAAGGTAGTTCGGGTATTCAGTCTCTAACGTTTGATACCAGCTGATAAGCTGTGCATAACTCGATGGCTTATTGTACCACCCAGTGTAGAATGTGAGAACGGGAGTCCCAGTATTGTTATTTATTGTGAGAGCAGCATCCATTGGATTTACGCTATCATCTCTCGCTCCAACATCATTGCTCTTCTCTTGCCCGGCAGTTGGTGACAACGCACCAACAATGAAAGTTAACACTATTATTGATGACAAAGCTTTCTTTCCAATTTTTTTTAACATATAATTTCCTCCTTTAAATCCATATTTTTATTTTTAAAATTAAAATGAAAAATGAATAATGGTAAATTAGTAAATCTGAAAAAAAAATTATTGAATGAATGAATCAAATCAATGATGAAATCATTATCATGAAATACATTTATTTTGAATTTTAAATATTTATTTTTAGATATATTTTCGTTATAATCCCTCATTTCTTTCATTGATAACTATCTACCTCCGCCCAATTACGCTCTAAAAAAGAAAAGAAGAGAGTGGTTTAGAAAAACTTCCAAACCGAGCGTTCCATCTCATTGTCATTTCCTGCCTTATCATAGGCGACAACCTTAACCGTGTGTTTGAAGAACGCAGGAGTATCCCATGTCCATGTATACGGTGCAGCATAAAGTGTTGTCTTCAGGTTTCCATCAACAAAGAATGATACCCGATCGACACCTGATTCAGCATCGGTCACCTGTACGTCGATATCTATTTTACCTATGATGACGGGTCTACGCAGGTTAATGATCTCTTTGTTGAACAGATAGAGCTTGTTTGTTGGTTTCATGATTGTAATAGTCGGTGGCGTTGTATCATCTAGTGTTATCGTCGCAGTGGTTGTATCTTGAGCAATTCGTCCCTCATCATCCACAACCGTGAGAGTTACCGTATAGATATTCGCTGATGTATATGCATGTTGAGGATTTGATTCAGAACTACTGTTACCATCACCGAAATCCCAAGTGTACGTATATGGTGCTGTTCCACCAGCTACAATACTTACAAACTGTATGAGCTCATTGACTTTCCCGGTGTACGGGCCACCAGCATTAACACCAAAACCCGTGTATTCAGCTATGTTGGCATAGGTTGTATCCTGCCCTTTGATTCCTTGACTATCAGTCACGGTTAATAGAACCTGATATATTCCTTTTGTCGTATACGTATGTGCTGGGTTTGCAAGCGTTGAGTTTTTCCCATCGCCAAAATCCCATAGATATGAGTAAGGTGCTATACCACTTGTCACCGTACTTGTAAACGTTACGGGCATTCCTTCAAATCCATAATAGGGACCATTGATATCAACAGTGAGTCCTTCCTCGATGACAACAATGTAGATTGGAGACCAACTTGTTTCTTGATCATAGGTATCTTTTGCTTTCACTCGCATGCTATAGGTATTCGCGGTTGTCCAACCATGATAACCATAGCAGATGGCACCTGATGCATAGGGGCCTAACCAGTTACTTGTTGTTCCATCACCCCAATTAAACATATAATAGACTTGATCGCCATCTGGATCAGTGGTTGATGCAGAATACCTATAGAGGACGTTTATGTAACCAAATTGAGGGCCACTTGGTGGACCAGGCCGTTCAGGTGGATAATTATCCACGATGTCAACAGATAACGCTGGTGACCAACCACTTTCAGCACCAATGGAATCTTTCGCTTTCACCGTTACCTCATAGATTCCACCAGCAGACCACGAATGCCCTGCAGTAACTATGTTGCCAGAAGCTACGGGTCCAAGCCAGCCGCTATTTGTTCCATCACCCCAATTAAAGAGATAATAGATATTATGATTTTCAGGATCTGTTGTGGACGCAGTGTACTCATAATACGTGTTCGTTCGACCTGATGTTGGACCAGCTGGTGCTAGTGGATCGACTGGTGGTTGATTCGCCACAGTTGTAAAGCTCCATATTGGTCCACTTGCCGATGCGCCTTTGTCATCCCACGCAACAATCCTCCAATAATACTTAGTATTATAATTCATGATTCCTGGATCAAATGTTGTACCAGTCTGGTTACTTGAAAGCTTTGGAGGAGACGCACTTGTCCCAAAGTACACATCATAGGTAACAGGATCCCCATCAGGGTCTCCACCAGTCCAGCTAAGATCAACATTGATACCAATATTAGTGGCACCATTAGCAGGTGATGGGTTGCTTGGTATATTTGGCGGGTTGTTGACCTTTGTAGTGAAACTCCAAATCGGACCAACAGTCTTAGCACCATGATTATCCCATGCGACAATCTTCCAATAATAAGTGATACCATAATTCATAACCCCAGTATCATAGGTTGTACCAGTCTGATTATGACTAACTATCGGCGGTGAACCAGCTGTTCCAAAATAAACATCATATAACAATGGATCACCATCAGGATCACTACAAGTCCAGGATAAATCCTGGTTGATTAGCACATTTGTTGCACCGTTACTAGGCGTCGGGTTGCTAGGTGCATTAGGCGGGTTGTTGACCTTTGTAGTGAAACTCCAAATCGGACCAACAGTCTTAGCACCATGATTATCCCATGCGACAATCTTCCAATAATAAGTGATACCATAATTCATAACCCCAGTATCATAGGTTGTACCAGTCTGATTATGACTAACTATCGGCGGTGAACCAGCTGTTCCAAAATAAACATCATATAACAACGGGTCACCATCAGGATCACTACAAGTCCAGGATAAATCCTGGTTGATTAGCACATTTGTTGCACCGTTACTAGGCGTCGGGTTGCTAGGTGCATTTGGTGCTTGGTTTTTATGACATATAATTTTGAAATGAGTAGTGATAAGGGCAGATGCTGTATAAGTATAACTGCTCTGCGTTAACATATCTTTTAGAAGGTTACCACCACTGTCGCATAATTTAACCTGATCATACTCACTATTATCTACAGCTACAGTGCTCCAGGATATTGTAACAGTTGTTGGTGAGGTATCATCTGATGGAACCCATTGAACATATAAATCCCATGTCTTATCAACATCTGGATAATGACGGTAATCCTTACCTAGTTTTGAATATGGATCGGGTAAACCATTATTAAACCAGGCACGAACATAAGAAGGCATAGGCGCAGGTGGTTTAGGATAATCATAGCTATCAGCTGGTGGACCATCATTTGCATCTGGTGCTTCACCAAAAACAACCCAATCATTAAGACCACCTGTTTCAACTACATTCAAAGTAACATCCCATGTTATACTACGACTATTTAGACTTATAGTAGTAGCTGAAAAAATTGAAAAAATTAGAGAAATCATAGAAATAATTGATATACCTATTTTGATTTTTTTATTTAATTTTTTACTTATCATTTTTTGAATCAACTCCTTGTTAGAAATTAGACCTCCCATTTGAGGATACAATCATGATATGCATACATCCAGTAGCTTTCACCTGGGAGTAGTAATGTTGCATCACCATAGTTTTGTCCAGCTCTGTTCCAATTATATATGAAACTTAGTATTATTGGATCGGAACCGGTTGTGGCTTGTGTCCAGTTATACTCTGTTCCACCGTATACAACCTTTAATTTTGTTTTATTAACTGTCTGATCACTTGGGATACCTATTGTGTTCCATTTGTAGATCATTTTTGTCACGTAATTATCAGTTGTCATTGTGTGTAGGTTTGTTGCCCAGAGTTCACAATCATGATAAGCATAAACCCAGTATCCCCTTCCTGCTTCAATTTTATCAGTATCTTGATAGTTCTGATTTGTTCTGTTCCAATCATATATAAATGTAAGTAGAATCGGATCGGAACCAGTTGTGGCTTGTGTCCAGTTATACTCTGTTCCACCATAAATAACAAAGAGATTCGCTTTGATTATAGTTTGGTTGAATGGTAATGATACAAAATTCCATTTGTAAATCATGTTAGTAATTTGAAGTTCTGATATCATTTCAAAATGATAAATCCCTGAGAGAATATTATTACCAGCAGTATCATTTGCCTTAACTGTATAGTTATATGTTCCTACTATTGAATAATTATGATAGTAATAATAAGTACTACCACCGTCTTTCGTCATCAGTTGATGTATCGGGGTGAATCCTGGAGGTCCTGAAATATCTACTATTACTTTGTTAACATTGATGTTATCTGTAACTGTACTTGTTATATTGATGTAACCATTAATTACTTGTGTTTCTGGATTTGCAATAATATTTGTTAACTCTGGTGCATCATCATCATTCACCGTAATACTCCGAGAGACACTTGTCGCTGAATTCGCAGCAAGATCATACACAGAAACCGTATACGAATGACTCGCAGTA
>Ga0315289_10010710_pt1 | contig 13092 bp, 10 predicted proteins | sample YL17G11_40_MG_FD_203452 | JGI IMG/M metagenome (GOLD analysis project Ga0315289, IMG submission 203452) | Sediment microbial communities from Yellowstone Lake, YNP, Wyoming, USA - YL17G11_40 | ecosystem: Environmental > Aquatic > Freshwater > Lake > Sediment | place: USA: Wyoming | collected...
GGCCTCTTCATTATTCTTTTCCGCAACAGTATCTACGGGAAACGAAATGTTTCCAGTGTTACCATATCATTTATACCTGTACGGTAGCCCGTGCTTACTGTTATCTGAACATAGTCGTAGGAGTCAGACTCTCCATCGATATCCATATACCTGACCTTGGTTACAATCGGCAAAGTTTTGCCATTTATATTCCTCGTTTCTCCTGGGTCATTGTCAGCAAGCGTCCAGTCTCCGACCTGCCCAGAGAGGTAATAGACATCGTAATTATTCTCGGAGGGCTTTATGTCATCATACTGCGACGCACGAATCTCCTCCAATCGGCTGCTGGCAGCTTCCAGTGCAACCCTCTTATTCCCCTGAGTAGATATACCCGCTTGGCTGTGATAGAGAAATGCTGCACTACCCAGTGCCATGACCATCAAAATAACAATTGCGATCATGACTTCCACAAGCGTAAAGCCACACTTCTGAAGACAGGAAAACCTATATGATTTGTTTTTGATACTTCTCATATCGTTCAATCGCTATAACGCAAGTAGCAGTGATTTGGGCTTTCGCTGCCAGTGCGTGTCTGTCTGCTCTGGTATTGACACAATGCGCCTAAAGAGCAGCTATGGCCAGAACCGCCAGTGCTACCCTCGCCTCTATAAGCGTTGTTGCCACCGCCATCCTATCTCGCTTAACTTTCATAATGTACCTTGCTAATACCGTGTCTGTTATAATCTGGCTACGTCTTGGCGCTGCGCCAAGACGAGTTTGAGGGATTGTCCCGCCCCCGGCAGGATTCTCTCGCTTCCAACATCAGACCACTTACTCTACATCGAGCGAAGTGAAGGGCGCAGGGTGGTCATCTATGGCAGCTAAATGTTGTAGGAAAGGGGGCCTCACGTGCAGGCCCCCATTACCCATCATTATGCTTCGCTATTACTATGGCGTCGCCGTCCAGACACCGTCTTGATCCAGCGTAACCGCCGAGGGGGAGTTAATCCCTGTTGCAGGTTTGTTACCCGTAATTACAAATGCCAAAACACCCGTTGCTGGAACGTAAGAAGCGCTTGTAATTGCAAAATTGGTCGAGTCAAAGTAAGTACCATCAAAGTCAGCCGCTAAGAATCCCAACTCGCTACCCCACGCCGCAAAAGCTCCCACAAGGGCGGTTACAGCGTCGGCTGTGCCCTTCTCAGCGGCATAGGCACGTATTGAGCTCGCTATCGTGCCCATCATCGCCTTTCCTTCCGACCACTTTGCTGAATCAATTCTGCCTCGCATGATCGGGATTGCCACCGCCGCCAGGATGCCGACAATCAGAATTACGACCATCAGCTCAATCAATGTAAAACCTTTTCTACTGTTCATATTCAACCCCCTAAAAAATGTGGTTTAAAATCGCGTTTCTCCCCCCTGCTTTCTTGCGCAAGCAAGAAGGGGGGCAACACTTCCAGGCACTAATCGGCCAAATCCGCCCGCGACTGTAGCAATTGACAATTGACAATTGTAAATTGACAATTTTTTTATCCTCCTTTCATGTCCGACATCGAGAATATCGGCAGATATAACGCGAGCACTATCACCATTACAATTGCGCCAACGGTTACAATCATTATCGGTTCAAGCAAGGTCATCACGAGGGTTATGGTGCCATCGACTTTTCGCTCGTAATAATGGGCGGTCTTTTCCAGCACGGTGGAAAGCGAACCGCTTTCCTCTCCCACCTGCACCATTTTGACCACCATGTTGGGAAAGAATCCAGCCGCAGACATACTTAAAGAAACGTCGGAGCCTCCGACGATGTGCTCTTTGGTTCGTATTATCGCCGATTTTATGATGTCGTTGCGCGTCATAGCAGAGAGGATATCAAACACCTCCAGAACTGAAACACCGGCAGCCAACAGCGTAGCCATCGTCCTGCAAAACATCACTACAAATGCCTGGCTTAGCACCTTGCCCAGCAAAGGCAAGGAAAGAGCTATCCTGGAAAATGCCAGATGGCCTTTCTTGGTTTTTGAGATAATTACGGTAGAAATTACTAGGAGAATAAAAAAGCCGATAATGTAGATCACATTATACCGCAGTCCATCGTAAAACCCCATGAATGCCTTTGTAAAAGCAGGCAAATCGCTGCCCAGTTGGTCGAATATGGAGCGGAACCGCGGAATAATAAAAGTCATTATGAATATCACTAATACGACAATAAATGCGAACATGAAGATAGGATAGCTGATGGCGCTGCGAACCTTACTGATGAGCTTATCACGATTCTCAAAATAGTCCGCCAGCCTTTGCAGGGCTCCGGCCAGATTACCGCCTATCTCGCCTGCTAAGACTATCGCGCAAGCAAGCTGATTGAAGACCCTCGGAAACTTCGCCATGCTTTCGGAGAAAGGCTCACCTTTCTGCATTCTTTCCGCGACCTGCTGCAGCACTTGCTGAAGCTGCGAATTTTCGATGTCTTCGGCGACAATACTCAAGGCCGCGGTGATGGGAATGCCCCCCTCCAACATTATGGTCAGTTGCGAGCAAAGTGCCGCCAAGTCGGCGGCTTTGATACGCTTTCGTCCGGATCTGGCGTGCTTTTCTTTGACAGCGGTACTGATTTCGTTAACCGAGACGGGGGTGAAACCCTGCTGACGCAGCCAGCTTAGAACGTCATTGGCGCAAGCAGCCTGTGTTAACCCTTCCCTTCGCGTCGCTGAAGAATCGCGAGCAATATATTTGTAGCTTTTCATTTACCGGACCGATAAGAACGCCGAATATCGAAGAAGGAATTTCGAACTTCGGAATTCAGCGTTCAGCATTCGATATTCGTTTCTTACTGTGTGTCTCCTGCCTCCTGTATTCTGGTTTATGTATCGGCGTCCGCAAAAGGCGAGTTTAGAAAAAAGAATACAGGAGTCAGAATCCAGCAGTTGACAATTGACAACTGTAAATTGACAATTGTTCTACCCCCTTGTAGATGCCACGCTAAAAACCTCTTCTGCGGTGGTTAAGCCCAGCCACAGCTTGCTCACGCCGCTTTCCAGCAACCCGCCGTAGCCTTTCTGGCGTGCCGCTGCTCTTATCTGGCTCTCGCTTTCGCCGGCGATTATCTTCTCGGATAGCTCGTGGTCTATCGGCAGAAACTCAAATATGGGCAATCTGCCGCGATAACCTGTGCCGCCGCAGTTGTTACAGCCGCGACCGTGATAAAACACGGCGGTTTTGGCCTTCTCAGGGTCGATGGACAGCCGCTTAAGAACCTGCTCGCTTAACTGTACAGGCTCTTTGCAGTGATCGCATATTTTTCTTACCAATCGCTGAGCAACCACCAGATTCAGCGTAGAAGCCAGCAAATACGGCTCGATTCCCATATATAGGAATCTGCTTATAGCGCTGGGCGCATCGTTGGTATGAAACGTGCTCAACACCAGGTGGCCGGTCAAGGACGCTTTTATCGCGATTTCAACCGTTTCTTTGTCGCGGATTTCACCTATCAGGATTATGTCCGGGTCCTGCCTTAGAATCGCCCGCAGGCATCTTGCAAAGTCAAGGTCAATTTCCGGCTTGACCTGAATCTGGTTAATGCCGGCCAGGCGATATTCCACAGGGTCCTCAACGGTGGTAATATTTTCTGTCGGGTCCCTTAAGTAATTTAGCGCCGAGTATAAGGTGGTGCTCTTACCGCTGCCGGTCGGGCCGGTAACCACAATGATGCCGTGCGGCAGTGACAGCATCCTCTTGAATTCTTCCAGAAGTCCTGGCTCAAACCCAAGCTGATCCAGGTTGTGGCTTGCACCGGCTGCATCCAGGATTCGCATGACCACTTTTTCACCATATATTGTTGGAATAACCGATACTCGTACGTCTATATCTCTGCCGCAGGCCTTTATCTTCAATCGGCCGTCCTGCGGCAATCTCCGCTCAGCAATATCCATTTCCGCCAGAATCTTTATTCTGGTGACTATGGCGGCCTTCATTTTTTTGGCCGGCGGAACCATCTCTTGAAGCCGACCGTCAACCCGCATGCGGATAACGATTGAATGTTCTTGCGGCTCGATGTGAATGTCACTTGCTCTACTCTTGACCGCCTGCCTGAGCAATAAGTCCACAAAACGGATCACCGGTGGCTGGATTGCAGCGGCCTCGGTATTGGCCTCGTCTTCTTCGGCATCTTCTGCAAGCAGCTCTTTTTGTGTCTCTTCTCGCCCGATTTCAAGCTGCACCAAGTCACGAAGCCCCTGTTCTTCGACATCGGAGCCGTGATAAATCAGCTCTATAGCCTGGCGAATTTCTTGAGGCGAGCTAATGACCGGCTTAATCTGACGTTCCATTTTCAGAGTGATAGTATCAATGGCGATAACGTTGAGCGGGTCGGCCATCGCAACGACAAGCTTATTGTCTCTCTCGCCGATCACCGCCAGGCAGAATCTCTTGGCGATGTTTTCGGGCAGTGTTCGAGCAATCTTCACATCTACTCTGCTGACGTCATCCAGGCGAATATATTCTATCGCCAGATATTCAGCCAGGGCATAAGTAACGTCCTCGTCATTGAGCATCTTCAGTTGAAGCAATACCTCGCCGAGGCGGCCGCCCTGCTCCCGCTGCTTGTTTAGCGCTTCGATCAAGCCGTCGCGGCTGAGCAGATTCTTGGAGACGAGAAATTCACCAAAGAGAATTCCTGCCCTGGTCTTGGCGGTGTCCGAGATGCTTTCTCCAGATACCATCAATAAGCTCCTGCTGAACAGTGCCTCTATTAGGTTTTAACTTCGGCAAACTACAGGGGTAGAACAAGGATATTTGTGCATCGTCTGTTTGGTAAGCGTAATAAAACTGTAGTATGCACGGACTTCTTCCTTCAGCTCCCACGCAGCGGGGGACCCTGTCTCTGCCTATACTATATAAAATATACGGCAAGAACCGGTGAGAGCCAAAAAGCTCTTGCCGGCCTAATGTCGGCGGATTTTGCCAAGTCCGTAATACGCGAAACCCGGATAAGGAATGGTGTCAGCCGATAATTTCGGGCGGTCATAAAGCCCGTGCATTTTTTATAGGACGGTCAATGACGCAATATTAAGCTGACTGGTCGCTGCCCCATGATTCGACCACACCTAATTTGCGTGGGAAGCGGCTGGGTTTTATTGTATAATCCCTTGCCGTAAGCGGTTAAGTCCATTGTTGCTTAAGTCGAATTACTAAAATGGGCTGTATGTCTTGTTTGTGGGACGCTTAGGGATGCATTCGTCAAGGTACACTGATTTGGCTTTGCAGAAGTGCATTAATCCTGAATGCGGGAGGGAGTTCTCCTGCACCCGGACGCTCTTTAAGTGCCCGGCTTGCGGCGACCTGCTGGATATATGGTATAACTGGGACAAGATTCCGGTTCCCGACAAGTTAAATGAATTTGCCAAACGCTGGGCGAACAGAAACAATCCGCTGGATTTATCGGGCGTATGGCGATTCAGAGAGCTCCTGAACTTCTGCCAGGACCGATACAAAGTCACCATAGGCGAAGGCCAGACAATCCTGCAGCAAAACGACACGGTGGCTGAATATGTTGACATGCAGCCGGGCCGTTTATACCTGCAATATGAAGGCCTGAATCCGTCAGGCTCGTTCAAAGACAACGGCATGGCGGCAGCTTTCAGCCACGCGATGATGGTCGGGGCAAAATCATGCGCCTGCGCCTCCACCGGCAACACATCCGCGTCGGTGGCTCTGTATGCACATAGTTGTGGACTAAAATGCACCGTTTTTATCGGTTCGGGCCGAGTCGCCTTCGGAAAGCTCAGCCAGGGGATGGATTACGGCGCCCAGACCATTCAAATACGCGGCGACTTCGATGATTGTATGCGCCAGGTTCAAGCCGTGTGCACAAAGCTGGGGTTGTATCTGCTCAATTCGCTGAATCCCTTCCGGCTCGAAGGGCAAAAGACCATAATGTACCGAATTATTGAAGGCCTCGGCTGGCAGGCGCCCGACTGGGTCGTCGTGCCCGGCGGAAACTTAGGCAACTCCAGCGCATTCGGCAAGGCCTTCTATGAGTTGAAGGAGCTCGGCCTGATCGGGCAAATCCCGCGCATGGCCATCATAAACGCCGCCGGCGCGGACACATTAAACCACCTGGTCAACAGCAAAAAGCTCTCTTGGAACGGCGGCAGAGTCAATCAGACAATTATCGACCAATATTATGCTGATTTGACGGCTCGCAGCTTTTCGCCGCATACCTGTGCATCGGCGATAGAAATTGCCCGTCCGGTCAATCTGAAAAAATGCCTGCGTGCGATTGACGTTTGTAACGGCGTCGTCCGCGCCGTAACCGATGAAGAAATCTGCGATGCAAAGGCGATTGTGGGTAGATACGGCCTGGGCTGTGAGCCGGCTTCGGCTGCGACAATAGCCGGCTTAAAGCACCTCAGAGCTGAGGGTTTTATCGGGGCCGACGAGCGAGTTGCCTGCGTTTTGACGGGCCACCCGTTGAAAGACCCGAACGTGACGGTTGACTACCACAAACAAAAGCAAGGCCAATTCAGCAATCCGCCCGTCGAAGCCCCGAACGACCTCGATGAGATCATCAAGCTAATAGAATAAAACGATGTGTGAATTAAACGGGCGGGTTGCGCACAGCAGAGATGATAAAGCCGGCGGTAATTGCCAGGCTGCCAAGTGTGTGGAGAAGGACAGTGATTTGGCTGGCACGGTATTGGCCGGGCTTTGCCAAGTCGTTTTTGTTCGCCGATTTTATCGCCGACACTGCGATCGGCAGCACAAATAAGTAAAATAGTCCCGCGAAGAACGTCTGTCGGCGCATCAGCATAACTGCTGCCACGGCGAAACTCACGATAAGGGCAATTCTGTAAATCCAAACGCCGACAGGTACGCCAAAACGGACTATGAGCGTTCGTTTGTTCACCGCGGCATCGGCGATAGAATCAGGGAATTCATTCACCAAAATCACCAGAAAAATCAATATGCTGACGATCACCGCAGGGGTAAGCGGAACGGCGTCAATGGTTTCCGTCTGCAAATAGTATGACCCGTATACCGGAAGCAGGCCGAAAAGCAGCGCAATAACCAGCTCGCCGATGCACCGGTAGCCGAGCTGGACCGGGCGGGCAGTATAGAAATAGCCGCCAAGTAATCCAATAAGACCGAAAGCCAGGATGAAAAGGCTTTGCGTCAGCAAGACAATCACCAGTCCTATCGCTGAGCCTATTGCCAGGCAGACTATCGCGGTAAGCAAAGTCGCTCGGGGCGAGAGAATTCCTTGCTGGATAAAACGGCGGCCCCCGGAAAAGGGCGTAGGATTCTTATTGAGCCAATCGTTTCCGGAAATGTGATCAAAGTAATCGTTGGCAACGTTGGCGCCTGCGTGCAGAGCCATTATTGCAAGTAGCGCCAGCACGAAAAGGGCAGGCTGGAAAGTTCCGGCAACAGCCGAACCGGCGGCGCTGCCCACCAGCACCGGCGCTGCACTGGCAACAAGAAACTTTGGCCGGGTGGCAAGCAAGAGAATCACCAATCTGGAACACCCAAAACCGGTCGTCATAAGCTGAATTTTAACCACAAATTTGGGTCTCTGCAAAGTAATCCGAACCTGCGGTAAAACCGCAGGCTAAATATTTAGCCCCGCAATTCATTACGGGGTTTTCGCGGCGGTTTTCCTGCCAGGCTGGCAGGGCGGCCGCCGCCACCTGCAATTTTGCCAGATTGCACGGGGCATAGGCTCGTAATATAACCCCATCATTAATAAGCGCTTATACATAGACGCGTTACAGAGAGGCATTTGGCACGATATTTGCTCAAACTCAGAGGGGAATCTACGTTTATGGTTTCGAACTTGTCAAAATTTGAAGAAGTAAACCTCTTGGCCAGCAGCGCAAACTGGGCCTGGCCGGAAGCGATGCGCAGCATATTGCGGCCAAGAGGAGTTAATCTGTTAGTAGCTGATGGCGTAGATGAGTTCGTTCACATCATCGAACGCAGGCGAATCCATACTACCATCGTGGACCTCGACTGCGAAAAATCAAACGGACTGGCGACTATTAAAATCATCCGGATGAATTACCCGCTGCTGCCGTGCATCCTCCTGGCAAGCCGAGCAACCGAGATTGTGCTGGGCAGGGCGCTCGAGCTTGACGTGTTTGGTGTGATCGATAAGCCCGTCGATATGCACATTCTGCGGGATGTGCTAAATAGGGTGTTCTTAAAAAAATATAACAGCGATATTTTCTCAGGTTGAGTTAAAGCCAAAGGTAAAAGCCACAGAGAACACAGAGGTTCACGGAGATAACAAGGAATTGGTCGTAGTTACACAATATCAATTATACTCTCTGAGTTCTCTGTACTACTATCCTTCAAATTCTTGCTTTTTTGGCAGGATTTTGAAGTGAGGTTGACGTAAACAGTGTGTCGATAAGATGTTGTAGTTCGTTTTGAATTTTGGCTTTTTTGGTAATTTGGATCCTTCGGCTTTGCTCAGAGCTTGCCCTGACCCCCCCCTTCGCGGGGGTGACGTCATTCCTGCGAAAGCAGGAATTGTCGAAGGGACAGGTTTGTTTCGGATTTGGTTGCGGCCAAAGGCCGCGCTGTGAAGTCTGTGGCAAGAAAAGTAAGTATTCTTTTGAAAGGAGTAAGAACAGATGAAGATTCGACCATTGGCAGACAAGGTGCTTGTTGAGCGTGTCGAGGCGGAAAACAAGACGGCCGGCGGAATAGTCCTGCCGGACGCCGCCAAAGAAAAGCCGCAAAGGGGCAAGATCGTCAGCGTCGGAGAAGGCAAAATACTCGACGACGGGACACGCAAAAAGATGCAGGTGAAAAAAGGCGATCTGGTGCTGTTTACAAGCTATGCCGGCACAGAGGTAAAGATTGACGGCAAAGAACACCTAATTATGGATGAATCAGACATCATGGCTGTAATCGAAAAGTAAAGAGTCCGCCATAGGCGGAGCGAACTGCGAATTGAAAAAGGAGAAGGAAAAATATGGCAGCTAAAAAAATACTTTTTGGCACTGATGCACGCGCGGCTATTCAAGAAGGCGTGAAAAAACTCGCTTATGCGGTCAAGATCACGCTTGGGCCTTGCGGCAAAAATGTAGTTCTGGAAAAATCATTCGGCTCGCCCACGGTTACTAAAGACGGCGTCACGGTGGCTAAAGAAATCGAGCTCGAGGATTCCTACGAGAATATGGGCGCCCAAATGGTAAAGGAAGTAGCGTCAAAGACATCCGCCGTTGCCGGCGACGGAACAACAACCGCAACTATCCTGGCTGAGAGCATATTCAATGAAGGACTCAAAAACATCACCGCCGGCGCCAACGCAATGCAGGTAAAACGTGGAATCGATATGGCTGTCAATGCCATCATCGAGGAACTGCAAAAGATGAGCACGCCCGTCGAGTCCACCAAGCAGATCGAACAGGTGGCAATCTGTTCCGCCAACCAGGACGCCGAGATCGGCAAAAAATTGGCTGAGGCTATGGACAAGGTGGGCAAAGACGGCGTCATCACCGTTGAGGAAGGCCAGTCTTTGGAGACAACGGTTGAGCTGCTCGAAGGCATGCAATTCGACAAAGGATATCTGAGCCCCCACTTCATCAACAACTTAGAGAATATGTCGGTTGTCCTGGAAAAGCCGTATATCCTCGTGCACGAGAAAAAAATCGGCTCCGTAAAATCGCTGATTCCCTTGCTGGAGAAAGTAGCCAAGCAGGCTAAGCCCCTTCTGATTATCGCCGAAGAGGTCGAAGGGGAAGCTCTGGCCACACTGGTTGTCAATAAGCTCCGGGGCGTGCTGCAGTGCGCCGCGGTCAAGGCGCCGGGTTTCGGCGACCGGCGAAAAGCCCTGCTCAGTGACATTGCCGTGCTGACCGGGGCCGAGCCTATCTTTGAAGACCTGGGCCTGGAGCTGGAGAACATCGATCTGAAACAGCTTGGAAGGGCAAAACGAGTTACCATCGACAAGGATACCACAACCATTATCGAAGGGGCCGGCAGCACCGAGGCTATCAAAGGCAGAATCGAGCAGATAAAAGCCGAGATCGAGAAATCCACCAGCGACTACGATATAGAGAAACTCCAGGAAAGATTGGCAAAGCTGGCGGGCGGCGTCGCCCAGATCAATGTCGGAGCGGCAACTGAAGCGGAAATGAAAGAAAAGAAAGCACGGGTGGAAGATGCGCTGCACGCCTGCAGAGCGGCGGTGGAAGAAGGTATCTTGCCCGGAGGCGGAGTGCCGATGCTTAGGACGCTGCCCGCGCTGCATAAAATTAAAGCCCATGGTGATGAGAAAATCGGTGTGGATATTGTTCGAAGAGCGGTAGTTGCCCCGATAAAGCAAATTGCTCAGAACGCCGGCCTGGATGGGTCAATCGTGGCCCAAAAGGTGATGGAGAGCAAAGAGAGAAACTTCGGCTACGATGCGCTGCGAAAGGAGTACGGAGATTTGGTTAAGTTCGGCGTGATCGTACCCACAAAAGTAGAAAGAGTTGCCCTGCAGAACGGTGCTTCAATAGCCTCGCTCTTGCTGATGACAGATGCTATAGTCAGTGAGATTCCGGAGAAAAAGGAAAAAATGCCCGCAGGCCCGCCGGGCGGCGGAATGTATTAAGATGACAGAGGACAGACAACAGAAGACAGAGGACAGACTTCTGTCTTCTGAATTCTGTCTTCTATTTTGCGCAATCAAAACAAGGAACTGTAGTCATGATCTTTCGTTTCTACAGAGATGCGATCTCTCAAGCCTCTCGAAGTATTGCCGCGACAATACTCATCGCGGGGCTGCTTCTGATCGGCTTTGGAGTTGTTATCCTGGCGGCCCCTGCGATATTTGCATTTCTTGCTGCTATGATATTTTTCATTGCGGGCATCGGCTGCGCAGTTACGGCTGTAAGAATTTTTTGGGCCCAGAGACAGTTGAACAAGCTCACCCGCGATGATTTGCAGTCCTGCCGGCGCAACGTCAAAATCCACGTGGAGGAGCATCCTTTCGACGAGATTTGAACCTCTGGTAATAAATATTTAGCCCCGCAATTCATTGCGGGGTTTTGGCCTCACGAAATACGGCACAAAATATTGAAATTTGCCGGCCACTTCGGTTATAATACCGCGATTACTTGACTTCAACAGAAGCGCCCCGGATTGCGTTTTCTACGCCCGGATGAACCACGAAACAGTCAGGTTCCGCTTATGCTTGCAAGATCCCATAATTTTGTGCGTTTTTTGGGCTACGTTCGACCATATAAAGGGCTTCTGCTCCTGGGAACGATTGGGGGCGTGGCCAAATTCACTGTCCCTCTGCTGCTGCCTCAGGTTACCCGCCATCTGCTGGATAATGTTTTTCTAAACGAGACGCTGAGCAGTGAGCAAAAACTTCACGCCCTATTTTTGTACGCAGGCGGCATGATGGCCCTATTTATATTCATCTATGCCCCTTGCGTGTATATACGGCACTTGTACACCGACAAGGCCAGTCACCGGGCAATATTTGACCTGCGATGCGAGCTTTACTATAGGATTCTGCGGATGTCGGCTTCGTTCTTCAACCGCAACAAAAGCGGCGAAATTATCTCCCGACTAATCAGCGACATTCAACTTGCCCAGAACCTGGTCGGCACCGCGTTGACCAATGTCTGGATGGATGCAATCGCCGTCCTGGTAATACTATATTTTATGCTCAGAATCGATGTGGCAACGACACTCGTGGCGCTTTTGAGTTTTCCGGCGTATCTATTGTTATTTCGAAGGTTCGGCGACGAAATCAGAAACACCACGCGTAAGGTACAAGACAAGCTCTCTGTAATGACCAGCAACGCCCACGAACGAATCGCAGGCAGAATGGTAGTCCATGCCTTTACCGGCGAACTCAACGAGACCGAGAGGTTCCGCAGCGAGTCAGAAAGCCTATTCTCGACGAATATGCGGCGCGTTTTCATCCAGAGTCTGAATCAAGCTGTTACCGGAACTCTGGTCAGCCTGTCGCCTTTAATAGTAACCTGCTTCGGCGGCTACCGCGTCATTTCCGGCGATATGACCGTGGGCGAATTGATCGCATTGACGATGTATCTCGGGCCGCTTTATCTACCACTGCAGCGATTCTCCGAGCTGAACGTGGTTTTTGCCAATTCGATGGCTTCTTTAGACCGCATCTACGAGATAATGGACCAAGAGCCGGAAATAGTTGACCAGCCGGGAGCTATTGAGCTAACAGAGGTTAAAGGACACATCACGTTCGACCATGTCAGCTTTTGCTATAATAAAGGCTGTCCGGTTCTGAATGGCGTTACGTTCATCGTTCGGGCCGGGCAAAAAGTCGCCCTGGTGGGCCCCAGCGGCTCGGGCAAAAGCACCATCGTCAGCTTGATTCCCAGATTTTATGACTGCAACGCCGGCGAGGTGAGAATTGATGAATATGATGTTCGGCGAATAAAAGTAAAGTCCTTGCGCCGTCACATCGGAATGGTGCTGCAGGACCCGGTCCTATTTAGCGGAACAATTCGGGAGAACATCCTGTACGGCAATCCTGATGCCGGCGACGCAGAAGTTGTGGCCGCAGCCAAGGCGGCCAACGCCTACGATTTCATTCTGTCTTTGCCAAATGGTTTCGACGCAGAGGTGGGCGAGAGGGGCAGCTTTTTGTCCGGCGGCCAAAGACAGCGCATCACTATTGCCCGAGCGTTTCTGAAAAATCCGAAAATCCTGATTCTCGATGAGGCTACTTCCTCTCTGGATTCGGAGTCGGAACGCCTGATTCAGGATGCGATGAGCCGGCTGATAGCAGGCAGAACCACGTTTATCATAGCGCACCGTGGTTCGACGGTACGAAATGCCGACTGGATATTTGTCGTTTGTGACGGCTCAATTGTCGAATCAGGAACCCACAGTGAGCTGCTGCTCAAAGAAGGAATCTACCGTGATTTGTATGCCGGTCAGTTTGAGGCCGCAGCAAGTGCGATAGGAACGCTGGAAAATGGTTGTGGGCAAGAGCCTAACCCAAGTTCCGCAGTTGGGTGACAGGGGAAAATTTTTTCAGTCTTTTTCTCATCGGCGAGAGCTGTTTTCCGAGTCAGATCGATGATAGTCCTTCCGGCGGTTAAACAGTAGGTGGCAAAACCCGAT
>Ga0315289_10010712_pt1 | contig 13087 bp, 8 predicted proteins | sample YL17G11_40_MG_FD_203452 | JGI IMG/M metagenome (GOLD analysis project Ga0315289, IMG submission 203452) | Sediment microbial communities from Yellowstone Lake, YNP, Wyoming, USA - YL17G11_40 | ecosystem: Environmental > Aquatic > Freshwater > Lake > Sediment | place: USA: Wyoming | collected...
CATTTTACGAAGTTTTCGACCGACTTGTTCGAGCTGGCTGCCGTGATCCTTGTCGTATAGCTTGTTGAACTTTTTCAGCCCCGATTTATATTCCTTAACCCATTCTTTGGCGAATTTGCCGGATGTCACCTCGGCGAGAATCTTCTTCATCTCCGCCTTGGTCTGCGACGGGATAATTCTCGGCCCGCGGGTCAGGTCGCCGTACTCGGCGGTGTTGGAGATGCTGTATCTCATATAGCTCATCCCGCCTTGATACATCAGGTCCACGATCAGCTTGACCTCGTGCATACATTCGAAGTAAGCAATTTCAGGCTGGTATCCTGCTTCGACCAGCGTCTCGAAGCCGGCCTTGATCAGCGCGGTCAAACCGCCGCACAGAACGCACTGCTCGCCGAACAGGTCCGTTTCGGTCTCTTCCTTATACGTTGTCTGGATGATTCCCGCACGGGCGCCACCGATACCGTTGCCCCAGGCAAGAGCAATCTTCTTCGCATCGCCGGTCGCATCCTGCTCAACCGCCACCAGGCACGGCACGCCGCCGCCCTTCTCGAACTCGCTGCGAACCAGATGTCCCGGGCCTTTCGGCGCTATCATTACAACGTTCATATCCTTGGGCGGTACGACATACTTGAAATGAATATTGAAACCGTGACAGAAACCGAGCGTCTGGCCCGCAACCAGGTTGGGACCGATCTGCTCGGCATAAACCTTCGCCTGCATTTCGTCAGGGATGGTCACGATAATCAGCGTCGCACCCTTGCAGGCATTTTTGATGTCGGTGGGCTTAAAGCCATGCCTGCGGGCGAGCTTGAAATTGTTTGTTCCCTTCAGTTCGGCGACCGCCACCTCGATGCCGCTGTCCCGCAGATTCAGACTGTGAGCGTGGCCCTGGCTGCCGTAGCCGATAACCGCCACCTTCTTGCCCTTTAAGGCATCAAGAGGAGCGTTTTTTTCATAATAAATTTTTACTGCCATAAATTCGTTCTCCTTGTCTGTGCTAAAAAATTAGCAATCTAATTACCCTGTGTCTTGAATTTCCTGGGAAAGTCCGGAATCCGGCCCAACCCATGGCGAGACTCTCAAACGGTCCGACCGTCCATTACCGGCCGAAATTCCCGTTTCCACATAATCTTAACGGCAAATAACCGATTAAGCAAGAAATTTATATTCAGGCCAAACTCGAATCTCCTCCTGAGCAGGATAAGATAGACATGTTAAGGCCTCCTGCCATTAAAAATTTCTGACAACTATTTTATCGGCAGCGTAAGGGCTTTTTTATTACATCCCTTAAGGAACCGCCATTCGCCGCGGACACCTTTAATTCACTCGCGGGAAAAGTGCCGCACCTTTATCGCTCTTATTTTGATAGTAATATCAGAAACACGCCGAGAAGAATGCCTCCCACCGCTGTCGTCTTACTCGACAATCGCGCCTCATGGAAGAGCAGGCCTCCCACAAAAAGAGAAATCACAATATACGCGCAGCGTAATGTTGAAAGCATCGCAACGAGCGAGCCCTGGTAGCTTAGCGCCTTGAAATAAAGAAAATCCGCCGCCAGAAGCATAAGTCCGATCAGCACAATGCTCCATCGCCAGACAAATGGCGTGTAATGCTTCCTGCCCGGCCACCAGAAAATTAATACAAACACTCCGAGCACCGCCACAACATAAATTGAAAACCACGCCTGTACCGCCATCGGCGGATAATCCATCCGCTGAATCAGAAACTTATCATACATGGCGCTGGCCGCACCAAGCAACGTCGCCAGGATGGTAAATGCAATCCATCGATTGTTATAAAACAATATGCCCTCTTTGCTGCCAATAACGGAGAACCACCAATATGAGACAACCATCACCCCGAATCCGACATATTGCATGACCGTCGGCTGTTCGTGAAATATAATCACCGCACCCAGAAGCGTCCAGACGGGGCCAACCGCTCCGACCGGCGAGACAACCGAGATCGGCAAATTCTTCAGTGCAAAATAGCTGAGCACCCACGCAACAGATACAATCACCGACTTGACAAGCAAATGGAAATGTCCGGCCCAGGTTATCGACGGCACATAAAAAGCAGTCGCTGATACTTGCACGGATTCTGCCCGGGATAGTAAGACCAGCGGCAACATTACCAGTGCGCTAAAAACCGTGGATAGAAACAGCACCGGCAGTACCGCATTTTGACGTAATGCGTGCTTTTTGCTGACGTCGTACATACCTAAAAAGACCGCTGAGACAATTCCCAGATAGACCCACATATTTGTGCCACACTATCTCAGCAGTGAATGTACACGAAGCTGCAAAAAAACGAAAAAGAACCTAAAGCTCATATATTACAACATCAACAATATACGAAAAGACCGGCTTCTTCGTGAAACCGGCCTTTATCAATCACAGCGATAAATATATTCTTAACACCTACGTCCTGGCAGGTCTTGTTTCAACTACGCCGTATTTTATCCAGCCACCTGCATTGTTTCAAGTATGTTTTGCCCTTCTCAATTAAGACCGAATCCCTTCATGGCGGATAATTAGGGATGTTTATGAAATTCACTTGATATTTAACATATATTTTCGTATAATATGCAACTAAATTCGTATATAGTATATAGTATGTAGTACATCGAATTATGAATTGAGAATGAAGAAGGGAGAATGTTGAATCCGGCGGCCTTAATCTGCTGCACTTATTTGCCTTTACATATTACTTACCTTTGTGGCTTAGTACCTTCGTCGCTAATAGTCTATTTGAAAAAACAAAGCCAATTTGCCGGGAGTGGAAATGAACGCAAGGTCAATTATAACAAGGGATTATGAAGGAAAACTGCGTTTTGGGCTCGTAAAAAACAAAGCCAATTCAAAGCCAATCGCCGGCCTTTGGCCGGAAATCCGAAACAAGCCGAATGGGTACAGAATGACAGACCTCGAAACACAATTTACAGAACACGATTTAGCAAAACAAAGCCAATTTTGCCGCTCTTGACACTGGGACGGGGGCTTGATATCCTATGCCGGGAATGAAAATGAATACGAACCGCGAAAAGATGGTTAATATGGAACGGCTGCCTCGTCTCCGCTCGGCATGAAGAAGTTCTTCACCCTGAGCGGAGTCGAAGGGTGTGAAATCGCCGCCGGTCCATGGCAATCCGGCAGAAACACAAGATAAAAAGGAAAAAGACATGCCCGGCAAAAAAAACCCTTTTAAGATTTCATTGGCACAATGGTCCTGGCACAAACGACTTTTCGGCCAGGCCAAGCCGAAATTGGACAATCTCGACTTCGCAAAAGAGGCCCATGCCCTCGGCATTAAGGCCGTCGAGTACGTCAATATTTTCTTCAAGGACAAGGCAAACGATACGAAGTACCTTACCGAGATGAAAAAGCGAACCGAGGACCTCGGCGTCAAATCCGTGCTGATTATGTGCGATGACGAAGGCGCCCTCGGCGATCCGGAGCCTCGCCTTCGCAGCAGTGCCGTCCGCAATCATCATAAGTGGGTCCGAGCGGCAAAGTACTTAGGCTGCCATTCGATCCGGGTCAACGCCTATTCGAAGGGCCCGGACGATGAGCAGCAAAAGCTGGCCGCCGACGGCCTGCGAAGGCTCAGCGAATACGCCGCCGAGCATGATATTAACGTAATCGTTGAGAATCATGGCGGCCTTTCATCCGATGGCCGGTGGCTGACCGGCGCCATAAAAAAGGTGGACCTGCCCAACTGCGGGACGCTGCCCGACTTCGGCAACTTTCCCCCCGAAACTGACATTTATGACGCCGTCAAAATGCTGATGCCGTACGCAAAATCCGTCAGCGCCAAGAGCTACGACTTCGACGAAAAAGGCGATGAGACAAAGATCGACTACTACCGGATGATGAAAATCGTGCTGGACGCCGGATACAAAGGATATGTCGGCATCGAGTACGAGGGCGAGAGGCTCAGCGAGACCGACGGCATCGTAGCCACCAAAAAGCTGCTGGAGAAAATTCGCGACAAATACGCGAATGCTCGACAACTACTTTAGAGTCATTGTGGAAAGTGTACGATGTCATTCTGAACGTAGCGCAGCGAAGTGAAGAATCTCAATCGCTTGTCCTAAACGTAGATGCTTCGCTTCACTCAGCATGACAAAAGAGAGAAAGAGAATTCTTATACACGTTATTAGCAACGACGGATAATGTTGGCAAGGCAGATTCGGGCGTTTCTCTTGAGGCCTTCGAGGCCCAGGCGTTTGATTGGAGATTTGGCGAATCGGGCGTCGAACGATTCGACGCTCAAGCTCAGAACCTCCTGCAAGTCAATGCGTGCCCTGTCGCGATAGAATTTGAACTGCTTATTCCTGCAGGCCGGCGCGTTCTTCTGGTAGGGACAGGCAACGACACACTCGTCGCAGCCGAAGAGCCGGTCGCCGATTTTCTCAGGCGGCCCCGGCGGGATTTGGCCTTTGTATTCTATTGTCAGATAATTGATGCAAATCCCGGCGTCGAATTGCCCATCCGGCCTCAGGGCGCCTGTCGGGCAGGCATCGAGACATCTGCGGCAGCCGGAACAATCGCCGGCAACCGGCTCGTCGGGAGGCAGCTTCAAATCGGTAACAATCTCGCCGAGAAATATCCGGCAGCCGAGTTCGGGATGGATGAGCATGTGGTTTTTCCCGATAAAACCAAGGCCCGCCCTGACCGCCAAAGCCCGCTCGGCGAGAGGCACCGAGTCCACGCATATTTTGGACTTTAAATCGGCCCCGGCAAGTGACTTGATAAAATCGGTTAGCTTGTACAATCGCTCTTTGATAAATGAATGATAATCTTCATATTGGGCATAGCCGGCGATTCTGCCCGTCGGCGCGGCCGCCTCAGGCGGTTTCGGTTTATGCTTCGGCGGTTTGTAATTGAGGCCGACGACTATAACCGACTGCGCATTTTCAAAGAGCCTTGCCGGATCGAGCCGCTTTTGCAGATTCCGGTGCATGTAATCCATCTGGCCCGCGAAGCCGGACTTTAGCCACTCGGCAAAAATTTCCGCCTGCCGGGCATCGATCGGCGAAGCATCCGTCACACCAACCAAGTCGAAACCAAGTTCGATTGTTTTATGCTTTATGTCTTGAGATAAACTCATAAAAGCGATTATACTAAATACCGGCACGATTTTTAAGTCTGCATTTAGTGGTGACGAAATGGAGAACCGATAAACATGGAATCGAATTCGAACATATTACAGAACCCGCTGCGCGGCATCATTCCGCCGGTGGTCACGCCGCTCCAGGATCGTGATACCCTCGACATCGCCGGCCTGGAGCGGCTGATCGAGCACATCCTCAGCGGCGGCGTCCACGGTTTGTTCATCTTAGGAACAACCGGCGAGGCGCCAAGCCTCAGCTACCGGCTGCGATACGAGCTGATCGAGCGTGTCTGCTCGCTGGTCAAGGATCGCGTGCCCGTGCTGGTCGGAATCACCGACACATCCTTTGCCGAGTCGGTCAACATGGCCGTCAAGGCGAAGGACGCCGGCGCTCAGGCTGTCGTGCTGGCACCGCCCTATTACTTCCCGGCAGGCCAGCCGGAGCTGCTGGAATACCTCAGGCATCTAACACCCGAGCTGCCGCTGCCTTTATTCCTGTACAACATGCCGAGCCTTACCAAGGCCGTTTTCGAGCCTCAGACCGTGCGGGCAGCGGCGGAGATAAGCGGCATCGTCGGCCTGAAGGACAGCTCCGGCAACATGGCATATTTTCACCAGCTCCAGTCGCTGCTGCAAGACCACCCGGATTTCTCACTCCTGATGGGCCATGAGGAACTGCTGGCCGAGGCGGTTTTGCTCGGCGCGTACGGCGGCGTTTGCGGGGGAGCGAACATCTTACCAAAACTTTATGTCGACCTTTACAACGCCGCACGCTCGCGGGACCTGGAAACCATGGAAGCCCTGCACAAAAGGGTCATGCAGATCAGCACTTCCATCTATGGCGTCGGGCGCTATCAGTCAAGTTATCTCAAGGGCCTGAAGTGCACGCTTTCGTGCATGGGCATCTGCAGTGACTTTTTAGCCGAGCCGTTCCACCGTTTCCGCAGCGCAGAGCGCGATGTTATTCGCCGGCATCTGGAAAAGCTTGGCATCGTACAAAAACAATAAGAACATTTTTCGATAAGGTAAAAGCTTATGCAAGGAAGTCTCGGAACAATCGATATCGCTATTTTGCTTATTTATTCCTGTGCTCTGATCGGCATGGGCGTTTACTATTCGCGCAAGTGTCATACGGCCGAACAATTCATGATGGCCGACCGCACGATTCCCGCCTGGGCGGCCGGCCTGGCCGTAATGAGCGCCTATACCAGCAGCATTTCCTACATCGCCACTCCTGGCAAAGCGTTCGATTCCAACTGGCATCCGATTATTTTCGCGCTCTGCATCTTCCCGGTAGCCTGGCTGGTCTGCAAATACGCCGTGCCCTACTACCGAAGAACAAAGCTGATTTCCGTCTATGCGTTTCTGGAAGAAAGGCTGGGCGCATGGGGACGAATTTACGCCGCATTTGCTTTCGTGCTGTATATGATCGGGCGCGTCGCGGTAATCCTTTACTTAGCCAGCCTCTTGATGGATACGTTCGTTCCGTGGAACATCGCGGTCGTGATTATCGTCATCGGCCTTATTACCATCGTCTATACGCTGCTCGGCGGGATGGAGGCCGTGATATGGACGGATGTCATGCAATCGGTAATAATGATTGCCGGCATTCTCTTTTGTGCCTTCAGTTTGTCGGTTTCCGTTTTCTCCGGGCCGGAACCTCTGATACAAGCGGCAATCGACAATCATAAATTCAGCTTCGGCAGCCTGAAATTTACGCTGACCTCCCAGGAGCACTTGTTCGACCGCACTGTATGGGTGATGATTATCTACGGAGTAACGGAGGCCCTGCGGAGCCTGTTGGCCGACCAGAACTACGTGCAGAAATACTGCTCCGTCCCTACCGAGCAAGATGCGAAACGCTCGGTCTGGATTGCGATGCTTATCTATATTCCACTGACTGCGGTTTTTCTTTATATCGGGACAGCGCTTTTCGCCTTTTATTCTTCTGGCGGACACGAGCTCGGAGAGGGCATCACAAAAGGCGAGCAGGTCTTCCCTTACTATATTGCGACACAACTGCCGGCTGGTTTGAAAGGACTGATTATCGCTGCGATTATCGCCGCGGCAATGAGCACCGTGGATTCGGCCTTGAACTGCTCGGCGACGGTTCTGCTGCTGGACTTCTATAAGCGATATTTGAAGCCAGATATCGGAGAACAGGCCAGCGTGCTCTTTCTGCGCCTGGCAACGGTCGTATGGGGCGCGCTCGGGACCGGCGCCGCCCTTTTGATGATCCGGGCAAAGAGTATCCTGGATGTCTGGTGGCAAATATCGGGAATCTTCGGCGGAGCGCTGCTGGGCCTGTTCCTTCTGGCCTTTATGAAAGTTCGCCTTCGCTTGTGGCAGGGGATCGTATCGATAGGCGTAAGCATTATCGTAATCAGTTGGGGAACATTCGCCCGCGATTTGCCCGCTTCGTGGCGGTGGGCGCAGTGCAACCTGGACTCGATTATCGTCGGCGCGGTGGGGACAGGCGCGCTGATGGTAGCCGCCGGTCTTTTCGCCCTGATGAACAGGAACCGTATCTTACCGGCGTAAGAAATTTTATGGAGGTATGTATGACCATCAGTAAGCTTAGAAAAAGCTGCTGGACAAATTTAAAAGCGGCACCAATATTTATCACCGTGACATTGCTTTTGGCGATACAGGTTCCGGCTGCCGGTAAGACAGCGGTCGAATGGGACTTCAGCAAAGGTCTCCATGGCTGGACGGGCAATAGGTGGGTGGAGAATCTCTCATATTCGCCCGAAGGGCTGATTGTCAAATCCACGGGGGAAGATCCGTGGATCGAAGGGCTGGCTGTGGATTTGCCGGGCGATAAAATAATCAGAGTAAAAATATGCATGAAATCGAATGCCGACGCCGGCGCCGAACTGTTCTACGGCAGGGTATTCCAGGCGGGAGATTCGGTTCGGTTCACCGCACGAACCGATGGGCAATGGCACGACTACTCACTCGTGATTCGGGACAAATTAGGCCCCGGCACGCGCTTTCGTCTCGACCCCTGCATCGGAGCCGGTGACGTGACTGTCGCCCGGATCACAGTCGAAACAATCAGCGAAATCGCTGTCCCCTCGCTGGAGAAACCCAGAGAACCAAACAGAACTTCAGAACATCAGGCTCCGGTCAAATCGGGCGGGCTGGAATTTCGACACTATGGAGACACATGGGGCAATTTCGCCCTTAACGTGAACGGCGTGGAAATGGCCGCCGGATACCAGGGTGAACTTCTCGGCCTGGTATTCGACGAGCAGCCCGAATGGCTGAATCTCAAAAATGCTGACGTGACGTTCGACAATACGTCTACGAGCAGAGCAAGCCTCAAAGACAGCAAGGGCGGCACATGGGAGATCCAAAGAAGCATTAAGGCTGCGAAACAGCAAGGGACACTCATCGTCGAAACCGAGCTGAAGGCGGACAAAGACAGGGACATTATCCACATCCCGTGGCTGACGATTTTCCCCGGGCTGGGCACATTCAGCGAGCGGAAGGACCAGGGAATGTTCGCCGGTCTGGAATATCTGTGCGATGAGCCCAGCAGCAGCGAGGCGGACATCGCAACGCCGGACCATGTCCGCAGGGTACCCGACCCGGTTAAGATAACCTTTCCCTTGATGGCAATTGCCCAAGGCGGCAACTATATCGGCGTCATCTGGGAGCCGTCCGAGACGGTCGCGGCGACGTTCGATTCGCCCGACAGGACTTACAATTCGGGCGCCCATGTGATTGCCTTGTCCGGCCCCGGAGTCGGTGACCGGCGTTTCGAAAATGCATTCTGCGCTCAGGCGCCATTAAGACTCCGTGCGAATCAACCGCTGAAAGTCACCATGATGATCATAGGAGGCAAAGGAAAAAGTATTGTCCCCGCGGTCCGGCACTATGTCGCTTTGAAGGGGCTGCCTGACGTGCCGGAATTCGAAGGCGGCTTCGATGCCGCGGTCGATCTGCTCGCCCACGGCTGGCTGGATTCGCAGATCAATGAGAATGGCCTTTTCAGACACGCGGTCTGGGGCGACAATTTCCCCGCAGGCCCGGCGGCCGATGCCGCGATGTACATCGACTGGCTCGCTAACTACACAAAAAACGAAAGCCTCCGCGAAAGACTCAGCAATGAAAAGAGTCGTGCTCTGAACAAAATACCTTCCGGGCAACCTTTCTCAAGCAGTGTCTCACATGCCCATCTACCCGCAGCGCCGCTTGTTTTCGGGCGCACGTTTGAATTTATTCAGCAAAGACGTAACGAAGCATTCAATCTGCTCGGAAGCTTCGACGCAGACGGCGTGAAACTCTACAGGCCGGGCGATACGGATTATTCGAAAACACACTTCGCAAAACATGCTAACGGCCTGGCCGGGCAGGACATGGCCATGATTCTCGAAGCAGCCGCTCTTTCGGCGGATAAAGAGCTGATCGGCGAGGCGATTCGACTGCTCGACAAACAGACCGCCCTTTATGCCGACACCGTGCCTCGCGGAGCGCAAACATGGGAAGTGCCGCTCCATACTCCCGATATCCTTGCCTCGGCTCACATGGTGAAGGCCTATGCCCTCGGCTATAAGATTTCGGGCAAGCAGGAATATCTTGACCAGGCGCGGTACTGGGCGTGGACGGGAGTTCCCTTTGTCTACTTGCAGGCGCCGACGTCCGGCCAAGTGGGCGCTTATTCGACAATCGCGGTGCTGGGCGCGACCAACTGGAAGGCCCCCCTATGGCTCGGCCGGCCCGTCCAGTGGTGCGGACTGGTTTACTGCTCGGCCCTGCATTTGCTGAGCGAATGCGATCCGGATGGCCCCTGGGACAAAATCGCCAGGGGCATCACGGTAACGGGCCTGCAAATGTCCTGGCCAAAGAGTGACGAGCAGCGACAGGGCCTTCTGCCGGATTTCTTCGATTTAAGAGCGCAAGTTGCCGCCGGCCCCGCCATCAATCCGGGGACCGTGCAGGCCCATCTGGCGGAACTCTACGGCAAAGGCAAAATATATGATGTAAAAAAACTGCCCAGCCGCGGCTGGTTCGTTCACGCCCCATGCGCGATAAGCGATATTCGCGAAGATCAAGATTGCGTCACGTTAACGGCAGACGGCTGGGGCGGCAAGCAGTACTACGTCCTGATTTCCGGCATTGAAACGGAACCAAGCAAGGTCTTAGTTAATCCCGGCAAGTCACACATACTCCGATCGGCCGAAACGCAGTTTCATCGCGAGCCAAAGATTCTGATAATCACACTCGAGGAAAAATCTGAAATCCAAATTAAACGAGGCAAAGAATTATGACAGAAGAGTTGATTGGTATAATAGGCGGCACGGGCCTGGGCGATGCGCTGGCCGAGCGTATTGTTAATGCGGAGCTTCACGATATCGATACGCCGTTCGGCAAGCCGAGCGATGGGATTTTAGTCGGCAGGTTCGGCAAAAGGAAAATCGCATTTCTGGGCCGTCACGGCAAGGGACATAAACTGCCGCCAAGCGAGGTGCCGTTCGCGGCCAATATCTTCGCTCTGAAAAAGCTCGGCGTCCATACTGTGATAAGCAGCGGGGCCGTGGGATCGCTTGTCGAGCAAATCGCACCGAGGGATCTGGTTATCGTCGATCAGTTCATCGATAAAACATTCAGGCGGACAAGCAGCTTCTTCGGCGGCTACGGGGCCGTGCACTGCGAAATGGCAGAGCCGACCTGCGGGCGACTTCGAGAGATGCTAATCGATACGGCAAAAGGCATCGACGTAACGACACACTCAAAGGGCACGTACGTGTGCATGGAAGGGCCTCAGTTCTCCACACGGGCCGAATCGCTCATGCACAAGGAATGGGGCGGCGATTTGATCGGAATGACCGCCATGCCGGAAGCAAAACTGGCCCGGGAGGCACAAATCTGCTACGCACTTGTCGCTCTGGCCAGCGATTATGACTGCTGGAAGCCGCACGAGGGCGGCAAAGACAAGCAGACTCTGCTTAAAGAAATCATAGGAAACCTGCAGGCGGCGACGAACAACTGCCTGGAACTAATAGAGGCCGTCCTGAGCAGCGAGCATGAACTTGCCAGCGAAGACTGTCACTGTCGAAAGAGTCTCGACCTTGCGGTCTGGACCAACCAAGCTCAGATAAAGGCGGATGACAAAGAAAAACTGAAAGTGCTTTTTCAATAGTCAAATCCATCTGCTACGTGGAAACTCTTTATTGACCTTCGGCGATCCCGGGACTATTATTCGAAGATACTTACAATAGGAAACCTTGAAGAAAGGGCGTTTATGAAGGCTAAAGACAATCCTACGGCAAGTTCAATACTGAAAAAAGACGATCAGATCGTTATCGCCGGAGCCGGCGGTTTTATCGCCGGGTCACTGGCCCGTTATTTCCATAATCAGGGCTTCACGTGTATTCGTGCGATCGATAAGAAACCCCTTCCCGAATGGTATCAGGTTACTGACGGAGTCGAATCTCTGTGCCTGGACTTGAGCGACGATTATAACTGCCGAAAGGCCTGCGAAGGCGCGGTCGAAGTCTACAACCTCGCTGCGGATATGGGAGGTATGGGCTTTATCGAACGCTTCCGTATCGAGTGCCTGCGCAGTATCCTGATCAACACCCACATGATCGAAGCGGCGTATCGTGCCGGGGCTCAGCGGTATTTCTACTCATCTTCGGCTTGTGCTTACAATGTTGAACTGCAAAAGGATCCGAACGTGCGGGCCTTAAAGGAATCGGACGCCTACCCTGCCATGGCCGAACGCGGGTATGGCTGGGAAAAGCTCATGTCTGAGATGTTCTGCCAGGAATACCGGGCCGAACGCGGTCTGCATACTGCCATCGCCCGTTTCCATAATGTTTACGGCCCGCACGGTACATGGGACGGCGGACGCGAAAAAGCCCCGGCGGCCCTCTGCCGTAAGGTCATCGAGGCCAAGGATACGGGTAAGCATGAGATCGTAATATGGGGCGACGGTCACCAGACTCGCAGCTTCATGTATATCGACGACTGCACAAAGGGCATCGATATGATTATGCACTGCGAGGAACTGATCGCCACGCCGATCAATTTGGGTTCCGATTTCCTGATCTCGATCAACGATCTGGTCTCCATTACCGAAAAGATCGGGGGCATCAAGTTGGAACGACAACATGACATGGATGCGCCGCGAGGCGTTGCCGGGCGAAACAGCGACAACACCTTCATCCAAAAGGTTCTGGGGTGGGCCCCGAGCACGCCGCTGGAAGAAGGCATGAAAAAGACGTATGCATGGATCGAACAGCAATACGCAGATCGTAAGGCAGGCAAGCGAACTGTGAGTTAAGTGATAGATATTCCATGACTCGGCAATCAAAAACTCAAATAACCGGCATCATCGGAAACATCCCCTACCGTTTGGCCCTGGCCGGCGGATGGATTGACCAGCCCTACGTTTCCAGGCACAATCCTTCTGCCCCCGGATCTATGGTTACAGTGCAGGTCGTGCCCCAGTTCCGTTTTATGGACCGCAGCGGTATCTGTTCCAGCACGCGTATTATAGCCATGGAGATATGGAACGGAGAAATACCGGATCGCGACAAAGCCGAACTGGTCAGAGAACTCTACCGTTTCGAAAACGAAGGCAAAGCCGAACTCTCAGGTTCCCAGGACATGATCGGCCTGATATATCCCGGCATCAACCGGCTGGATTACGACATCAATTATGAGGGCGGCTACTTCCCCAGGCATATTGAATCCAATAATGATCCGGATATTGCCGCATGGCTCAGCTTGGTCCTCTATCTGGTACCCATGAACCAGCGCCCGGACGGATACAATCCCCTGGGACGTAAGAACTTCGATCCGCAGTGGGTGGCCCGGCTCGGCAAATCGGGCCGGGACTGCTTCGATGCGATTATCAGTAAGGACCTGGCCGGTCTCGGGGCTTCCTTTAACGACTGCATGCTTTGCTGGGAAACGATTCTGCCGGACGTGGTCGAGCATCCGACTCTAAATCTGGATC
>Ga0315289_10010713_pt1 | contig 13086 bp, 15 predicted proteins | sample YL17G11_40_MG_FD_203452 | JGI IMG/M metagenome (GOLD analysis project Ga0315289, IMG submission 203452) | Sediment microbial communities from Yellowstone Lake, YNP, Wyoming, USA - YL17G11_40 | ecosystem: Environmental > Aquatic > Freshwater > Lake > Sediment | place: USA: Wyoming | collected...
CAGCATTGAAGTTAAAAGGCCTTACTTCAAAATATATTCTGAAAAAGGCAATGAAGAATTTTCTTCCAAATGAGGTGATCCAACGGAAGAAGAAGGGTTTTGGTGTCCCCATTGCCAAATGGGTAAAAGGACCATTAAAGGAGTTGTTTGGAGACTTACTTTCACCTGATCGAATAAAAAAGGAAGGGTTCCTCAATCCTGACTACGTATCGGCTTTGCTTAATGATCATCTAATGAACAAGAAGGATAATAGAAAACAGCTCTGGACTTTACTGGTATGGGAGCTTTGGGTGAATCGATATCACCCAGCCCTTTGAAGTGAAATTCAGGACCGAGGTCTGAGGACTCAGTCCTGAGGAGTGGAGCCGGAAATAAATCCTTAGGAGAAAAAAGTAACCGATGCTCACGGTTCGCTTAATCGAAAGATAAAACGGGACTGGGTGAAGGGCAACCAGCCGACTATTTCTCATAATTTGGCTTTGTCTCAAGACGAGGGGTTTCCACCCTCCCCGAAGGCGATACCGAAGGAGACCCATGATGTCGTCTATGACTATAAGGATGAGAAGTCTGACGATCTGATTGTTTTGCAGATGGCGAGTGACTTTAGCAAAAATATATGCAAAGTGAGGAAACAAGGCCCTTTTTTCAAATGGTAGCTTTTGCATTGGTTGTACGAAAGATCTAAAAGACATGATAAAAGCCCACGCCCCCGGAATGGGTTGAATCAACCGGAAAAAGGTTACCAGTTCAACTGATTTATTAGAAGCTTGCCTGAACAGCTGGACCAAAAGTTTATCTTGCGCGGACGGAGCAATAAGTACCCATGCAGAAACCAGAATGGATCCAAAGAACCATTTGCAGGCACCGCCTGTTTATCGTTGGTGTCTTTGTATTCTCCGTTGTCGTCCATCTGCCCTACCTCGCCCCCGGAGGCCCCTCAATCCGCTACCCTTGGCCCTTAGGTTTGGTCTGCGACGAGGGTACGGTCCTTTATGATTCCTTTCGCATTACCTGCGGCGAGGTGATATATCGCGACTTCTTCCAATTTCAAGGGCCAGTCTTCTACTTCGTCCATGCAGGATTGTTTGCCGTCACTGGTCCTTCGTTGACGGCAGCACGGGCTTTCAATCTTCTGATAACGTCTCTTACCGCTGCGCTAATAGCACTGCTTGTCGCGCAAAGGCTTGGACCCCTGGCCGGTGCCGGAGCGGCGGCAGTCCATGTATGCCTGCTGGTTCCGATGTGGCCTTACGCCTATCCGCACTGGCTGGCTGAGGCTTTTGCTTTTGGGGGTATCTATTTGTTGGCGGGAAGACGCAGGAGCGCGCGTCGTGAGCTGGCTGGTGGAGCATGCCTCGGAATAAGTGCCGCTACCATCCAGTCGTTTGGATTACCCATCCTCTCCGCATGTGTGGTTGCCTTGGCTATTCCAGGAATCGCTGAGCGCAGTTGGAGGGAAACTTATATCCATCCATTGCTCGTCTTAGCGGGGGCATTGCTCGGGATTGCCCCTTTCATTTTCTATCTCGGCGTGGTTGGGGGGCTCGGTGAGATGGGGTACGCAATGTTTAAATGGGTTTTCATCCATTACCCTGAAGGACAAAAGGATATCGCGATGCTCGGCTTTGGTGCCGATCTCGAGAGCCATGTGATCAACCATGCCAGCGTTGCCTTGCCCTGGCGCGAGCTGGCGATGTACGGACTGCGGTTCGTAAGGTTTCTTCCGGTATTCGCAATTTGCGGCGCCATCATGACGATGGCGCAGGTTATTATCAGGAGGTGGCGACAGTCTTTGAATTATGACAATCTGGTAGTTAGTGCTAGTGCTATCGCTGGAACTGCTCCTTTGCTTCTTGGAATCACCCGAATCGATCTTACGCATATCGTCTTCGTCGGTGGCCTCGGATTATGCAGCTTGGCTATTGTCCTCCAGCCGCTAGTAATCTGGAAGCCTCATCTCCATTCACGTCTTACAATTGCCTGGGCGATTATCGGGATTCTGGTCATCACTAACCTCGGCGCCAAGACTGCTATGACCTACCGGGCGTCGCGTAAGAAGCAAAACTGGAGGGGCGAGGTGCTTAAGCTCGCTATGGCAAGTTGGATTGACGCTAACGTCGGCCCAAAGGAACGCATCGTCGTCAATGATATGGGTGGGTTGCAATATCTTTATGTCAGACGTTCCGCTGTAGGTTTCACCTTAGTCCCGAGGGACACACCTAAGTATTTCAGTGAAGACCAATGGCGAAAGCTGGGCATTCAGATTTTAAAAGCCCTTCCGCCTGTCGTCGAGTTAACCGAGGCACAATGGCTGCAAGTAATACAGCGGACACCAGAGTTGAAGCACCTCTACTGGCGAAATAATCGCCTCCTCCTGCGAGTGGGATTCGTCCCACGCAAATGAGTGGCATAAAGGTACGCCTGCAAATTGCTCGTTCGATACCAAAATCTCAACTTGTTTTGATGGGGAGATTAATATCGAAATTAATCAAGTTTGTACTTTTGTAAGAGGAACTTCTTTGGATCGGTCCTTATTCAATAGGCATATCGATCCCTTTCTCATTGGGTGATTTGGGATCCCAGAGGAAAAGATACATGGAAGCATCAGTGGGAAATCGATGGAAGTTCAGGAAAGTTCCATCGAAGTAACCTTTCAAAACACAAGGAGACTCCTTGATTAATTTTTTTGCAGAATATTTTTTTAAAATAATCCAAACTCGGCCTCCATCTGAAACATATTGTCCGCAGCATGTCTTAGAATAATAAATCGTAAAGTTTTTGTTTTGGTAGAGGAACGACTTCTCAATCAAAACTAATTTGTCTGCATCCTTCCAATAAGTTACCATCTGATGGCGACCTTCAGGATATAATCCAAAATAATGAAGTATTCCTGGAATATTCGATGAAGACTCGACAAAAATCTTGTCACCGTCCAGGAGTTGGTCCTTTAGATACGTTACTAAGCCCCTAAAGTCTTCTTTCTCATAATGGTAATAGAGAGGTAGAATTACAATATTGGAAGCAATGAAAAGGATGATAAAAAGGAGCTTCAGTCGCATGAATCTTTTTAATCTTTCAAATTTAGTTTCAATAGAATCGAGTGATAAATATATGGAGATAAAGAAAAGAGGAAAAAAATTAATAAAGTACCTTGAAGTGATAAAGTGAGTAACATTTAATAACTTGCAATAAAGATAAAGGCCGAAAACCGGTAGAATGAACACGGCTATAAGGACGATAGCGTTTTTCTTAAATTTAGAAAAGAAAGGGAGAAAAATGAGTAGGGCCACTGAAACAACCATTAAGGGAATATGAGGTACCCAATCATGGAGTATTCCATACATGATAGACCAGAAAGAGCCGGGATTTTCGGCGAAGAGAGGATCCATGACCGTTTGCCCTTTGTAATTAACTGCTATAAAAATGATCCATGGAAGGCAAAGGAGAAGGGTGAGCCCATTCAAGATAAAGAAAGAGGAAAAGGGTGGTGTTTTATCATCTTCCCTGGGCCTGTAGAACCAGAGAATTTGAGAGAAAGCGATAAACGGAATGGAACTGTAACTTGTATGAAATAAAAGTGAAAAAAAGAAGGCAACCAAGCAAAGATCTCTTTTCTTCAAAGTTCTAAGATGCTTTATAAAAAAGTAGAGACTTGCCATTCCGAGAAACATCAGCAAGGAATAGGACCGTCCATCCTGGGAAAGGCTGATGTGATAAGTCATGAATGTCAGAGCAATGGTGCATGGTACGGCAATCTGAGGGGAGAATGATCTTGAAAGAAAATAGATCATAGGTATTGAAAGGGTTCCAAAGATCAAAGGAATGATCCGGAGATCTCTTTCAGGTTTTGTAAACGGATAGAATTGGTGGGTGAGAATAAAAAACAGGGGGGGGTGAAGGAAAGTCGGATTTTCTTTAAAAAACCTTATTTGCCCCATGAAGTCATCCCTTGAATCATTAAATGTATAAACTTCATCCATCCATAAGGATTTTGTATCAAACTTATAGAATCTCAATGTAACACCTAAGAGCAGGCAGAGAACGAGGATAAGAACTTCCCTTCTTTTCATCTCTTTCATCTCGGAAAAATGTGACCTGAATCGTTGAATCAATTGATTTCTAAATAATTCAACGGTGACCTGTTTTAGCATCACTCAATGGGCATATCAATTCCTTTTCCATTTGACGATTTGGGATCCCAGAGAAAAAGGTAAATCGAAGCATCCGTTGGAAATCTATTTATATTAAGGAAACTTCCATCAAAATACCCTTTCAGGGTACAGGGAATTTTCTCTAAAACTATCCTTGCATTTTCTTTATCTGCGACAATCCATAGCCGACCTCCATCTGTGAGATATTTGAACCAGTGGGATTTGGAATAAACAATGGTAAAATTAATGCCCTGAAAAATTAGAGCGGCTCTATGTTCGAATTCTTTCTCTGAAACCTTCCAAGCAGGAACAATATAGTGTCGTCCCTCTGGATAAACTCCCAAATAATGAAGCATTACTGAAATATAGAAAGAGTTTCCAACAATAATCCTATCGCCGTTTTGAAGTTGACCTTTTAGATAAGTCACCAAACCTCTATAATCTTGCTTCTCAGATCGGTAATAGAGGGGTAGGATCACAAGATTGGATGCAATCAAAAGTGTAACGAAGAGAAACTTTAATCTCATGAATTTCTTCAAAGTCTCAAACTTATTTTCGATAGTATCAAGAGACAAAAAAATGGTAATAAAGAAAAGGGGAAGGAAACCGATAAAGTACCTCGATGTAATAAAATGAGTAATATTAAATAACCTGCAGTACGAATAAAGCCCTGCGATGGGAAGAACGAAGAGAGATAAAAGGATGAATGCGTTTTTCTTATTTTTTGAGAAGAATGGATAGAGAATTAAAAGAATCATTGAAGTAATCATGAGGGGTGCGTAAGGTACCCAATCATGGAATATCCCATATATCATGTCCCAAAGAGAGACAGGGTCTTGAATGTTCCGTAGATCTGACACCGGCTGGCCCCTGTAATTGAATGCCAAAAAAGCGGTCCATGGGATGCAGATGAGGATGATTAGACCATTTAAAATGAGAGGGGAAGAAAGAGAAGGACGCTTTTGATTTTCATCTGTTTGATAGAACCAGAGCACTTGAGATAGGACAATGAATGGAATAGAACTGTAGCTTGTATGGAATAAGATGGCGAAAAAGAGCGCAACAAGAACCAAGTACACCTTCCTTAATGTTTTCAGGTACTTTATAAAAAAATAAAGACCCGTCATTCCGAGGAACATGAGCAATGAATATGAACGTCCATCCTGGGAAAGGCTGATATGATAGGCCATAAAGGTCAAGGAAAGGGTACAAGGAAAAGCGATCGCAGGAGAGAAGGACCTTGCCAGAAAATAAATCATAAGAATCGATAAAGTTCCAAAGATCAAAGGAATGATCCGGAGATCTCTTTCTGGTTTGGGAAATGGATAGAATAGGTGGGTGAGAACAAAGAATAGAGGAGGGTGGAGGAAGGTTGGGTTCTCTGCATAAAATTTTATCTGGCCTTTGAAATCATCTCTCGAATCATTAAACGTATAGATTTCGTCCATCCATAGCGATTTCTGGTCAAAGGTATAAAACCTCAATGCAAAACCTATTAGCAGACAGAAAATGAGGAGGAAAATTTCTCTCCGACTTATTTTATTCATAGTAAAAAAGTTCGTGCCCATTACATGGCTCACTTTTTCTGGGCGATACAAAAAATAGAAACTCCAAAGGGAAAGGAAAAATATTTTAGTATATAAGGTTCTATGGAAAAGATTGCTTTGAAAAGAAAATTAATCGGAGCAGAATTAATCTCGTTTTCTGACTTGATCTTCAGCCCAAAAAGAAAAATCAAACGTCTTGCAAGAAAGATGGGAAGAAAGAGGAAACAATTGAAATAAGATGATCTCAGTATCTCGAATCCCCCTTCTCTTAATTTCATCAAAATCTCATTCCTTGAGTATCTTCTCTTATGGCCGGTCACTACGTCCTGCAGTCCCCACAGAGACTTAAATGCTGGAACAGTTAGGAGGAGTATCGCCCCCTTCCTTAGTGCCTGATGAAATTGTCTAATACCATTCAAATCATCCTCCAGATGTTCGAGGATATCCATAGCAATAATTAGGCCAATGGAGTTAGACCGTATCGGCAGGTTATTTATGTCTCCGCTAACGAATGAAAAATTCACTTTTTTCCTTGCAAGAGAGAGGGCATAGAGTGATCGGTCCAGCCCGACCACCTTGTATAATCCCACCGATACTAATGTCCTCAGATTGGAACCCGTTCCACAGCCGACATCAACTACCGATGATTCTTGAGGGATATCGAGGGAATGCAAAAGTCTTCTCAGCAACCTCCTTCTGACGACGAACCACCAGTGGAAGCTTTCGACTTTCGCCTCAACATCGTAAGAATTCATTTCCATTCTAACTGCGAATTATTCCACAAGGCTTTTTGGAATACAAGAGAAATGTGGTATAATTAGGCTTCCGATGGTACAGATCTTGGATAAGATTTGGTCAATTCTTCAATCCGGAAGGGAGAAGCCTTTTTGGATCATCATGATCAAACCATAAAGGATTTTGGAAAGCAGTGGCTTAGATATTGTGACAACGAAGGTTTTTACGGTTCTCTTGAATTGTTTTCTGATATCCTCTCGCCATTTCTTAAACCCGATGAGATAAAAAACTGTAAGGTAGGGGAGATTGGCAGTGGAACAGGAAGAATTGTCAATATGTTGCTTGCGGCTGGTGCCAACCATGTCACCGCTGTGGAGCCCTCTGATGCTTTTGCAGTTTTATGCCGTAATATTGCATACCCAGAAAAGGTGACCTGCCTTAAAATAACCGGAGATCAGTTGCCCTCTTATGGGAACCTGGATTTTATTTTTTCTATCGGTGTTTTACACCATATACCAGATCCCAGTCCGGTGGTAGAAGCGGCCTTTAAGGCACTGCGGCCAGGTGGACACTTTTTTGTTTGGCTATACGGTAGGGAAGGAAATAGTCTGTACCTTGCATTACTCGGACCACTCCGGACTCTCACGAAACGCTTGCCACACTTTGCACTGGTTACCCTTGTTGAAATAACCTATTGGCCGTTAGTTCTCTATATTGAATTATGCCACATTTTGCCTTTACCTTTACGAGGATATATGGTGTCAATCCTTCAAAAGATGTCGCCTCAGAAGCGTAGGCTGATTATTTATGACCAGCTTCATCCTTCATACGCAAAGTATTACAATAGGTTTGAAGCCGAAAAGTTACTTTCTGATGCAAAATTTGAAAATGTTCGTTCCCATCATCGTCATGGATACAGTTGGACAGTCATTGGGACGAAGCCCTAAAATATTGGTAGTCTCCTGGCTTCCTTATTATTAGGAATCCAAGAAGGTAGGAATTGAAATGGAATAAAAGATTTTTATGAATTCTCCTGTATTCCTGGCTTCCTTATAACAAAATTTGTCATTAAAAGGTCAAAAAGTGGAATTTTAATTTGATTCTATCAGTCTTTTAGAATATAATAAATTTGAACGTTTGGAACTGAAGTAAGAAATAATTTTAATGATATTAAATAGTTAAAAGGTATCAGTAATTTGTTCTATTAAATTTTTAATTTGGCACAAATTATGCCTTTATTATCTTTAAAATTTAAAGAAGGAGGTGAATATAATAGAAGATAAAAGTTAAATAAGATAGATGTTGTTGGTTGTTGGCAAAAGCATATTTAATAAGCCAAAAAAACCAAAGAAACCAAAGAAACTAAAGAAACTAAAACAGGAGGTAAGTATCATGTTAAGAAAAAGAGGAGAAAAAGGTTTTACATTGATTGAGTTGTTGATCGTTATTGCCATCATTGGTATTTTGGCCGCTATCGCCATCCCAATGTACCGGACACAAACAATTAAGGCAAAACTGACGGAAGTGACAAACGCGATGAGCAATGTTGCAAGTGCTGTTGCAGCTTACCGACAAGAATCAAGCGGGCAGTTATGGCCAAACTGCCCGGCCAAGAGCGACATCCAAAACAGCCTTGGCGTTTCACTCACTGCCGTACAGAGGATTGGTAATATGTCGGTGGCCTCAGCCACTGGGGTAATAACTGCATTCATTCTGAGTATCGATACGGCTGTTGACGGTTCCAACTTAGCTTTAACACCGAGCTCTGCTACGGATGGTTCCATAAGATGGGATTGGAGCGGGACAGCTAACGCTGCATATATCCCTAAGAGATAGAAACAGTTTTATTGGTGCCTTATGAATCCTTCGATCTTAATAAGGGATTTATAGGGCACCAACATTTTTTTTTAATCCTTTTTCGAGAATTAATGAAGTGTGGAGATATGAAGAATTCTTCGGGTTTTACGCTTATAGAATTACTTATCGTAATTGCTATCATAGGAATCTTAGCTACCGTAGCGTTGCCTTACTATCAAGGGTACATGATGAGGGCGAGACTGGTCGAGGTTGAAAATGTAATGGCGGTTGTTAAGAACGCGGCTTCAGCATACTACCAAGAAAATCACCTTGCTTGGCCTGATTGCCCAGATAGAAATGCGGTCAGGACAAGTTTAGGAGTTGGTGTGGGAGGAGTCGACAGGATTTTTGGCATTTCTGTAGGAGTGGCTGACGGCACCATCACTGCTACCGTCCAAAACGTGCATCCCATGGTGGATGGAAAGACAATCCTATTGAAACCGCAGCCTGGAGGCGATGGCTCATTGAAGTGGGTTTGGGACTACGGTGCCGGCTTTCCTGTGCAATTAAGACAAAGGGGGTATTAATAATTTACCGAAGAGCTATGACGTCCCATCGAGATCATCAAGGTATTACCCTCATCGAATTATTAGTCGTAATTATGATTATAGGAATCCTTGCAGCCGTTGCAGTGCCTGCCTACACAAATTATATGGTGAGGGCGAGAAGGGGTGACGCCAAAGTTGTTTTGGAACAAGTGAGGGCAGCTCAGGAGATGTGGAGAGCAGAAAATGGAGCATATGCAACTGATGTAGGTGGTAATACAGCAGAGACGAGACTTCAAACTACTATGGGAGCCCCCGCACCAACAATAAGCCCCTACTATACTTGGAATTTTGCAGCCGGTCATGATGCTACTACATTTACTGCTCAAGCCATACCCACTGGGAGTCAGGTAGGCGATGGGACATTAACAATAGACCAAAACGGTACTAAACTACCAGATGATAAATGGGCAAAATAATTTTTTAAGACATGGAAATCAAATATAAAGCAAGATAATTGATTTATCTTGCTTTTTTTGTTTAGTAATTATAATAGATTAGAATGGGATGATAAATTTAGGAGATAAGTTAGATGATCATAACGAAACCAGCAAATTATGAATAAGGGGACAAAGCAATGACTATTGAGGAAATCAAGGGGAGAATTATCCCAATACTCGAACGATATGGCATTAAAAAAGCTGCAATTTTTGGCTCTTTAGCAAAAGGAGAAGCAAAAACCAGTAGTGATGTTGACATTTTGGTGGAGATTAAAAGCGATATGAGTCTAATTGACTTTATAGGGATTAAATTAGAACTTGAAGAAGCACTTAAAATGAGGATCGATTTGGTGGAATACGATACTATTAAACCCATTATTAAGGAGAGGATTTTAGCTGAACAGGTAGTCATATTATGACCAGGGATATGAGGCCTTATATACAGGATATACTTGAAAGCATAGAAGCAATAGAAGAGTACGTTCAGTTTACAACGGAGGAGCAATTTTATAGGAATCGGCAGGTGCAGGATGCAGTTTTAAGGAGATTAGAGATTATTGGTGAAGCTGTAAAAAATTTAGACGAAGATTTCAAAAATCGATATCCAGAAATACCATGGAAAAAGATTGCAGGGTTGAGAGACGTCCTCATCCATGAATACTTTGGTGTAAGCCTGAAGAGGATTTGGAGGGTTATTAAGATAGATTTGGTAGATCTGAAATTCAAAATATCAAGGATTTTGGAAGAAATAAGAGATTTCTAACTCTCACTGAGATAAGAGCCGGAGCGCTATGCGCTATGCACTTTGCGCTCTGCCACAATGAGAAAATGGATCTTTCAATCGTCATTCCCATGTTCAATGAGGCCGAGAACGCAGAAGCAACCCTGGGTCGGGTAGAAGAGGCCTTGGCTTCTTTTCAGGGTACTTATGAAATTATTGCGGTGAATGATGGAAGTCTTGACAATACCCTGGAAATTTTGGAAAGAGTAGCGTCACAAAATGGAAAGGTTAAGGTAGTTTCTTATTCAAAAAATTTTGGACGGGGAATGGCTCTTAGGACAGGGTTTAAGGAATCGAAAGGGGCGATCGTTGTATCCATTGACGCTGACCTGAGCTATGATCCTCGTTATATAATGGATTTTGTTAAAATATTAAGAAACGAGCAAGATATCGATTTTGTCCTTGCATCTCCTTACATGCCAGGTGGAAGTGTTATAAATGTGCCATTTTCGCGCCTATGGATCAGCAAATTGGGAAATAAGATCCTCAGATTTGCGATGCCCAACCGGATTTATACTTCCACTGGAATCTTTCGTGCCTATCGGAGAAAAGTTCTCGATTCCCTTGAACTTGAATCGGATGGGAAAGAGATCCATCTTGAAGTCCTCTCTAAAGCAATCGCATTGGGCTTTCGTGTTAAAGAGATTCCCGTCGTTTTAACGAACCGGAAAAGAGGGAGATCCAAATTCAGATTTAGAAAGACTGCTATCTCTCACATCGCCTTCTCTATTTTTGAAAAACCGATGATGATATTTGGTTTTATTGGACTCCTGACCCTTGGTATCGGGTTTTTAATAGGGATATACGTTGCTTATTTAAGATTCTCAGGAGAATTAACCCCAGGAAGACCATTAATAACGTTTGCTATCTTATTGATCTTAGGGGGGATTCAGATACTCTCTTTTGGATTCATTGCGATCCAGATGGTCTCCCTTCGTAGAGAAATTCTGAGGATTCAGAAAGAGAATCTGGAATTACGAAAAGAGCTGATTGGCATAGAGCATAGGGCATAGAGCATAGGGCAAAGTGCATAGAGTTAAAAAATGGCGAAATTTAGATTTCAGGATTTGAAGATCTGGCAATTGGCGATTCAGATTGCAGACGAATTATTTGACATTGCTGATGAACTTGAGGAGAAGAAACTATATCGATTTGCGGAACAATTACGTGGAGCAGGAATGTCTATGTCAAATAACATAGCAGAAGGTTCAGGCTCTTCTTCGAAGAAAGAGTTCAAACAATATTTGAATATGGCCCGCAGATCTACCTTTGAAAATGCTAATATTTTGATTTTATTGCAGAAAAGGAACCTTATCTCAAACGAACGCTTGGATGTATTTTTGACACATCTTGACCGTCTTTGCCGACAAATAACCAATTTCCAGGGCTCTTTGACGTGAAGAACTCTATGCCCTATGCTCTATGCTCCATGCAAAGATAATCGATGAAAAAGTCGATCTTATTCCTTACTAATGCTTATCCTGATTTCGATTCCTCATATCGAGGTCATTTTATAAAGGAAATGGCGACTCGATTAGAGAGAAATGGATATAGAATCTGTGTCGTTACCCCAAAAATTTATAGAGGGAGTCATTATTTCGAAGAACAGAATGGTATAAAGGTCTATCGGTTCCCTTTTTTTGCCAGAAATAAACTCTTGATTGAGTATGAAAAGATTCCCTATCTGAGAATGATTATTTATTATCTTTTCGGTTTCTTCATTACGATCTATGTTCTGTTTAGACACCGATGCAATCTGATCCACACCCACTGGGTCATTCCAACTGGACTGATTGGTGTTTTTGCAGGGACTCTCCTGAAAAGACCTCTCATTGTAACAATCCATGGTTCTGACCTTAGAATGGCCATGGACAGGCCTTTTCTTCTTAAAGTATTCCTCTATATTTGTAAGAAGGCGCGGCACATCATCTGTGTTTCAGAAGTGCAGAAAACAGAGATAGAACAGCTGGGCATTAAAGAGGAAACAATATCCGTATTCCCGATGTGTATCGATGAGAACTTTTTAGAGGTTGGGAAGGATAGAAAAAGAAGTTTGGACAGCGGTCCTTTAACCGTTCTTAGTAATCGAAATCTTCTGCCCATCTACAATGTTTCTCTGTTGATTCGAGCCATTCCAATGGTACTTAAGGAAGAACCGAACATAAGATTTTTCATTGCTGGGGATGGACCTGAAAGGGATCATTTAGAAAAGGAAGCAAAAAAATTGAATGTGAATTCAGCGGTTCAATTCTTGGGCCGAGTTCCTCACGAGGAGATGCCAAATCTTTTGACTCAAGCAGATATTTATGTCTCAACCTCTTTGTATGATGGGACGTCTATTTCATTACTGGAGGCAATGGGGTCAGGGGCCTTTCCCATCGTCACCGATATTCCTGCCAATAGAGAGTGGATCGCTTCTGGCCAGAATGGATTTTTGGTCCCGGTTAATGAAGAAAAATATCTAGCGAACAGAATTATTGATGCCATTCGTAATCAGTCATTATTTGAAAAAAGCAGAATAAAGAATCTTTCTATTGTCGAGAAAAAAGCACTTTGGTCGGTAAATATTAAAAATATAGAAAGTATTTATGCAGAGCTCCTTGCTCCAGAGGTTCGTAATTCAAGGCTTTAGCTTGTGCCCGTAATGCCTCACTGAAGCGTGGGCGAAATCCGATGATCCAGCAGGAATGCCTCCGAAAATCTTATCAAGCGGATGGTCCGGATTTTTTGGGGTAGGGGTAACATTCACCATCAATAGCACAGGCCTCGCACTGTTTGGGTCATTCTTTCAGTTTAGGGACAAGCTGATGTTGCCGCTATAAGATTTTCTCCGGCATCCCCGCCGGATCTCGGCAAATTTTCATGGGAGAGTGAGGCATTACTTGTGCTCTGAAATTTATCTTGACCATTAACGGGAATAATGCAAATATCAAATCAAAGGACCGTTTATAAAGAGGAGATAGTAAGCTCGCCGAAACGCTGAAAAACTTTAACCTCCCTTAAACCAGATGAAGAAGATTGACATCGAAA
>Ga0315289_10010714_pt1 | contig 13085 bp, 11 predicted proteins | sample YL17G11_40_MG_FD_203452 | JGI IMG/M metagenome (GOLD analysis project Ga0315289, IMG submission 203452) | Sediment microbial communities from Yellowstone Lake, YNP, Wyoming, USA - YL17G11_40 | ecosystem: Environmental > Aquatic > Freshwater > Lake > Sediment | place: USA: Wyoming | collected...
GCGCCTGAGTGTCGACCACCTGCTCGCCGGGACCGATGCCTCCGGTTTCTTCGTAGACCTGTATCGAAGCCTGGTCGCCGTGCAGCTCCACGATCTCGCCGATGAGGTTCAATTCGCCCACCCGCACAACGTCATACATCCTGGCGCCAGCCATACCTTCGGCGACCACGACGGGACCCGCCACTTTTACTATTCTGCCAACTTTTGCCTCATCCATTCTCAAAGTCCTCTTTTGTCTTACCGCAGAGTACGCCGAGCACGCAGAGAATAATCTTCTAATTATATTTATCTCCGCGCTCTGTGCGTTCTCAGTGGTCGATCTTTTAACTATTGTGCAAAATATTGATGCCTGTTGCCATCTTAAGCACCTTTGCCAGAGCTTTGGTGGCGAACCCTTCGGATTCGGTGGTAAACGGCACCACTAAGACACAGGGTGTCGCCGAACCCTCGTAATCCGCAAAGACCGTATCCGCAGCCGCCGCCACGTTTTCCGCCACAAGTATCAGGGTGTACTTACCCTGAATTATCTTCTTGGCGTTTTCGATTATGTCAGAGCCGTCTGCGACCGCGTACGTATCGACTCCCAGTGCCGCAAACGGCATCACAAAATCAGTGTCACCTAATACCGCGATCTTGCCTTGCATTGTTTCGTGTCTCGTGATTCAGGTTATCAGAGTATCATGTTACCAGGTAGTGGCCATCAGGCTAATCCCATCTCGAAGCGGCGTTAGTTTTTCCCGATGTCCTGATTAGTGGTATCCTGCATCCTGGTTTCCTGATATTCCGATCCCCTGAAACCACCCGCTCCCTTACGGTCGCGGCTCTGTCCCCTGCCTTTCATGTTTACGAGCCCAGGCGGTCTAAAATAAGGTGTGTATCAAGGTGATTCTTCTTGGCCGTCAATATCAATCGCACCGTGCGGATTTCGTTCTCCTTCATCAGAAAATACGCGATAATCGGCTGAGGCCCGGTAACAATCTGAATCGTTGTCTTAAGGAAGCCGAGCAAGTGCTCATCGCAACGCTGTTCAAGCCGCAGGAATGACTTGTTCGACGCCAGGTAATTCGCACCTGATTCAACAACCTCGTAATAGGGCGTCACGAAAAACAACGGCCCCAGCGATTCGTAGCCGACCTCCAGGCCGCGCCGCAGCCGCTCCGGGTCGATGTAGCCGCCTTGTAGAAAAACGTTACGCTCTGTTCCCGCAAGGCCGGGGCCCTGCTCTGACTGAGCGAATTTCAGCCGAAGCATCGTGCGAACGTTGGTCAAATCAACCTGTATTCTAAAAAGCCCCAGCAGGAAAATGCTCTTTAGCCGACGAGCGCTTTTCAGATTGTACTGAGCCTCCGCAGCGTCGATCGCATAATCAATCTGGCGGATGTCTTTATTTTGGTAGTAGGCCAGAACTGCCCGGTCGACCGCCTGCCGTAAGTAATCCGGCAGCAGACTGTAATCTTCCTGGCTAAAAGCCTTTTCAAACTGCTCAGGTGGGAAATTGCCGTCGCCGCTGTAGTCAGTGCCGATCGGTTTGCCCGTCAATATTCGGCGCACCGCCAGCCGGATATTGGCAAAATCGTCCCGCGTTCTAAAAGGCTCTACGAGGGACTTATCGAGCATCAAATCCGCGAAAAGCTGACGGACCGCCTGCCTTCTGGTTCGCAAAACATCCTCCACCTCCACAAAGTTTCTGCCGGCTCCGGGCATAGCGTATTCGGTTGCGCTTAAAAGGCTCGCCGCTGCTTCCAGGCTTTCGGCATTGGCCATATCCAGCAGTGCGGCCCTGCTGAGCATCTGCATCTCGTACATTCGCACCAGAGCCGTCTGGCGAATATATCGCCAGTCGTCGTCGCCCACAGGCGGGTACATGTAGAAATCAACGAGAGGTTGCTCAAGTTTCGTATCGTGCATCTCGTATAAATCCTAAATTCGAATATCGAAATTCCAAACAATATCAAAACACGAATTTCAAATGTCCCTAATCTTGAGTTTTGAAATTCGTATTTCGGTCATTTGTATTTGTTTAGGATTTAGTGCTTAGGATTTCGTATTTCATTTTTCAAATAGCTCTTTGGCCAACTCAATTTCCAGCTCTTTGCGTGCCTGATTTAGCAGCACCTCAAATGAGACATTGGTTCTTATCTTGCCGCGTTTCAAAATAAAGCCCCCACCAAGCTCCTGCCTCTGGTCGGACAATCTTAAGTTACCTTTGTTTTGGCCGGCCAGCCGTTGATTAACCTGATTGACAAGCTCCTGGTCGATTCGCTTTTCGTTTTTATCGACTACAACCTCTTCGTTGCCGGTCTCGACCGCCCTGACCATCAGGCCGGCTATAACCTGGCGATATTGGCGGTCCGGCAGATTCAGCAGTTGCCGGCGGGCCTGCTCAAAAACTTCGTCCAGTATTTTCCGTTTCTCTGTCAGCAGCTCTTTGGCGATTTGCATTCTCGCTGCTGCAAGAAGATGCGATTTCTCTTCTTCGGCGGCCTTTTGAGCAAGGACGTCTGTTTGTTTTTTGTACTCGGCCAGTTGCTCATCGAGTTTGGCCTGCTCGGCAGCCTGTTTTTCCTGAGCCTGGCGTTTTATCTTCTCGCCCTCCGCGCTTGCGTCAGCGAGTATCTTTGCGACCACATTTTCCGCGTCCATATTCTTGTTCCACACGAACCAAAATAAAAAATCAAAATGCAAAATTAAGGTCGTCATTGCCGCAAAGCGGCAATTCCACATTCTTGATATTTGCACTTTAATGTTTGCATTTGTTTAAGCCGCTTTGGGCCAACTGATGCCGTACAGCAGCATAAACAGAGTCGTCAGCAAGCCCAGAATCGCGTAAATCTCAACCATCACCGCGTAAACGACGCCTGCCTTGAACGCCAGCTCAGGCTTTTTGGCGGCCATCAGGATACCGGCCGATGAGACTCTGCCCTGATAGATTGCGGTCACAAGACCCGCAATGGCGACTGGTAAGCACGCCATTAGAATTGATAGGCCTGTGACCAGACCTATCTTTTCGGGAACGCCGCCCTCGAAGAATTTGAGATTGAGCATTACCATAAAGGCGGCCAAAAATCCGTAGAATCCCTGCGTACCAGGCAGCACCACCATAATAAAGAACTGGCCGTAGCGTTCGGGCTTTTCACTCAATATGGCTGTGGCGCTCTTGCTGGCAACGTGGATTCCCACTGATGAGCCGATGCCGGGCAAAAACACCGCCAACCCTGCTCCAGTCAAAGCCAGTGCCATTCCATAATCCATTGCTGAACCTCTCTTTCAAGACCCCCACGTAAAACGTGGGGGCTAAATATTTACCCGCCAGACGTATGGCGGATTAAGCCCCGCAATCCATTGCGGGGTCACGTCATGTAAATATGTTTATACTCTTTGCACAAAGGTTGAAAAGCTTTGCCGCCGCCGACCAGGAACTTAGGGAAGAACTCCACGAACTGCAGTCTCATTGTATGTACAAACGCGCCGAGCACCGATAAGATCAGATTGAATCCATGGCCGCCGATAAAAACCAGTATCATAAGCACGATGCCGATGCCGTAGGGTATTTTTAGCGTCAACCCTGCTATGAGATTGACTGCCATAGCCAGGCCGGAGCTGACCATGCCCAGAGCCATCAATCGCAGGTAGCTGAGCACGTCGCCCAGATAGAAGACCGCGCTGAATAAGTTGTATGCGCCAAGGCCGAGACGCCCGCCCCAGCCGCCCTGCCGGCTGCTCAGCAGCACAATCAGCACTGCCGGCACGACCGCGAGCCTACCAAAGAGCTTGCCGACATCGGCGGAGATTACTCCAGCTTTGCTCAAACCCAATAGCAGCAGCGAATTAAGCATTACCAGCCAGGTCAGTTGCTCAAATACGGCTGCCGCATAATCTTTCATTCTGAGATTGTGCACAAATGCAATCACAAGCCCGCTCATAAGCTGTACGTAGCCAAGTATAAGCGTCACGCCAAGCATCATCAGTGGTTTCTCCAGCGGGTCGAACCACATCAGCCTTTTCCGCAGCGGTTCCAGGCTGGGTACAAAAGCTGTCACTGCGTTGCCGAACCATGAGCCGGTCAGTGCTCCGACTAATATTGCGAAGACCGAACAGGCGCCGAGCATCCAGAGCAGCTTTTTGTCGCCCTGCATCTTTCTTACAAGCAGGACCGTTGCGGCAACCATGACCAGACCGTAGCAGGCGTCGCCCAGACATATCCCGAAAAATAGCGCAAAGAACGGGGCAAGAAATATCGTGGGGTCGATGTTGGAATGCTGCGGCATGCCATAAAGACGGGTGATAAGCTCAAAGGGCCGAATGATTTGCTTGTTCTCTATCTCCACAGGGACCTGTTCATCTTCGGCCGGCTTAACCCTGCTCAAGCTGGAGGCTTCAAAGCCCGATACTATTTTCTCCAGGCGGCGATAATCCTTTTCTTTCACCCAGCCCTCCAGGACGACCGTGCGCTGCGTCGCCGGTGCGGCGCCTTTTGTCTGCTCTCTATTCAGCAAATTCCAGTAGTGGTCGTAAAGGATTTCCAGCTTGAGCAGGTCTTTGGATAACTTTGTCGCGCTATCTATGTGCTTTTGCAGCAGCAGCTCTTGCTCGCTTAACTTGTCTTCATGCTGCTTTATCAATTCTGCCGCGGTGCCGGTCCCTTCGGCTTCGCTCAGGACAAGCATCGCAGCAAAGTTGACCGGCGCAAATTCCGCCGCTCGGAGCAGCTTTTGCACTTCGTTAGTGTTTTCTTTCAGATAGACCACGAGGCAGGCGTAGCGATTTTCTGTTTCTCCTATCTGCTGGATTGCCCCACCGAGCTCGCTGATATTATCCTGGACATATTTCAACTGCCCGGCCGGCATCATTCCCGCCTGACAGATAGTGCGGGCGAGCGGGCCGATCTCTTCTACGGGCGTCGCAAGAGACTGCCACGGCAGGAGCTCCTGGATAGTTCCGCGCAGGCTCTCACGCCGGCTCTTTGCTTTTTCTATCGCGGCTTCGAGCTGCTCGCACCGGTCGATAATCTTTAGAATCTGCTCGTCTGCGATAATCCTTTCGTAGGATTCTTCGTCAACAACTACCCGCGGCGCCAGCATACTTACCAAGGCTTTTGTGGGGTCGCCGAAGCCTTGAAGAAATGCGATGCACTTCTGGAGCCTGCTCAACAGCTTCTCAATGTCCCTGGGTCGCTCGCCGGTCGCAGCCAGCCCAGGCGTGTCTTTGCTGACCATGGCTTCTTCGGCGTTGAGAATCTGGCAGATGCCCTCTCGCTGCAAGGCTTCCAAAAGCTGAGCCGCCTCACTGTGATGGCTGACAATTAGGATTTTTGCCATCGGGACTATGGCCATAATAAACCTCGCGGACACACGCCGCAACAAATTGGGTAAATCAACCCCCAAATAAATTGGGGGGCTAAATATCTCTCGACCCGCCCGTCCGGCGCCGGGTCGACGGAACTCGAGACGGGTTTAGCCCCGTGATCCTTCGACCCGGCTCAGGACAAGTTTATCGCGGGGTTTCTTCCAGTTTCACGTGTGGTTTTCTCCTGTTAAGTAATCCATTACTCTTGCCGCCGCCGGCGCCATTTTACTTTCTGCCTTCTGGTGAATCTGGCGGCGATGATTTTCAGCCCGGGCCCTCAGATCATTGATTTCCTGCTGGGCTTGTGCCCGGCCCCGCGACACGGCATCCTGGATCGCCTTTTTTCGCCGGCGCTCCGCCTCTTCCAGAAGCCCTCGGCGCTGATGTCGAGCTTGTTCAGCCTGCCCGGCTGCCTCAGCCTTGGCTTGTTCGATGATTTGCTGGGCCTCGGCCTCAGCCTGCTTGATTCTCTTTATTAGCTCCATCTATGTCTCTGCGATTCAAAGCATCTAATTACTTAGCCTGCGGTTTCACCGCACGTTCCATCACAAAAGCTCGTCAACCTTTTGCACCAGCTCCTTGACATGAGCGAGTGACTTGTTGAACTCGGCCCGTTCAAGTTCGGTTAGATTAAGCTCAATAATCCTTTCGACACCGTTTTTGCCGAGCACAGCAGGGACGCCGACGAAGTAGCCGCCCACGCCGTATTCGCGGTCACAATAAGCACAGCAGGATAGCACCGTTTTCTTGTCTCTCAGGATTGCTTCAGCCATTTCGACGGCCCCTGCCGCAGGGGCGTAATAAGCGCTAGCCCCGAGAAGATTCACAATTTCGCTGCCGCCTTTTCGGGTTCGCTCGATCAGCTCGGCAATTTTCTCCTCATCCAGCAGCTCGGTGACCGGTATTCCGCTGACGCAGGTATATCTGGGCAGAGGCACCATATCGTCGCCGTGGCCGCCCAGCAAGATGCACTTTACATTTTCTACGCTTACGCCAAGCTCACGGGCAAGGAAATAGCTAAAGCGTGCCGAATCCAGAGCACCGGCCATTCCCACAATTTTGTTTTTGGCAAAGCCGGTGACTTTATAGGCGGCGTAGACCATCGCATCGAGCGGGTTGCTGACCACAATGATTATGCTATCGGGCGAGTATTTAGCTGTTTTTTCGGCGACTTCCTTGATGATCCGGACATTTTTTGCCAGCAGGTCATCCCGGCTCATGCCGGGCTTACGAGGCAGGCCGCTTGTTATAATGACCAGATTGCTGTCGGCGGTTTCCTGCCAGTCGGTCGTGCCCACGATGTCACAATCGTAAAGCCGGATAGGGCCGGCTTCGGCGATATCGAGGGCTTTGCCCGCAGCCAGTCCCTTGACTATATCCAGCAGGACGATGTCGCCAAGCTCTTTATTTGCGGCGGTATAGGCAGCCGTTGCCCCAACATTGCCCGCGCCAACTATTGTTATCTTGTCCTTTGTCACGCAGACTTTCTTTAACAAATACACTACTTTGTGTCAACACGCCATTCGAGGATGCCGCCATCGTTTTGCCAGCGCTGCGAAGCGGCGGCGGGCACCGGCTGCGGCGGCTCTTTCCACGTGTGTGCGTTGGGCCCCGTGCCGATAGTTGGAAATGCCGAAATCCGCAGCCTGGCACAACCCATCGGTATCAACGTGACAGCTTCCGCCGGCTCGTCAGATTTAGCAGGGCTTTGTTGCAGTTCGCCGACCAGGCCGAGATGATCCTTCTTCCATTGTGGAATCTTCTTGGCTTTGGCGCGCAGCTCGATAGGAGCAGCGGTGGCTTCAAAAGGCTGCCCGTCGGCGGGCCAATCCTTCTGTACGACCTCGAACGCTGAAGCCGGATCAGTCTCGTTCAGCACCAGCCCATAGTTCCAATCAGTTGTAGGATGAATCTCCCAGGCGGGCCACTCATCGGTGCCGCCTGCCCGAACGTACTTCTCGCCGATCTTCAACGAGTACGTTAATGGGCCGCGATTAACCGAGACACTATTTTTGTTTTTCTGCCATACGTTGGTCGTGATTTTCATCGGCAGCTCCAGGCACACCTTGTCGCCGTTCGCCCATTGGCGGGAAATCACCACGTATGAGCCTGGACGCCCTTCGACAAGCACGTTTCTCCAATTGATCGCGAGCTTGGGCCTTTCGCACCAGAGCGGCACCCGCAGATAAAGCGGGAAGCGGACCGGCCTGGCGGTGTTGACGGTAAGCTCGATGCTCTCATCGAAGGGATAACGGGTGCTTTCTGTGATTGTAACTTCCCTGCCGCTTCCGACCTTTGCGGTAACCTTGCAGGGGGCGTACAGGACCGCTGCCAGGCCGTTGCCCGGCGCAGCCAGCCACAGGTGCTCGGCATAATAAGGCCAGCCGTGCGCCACGTTGTGCTGGCAGCAGCGGTGGCTGTGCGGATCGAATAGCATCATCGGGCCGCCATTTTGCACGCCCGGCGATTTGCTGGCGCTGTCACACAATATCAGGTTCGGAGCAGTCAGATAATGCAGGGCTTTCAAATCCGGCGTCAGCGACGCAGGAAACGAGTTGAATGTCACATCCTCGCATCGGTCGGCCCATTTGACGTCACCGGTTATTTGCAGCAGCATCTCGCACGAGAGCATCATCTCAACCATCGAGCAGGTTTCGGTCGCCTGGCGGGGATCCGTGTAACCTTCCCGGCAGTTTTCATCGGCGCCGTACAGTCCGCCGGGCGTCTGCCCATAGATACCTCTGACCGTCTGGTAATTGCGTTCGGTGGCAGCCAGATGTGTGGGGTCTTTGGACTGCCGATAAAATATAGCCGGCCCGCGGAAACACTGGGCTATATTTACGCCGTGCCAACTGGCTACGCCCGCTGTCCAGTCGGCGGTGCAGCGGTGAATCTTCTGGCCCAGCTCCAGAAAGCATTTGTCGCCGGTACGATTGTACAGCCAGTAGACGCTGGCCAGGTTGTCACCGGCCCTTTGGTTCTGCCAGAAGGGAAGCAGAAAATCCCCGTCTTGGATAGTCAGTTGCCAGTGAAAATACTTGCTCATCAAGTCGAGCACCCGCCGGTCGCCGGAATATTCATAGTACGACTGCAGCGCGTTGAGCATAATCATATTGGGCCACAAGTCGGGCTTGTTCTTGGTGAGGGCCAGATTGGAGCGAGGGCCAAAGTATCCGTCCTCGCGCTGACTGGCTATCGCCGCTTCGAGCCACTGACCGGCCTCTTTCATAATGCGCTCATCCCGCAGCACATAGCCGGTGTCGCCGAAGCCTTTGAGCCAGTACGGCGCCTCTTCCCACGGACTGTGGCCGACCCCTGCGGCGCTCAGCCAGGCGTTATTTTCTTTCTTGAGAAACTCGCTGATTTCAGTCAAGTGTCCGCTGAAGCCGTCCGCCTGAAGCTCCAGTTGCCGGCGGACCCAGCCCTGAGGCTCGATAGCGCCGACCGGCAGCCTCATAAACGCACTGGGCATCAGAGGCTCGCGGTTGCCAATGTAGAAATCGTTCGTCAGAGCGATATTGGGTTTGTCAACAACGCGGACTTTTTCGCCGGCACTACAGCCGAATCCAATAAGGCAAAAAGTCACCGCGATAGCAAATAGCACATACTTGGACATCGTTAGCTCCTTTTCAATCCTATAATCGAAGACTTTATAGGACGACGCCTTCGAGTCTTCAGCGATTCATCACCTACTCAAGCAATACTGAACAAGGTGGTGATTATAAGCAAAATGCAGGACATTGCTAACAAAAAATATGTGTGGTCAAGAAACGCAAATTGCCGGCAGGCCCGGCGCGCAACGCAGGGCTAATTGTTTAGCCTGCGGTACGTGTTTAGCCGGCAAAGGAACCATCCCCAATCCACCCGTGCGCTCTGCCATTGCCGCCCGTAGCATAGAGTCCGTAGGGTATGCAGGTTTCTGCATACCAATTTTTGGACATTGTCTGTGAATGTTTAGCCGACGCCGGCACGGCGTCGGACCCCCGCAGTAAACTGCGACGGGAGCAGCATCCTCAAGCCCTGCACCTGCCCATACACTCGTCTCTGCGACTCGTCTCGGCGAAGCGCCAAGCCGTAGCCGGAGGGGCAGGGCTTGCGGATGGGAGTGTCCAAAATCGGCTTAACACGTACGCGGTTTTACCGTAGGTTCCTGTAGGAGGGTTGAAGTCAACGCCCTTCAGCGGCAAAGGACCGGTCTGCGAGTTGGCCGGCCCGCGCGTCTTGCGACGCGAGTCTGGGCGACGGGCCGGGCAAAACTATGATTCAGTCCCCAAGTGTAGACACATTTTGTGCCTGGCTCATCATCCAGATTGCAAAAAGAGACGACTAATCGGCCATACGAATTCGGAATTGACAATTAAGAATGAAGGTGCAATTCTCAATTCTACATTCTAAATTCTTAATTCTCGTATCCCCTCGGGCATCCGGGATCGGCTGAATCGTCAGTAGTCCTTGAATCTTCTCATCCACTGCGGCCAGTCTTCGGGCCTCACGCCGCCGGCTTTGGTCCAAGTGCCCGCGGTGTTATACTGGCGATGCCACTTCAAAGACCATAATTCCTTGAGGCCTACTTTTCGGATTGACCAATCCATGAAGATCCCGCACACGAATCCTTCATGGCGATTCATGCAGCAGGGCAGCGAACTATCGGCCCAGACATCTTCGTATGCAGGAGGCTTGGTTTCGGTCGATCGGCACGCCCACCAGAGAACGCTATCCAGCAACAGGGGTACATTTGCCGCACCTTTGGCGGGAACGGTCTGCCAGTATCGTGAGTCGCGTGATCCGCCGGCCTCGGACCCTCGCAGGTACTGGGCCCAGATATTCAGACCGTAGCTACAGTCCAGTCGTGTGTGGCCGGCTGTACTTCGTAGGGACCAGGCTGAAAAGGTGCTGCCGAGGTGCCAATCGCTCGAATTGAGGCCTTCACTCTTTGGTTTCATGGCCATCGGGCACAAGAACAAATCGTTGGTGTCTCGGTGATAGGGCCACAGTGCCTTGAGCACCTGCGGCCAGGGTTCAACTGATTCCACCCAACCTGGGAATCTCGTATCATTCTCATTTGCGTACATCGAGAAGATGAGGCCCCATTGTTTCAGGTTGGACTGACAGCCGACCGCCTTCGCCTGCTTCCTGACCCGCGATAGCGTCGGCAGCAGGATCGCCATAAGTAGCGCTATGATGGCAATCACCACTAATAGTTCTATCAATGTGAATGCCTTCTTCCGTCTCATTTGTCAGTAGTCCTTGAATCTTCTCATCCACTGCGGCCAGTCTTCTGGTTTTACGCCGCCGGCCTTGGTCCAGCAGTTTTGCGTGTCATACTCGCGGTTCCACTTCAAGGTCCACAACTCCTTGAGTCCAACCTTCCTGACGGACCAATCCATGAAAAGGCTGTTCACGTACCCGTCATGCCGGTTGATACATGCAGGATTCCCATAGCCATGTCGAACGAGCATGGTAGGCACAGCATCACACTCCGGAGGGAGATCATACTCCGCAGGGAGGCTTTCACCAGGCCAGAACCAGGCTTCCTGCAAGCAGCTATCCATGTGCAGCGGTATATTATTTGCGCCTTTGACATAAGGGGTCGTCCACCGATACCAAGAACCGGGCTGATCCTTATGCCACCCGTCGTACCACCGAGGGCAATAGTTGCTGCCATAACTGCCGTAAGAATTTTTTTCCCAGGCCCAGGCAATCTCCGATGGCCAAAAATACTTAGGGAACAATCTGCCCCAGGCCATGAATGTTCCGCCCCATGTGCTGCCCCCACCATCTGAACTTGCAGGCTTTGTAGCCATAGGGCAGCAGCGTATGGCTTCAGTCTGATTATACCAGTCCCGGTATCCATAAGGGCCGTACCAACCCCAACTCCAACACCACCAACCAGTCCAGCCTGGAAAATCGCGCCAATCCGTGGGCGGCCGGTCGTCCGGCCCCCAGCCTGGAAAATACCCATCGTTCTCGGCCACAGCAGTAGCCAAGAGAGCGCCCCATTGCCTTAAATTGGATTGACACGCGACGGCTTTTGCTTGCCTTCTGACCCGCTGCAGCGTGGGCAGCAGGATCGCCATCAGCAGCGCGATAATGGCAATCACCACCAAAAGCTCGATTAACGTAAAACCTTTTTTCCGCATGGCCGATGCCGCTCCTTCTCCCTCAAAAAAGGAGTTTGCTTAACCGACATCTTTCCTTTTAGAGATGATGCATTCGGCAAGTATGTGTACCTGCCACTATTTTACCGCAGGGGGTTGCGGCAACGCAAGGGAATTGGGCATATTTTCTGGGCGTACACCCTGTGAATTATTCGATGCCTGCCAGCCAGTTTGCAGCCAGCTCGGCTGCGTCCTGGATGTCAACCTTGCCGTCGCCGGTAAGGTCGGCACCGGCGCATTTGCCGCAGGAGGTTTTTTGCCAGAAAATGCTCAGCCAGGCAAAATCAATAAAGTCCACGCCGTAGTCCTTGTCGATGTCACCGGCCTGGCCTTTACTTTGATAAAGATGCACTTTCCCGTCGCCTGCTCCGACCAGCACGTCAAGGTAGCCGTCGCCCGTCCAGTCGCATACAAAGGGTCTTGAACGCGGCGTGCCGGCGAAGTTGATGGGGACGCCACCCGACTCAACGCGCAAGTAGCCCGAGAATTTCGGCTCAGCATCGCTGCCCACGTTGATATAGAGCAGCAATTCGCCCTCGGTGTTGCCTGTAAGCAGGTCTTTTTTGCCGTCGCCGTCCAGGTCAAGCACAACGGGGCTGGACCGCGCCGACGGCACGACCAGGTCCGCACCATCTTGCTGAGCTAAGTCTCCCCAGGGGTATGAGTAATAGAACGCGGGGATAGGCCAGGTGCAGCCGCAGTTAAGATAAACGTGTATTTTGCCGTCTAGGCCCCCGACGACTAAATCGTTCATGCCGTCGCTATTCCAATCTACAAAGGTCGGCGTCGCTCGGTCTCCCACAGCAAGGGGCGCGCCGGGTACGGCGACCAGCACTGTGGTGCCCGCGTCGAACATGGGGCTTTCATCGGTACCGGTATTCAGATAGATTTTGACGGTTCCGTCGCCCAGTCCCACGAGCAGGTCTTTACGCTCGTCCGCATTCCAGTCAAGCACTCGCGGGAAGCAGCCCAGACAACCAGAAGCGGGTACAGCCAAATCAGCGCCATTGGACTTGGCGTAAAAGTAGTCGGAAAACTGTGGATCGGCGCTGGTTCCGCCATTAAGGTAGATGCGGACCTTACCCGAGCTGCCGGAACCTCCTTCGCCGATGACCAGGTCCGCCAGGCCGTCGTTGTTCCAGTCCGCAAGGCAGGGCACGGAGTAACCGGGCACCTGGATGTCGGAGCCTTTGGCCTGGACAAGCTCCTGAGGACCGAGATTCAGCAGCGAAGCGGATAGCTGCTGCGGAGTCAGCATCAAAGCAGAAACTGTCAGCATCAGCAGCATAAGCTTCACCTTGCACCTCCACCGGCAATTGAAAATCGAAAATTGACAATCGAAAATTCCAGACCCACCGTCCTTGTTGGAGCCTAAGAAATTGTACCCTATTTGGTGAGAAAATGTCAAGAGAAAATGCCGACCCCGCGTGAAACGTGGGGCGAAATCCCCCGTAAGAGGGTGTGTGAAAAGTTCAAAGTGATTGTTCAGAATAAGCCGATACTTCCCATATAGGAGGTGCGTTATTGAATGGACTGGTAATCAAGGGAAGGAACGGCATATGGACACACACAAGAGGTACC
>Ga0315289_10010716_pt1 | contig 13084 bp, 13 predicted proteins | sample YL17G11_40_MG_FD_203452 | JGI IMG/M metagenome (GOLD analysis project Ga0315289, IMG submission 203452) | Sediment microbial communities from Yellowstone Lake, YNP, Wyoming, USA - YL17G11_40 | ecosystem: Environmental > Aquatic > Freshwater > Lake > Sediment | place: USA: Wyoming | collected...
TGTCCTTCAAAGTCCCCACCGCCAGTGTCGCGCCCACGGCCATGCCGGCGATGATGTTGTGGCCGCACGCGTGCCCGATGCCGGGCAGGGCATCGTACTCGGCCAGAAACGCTATGGCCGGGCCGTGTGACCGGGCCGGATGGATGGCGCGAAAGGCGGTCTCGAGACCGGCAACCCGGTGCACCAGCTCAAAACCAGCCTGCTGCATCATTCGGGCGATCAACCTGACGGCTTCATGTTCGGCAAGGCTCAACTCCGGGGTGTTGTGGATTTGTCGGCTCAGCGAAATCAAAGGTTCGGAGAGACGATCGACGGCTTCGCGCACCTGTCGCTTGAGGTTCCCCGGGTCTTGCACCTGTTTAAGCCTGTGTTTGCCCGAGTCAATCATTCAGAATGCCCCACCCTGAACTCCTGTCTGGTCCCGATGAATCCATCGGCCGCAATGGGCCTGACTTTACCATCCAAGAAAGAGAGGCCTTTCGGCAGGCAGACCCCGAGGCTCCTGCAGTCAAGATATTTCTCTCCCTCGACATCCCATACCCAGACCCCCTTTCCTCTGGTCAAGACGACATCCAAGGGTTTGTAATTTCGAGCGCCGTATTCGTCTTCAAGTCTGATGTAGTTTTCAGTTGTCATTTCAACTTTTATGCGAATTGAACGTCGAATGAACCCCTAAGTCTCCTGGTTTTTCTGCTGCTCCTTCTCGAACCTTGTTGCCCTGGATTCTCTTCATGAACATAAACGGACGGTGCACCTCGCCCCCATCTCCATTCCTGAGGTTGATAAAAAGGAAAACTTCACGCCTTTGGTTTCTCGCCCGTTTGGAGAAAAGACCTTAGGCCATTCACGTCAAGACCCGCAAGTCCGAGTGCCTCCACGGTCCTTAGACCTCTAGCAAAATAATCCTTGCCCGAAAGGACCTCTCCGATCCGCACCATAGCCTCGCACGCAGGTGTGGGAACACCGAGCAGTCTCCCGAGAGAACAGAACATCACAAGCCCCATGCCAATGTCCTCGTGGAAATAGCGGTTATCCAGCGTGTCCGGACTGGTGAAGTTACGATACCCAGGCCCATTTGCGTAACACTCATAATAGTCCGTGCTCGTGGCGTAGCCTTGCTCAACGGAGGTCACCGTATCCGGTTGAGCAGGAGATCCCATGGCCTTCAATAGAGCCATCCTTTCCTCGTCGAGTTTCCGGATCAACTGGGAAACAATAGGAGAAACGCCGTCCCGATAAAATAACATCTTGCTCCCTTCCTTTTCGATGCGCGCCAGGTTCAGAATCGTGATGGCTGGATGGATGACCGGGTTCGCATTGTTTAAACCTGCCTCAAGGACATGGGCTGCCCGGACAAAGCCTGGGAAAAGCGCTTCCAGCTCGGGACCAACCTTTCCCAACTGCGAGCCAGGGAAACTGCTGTAGACGACACGCCCGACCTTAACGCTCACTTCCACATGGGAACCTTTCGCGCGACAACCATAGGTCAGGGTGGATGTCTCCACCAAGATCGGAAGCTTCTTGACCCCAAGCTCTCGAAAAACTCGAGCAAAATGGAGCGATCCACCCGTGGAACCGGGATTGAGAATGAGGAGTTGCTCCGGGCGAATCAACGGCGCGAGGTCACGTGCTGTCCGATCGTGAGACAGCGCTTGAGTGCAAACCATGACGGTGTCTGATCCTTCCAGAGCTTCTGACAAATTACAGGTGACCCGTTCGAGAGTAGCTCGGCCCGCTACAGCCCCAGTCGCTGTCAGAGTTCTATCTCGCAAGACTTCCTCAAGGTTTGTCTTGAATTCAGGGAATTCAAATAGACGAACACGTTTGCCCTGAAGCGCCAGATCCACTGCGGCAGCCTTCCCGCCGTTTCCTGCCCCGATAATCGCAACACAATCAATCATGAAAAGTCTCCTCTCACTGATCTAGTGGGATGCGCTTCCGGAGGTCTTCGGACTAGTTGTCATCGAACAACCTCCCGAGCCGAAAGGTAATTTCCACAGAGGAACCCTGAGCTCCGTTAGATATCGCCGACCTCCTTGGGCACACTAATCCAGTTGTTCCTCGATTTCATTACGACGAAGGTTTCACTCCGAACGACATTAGCCATCTTGAGAATCGTCTCCGTCGTAAAACGATACAATTCGACAGTCCCCCCTTTGAAGGCAACCTCTGCAATAATGTCGTAGCGGCCGCTTACCACCGCCGCCCACATGACATTGTCCAGATCTGCTATCTTCTTTAGTATCTGGTCCATTTTCCCGCCGGAGCGGATGCTCATGGCGACCAGGGCGGTCGTGACCTCCGGTTGTCGATCCGGATCGATGAGACCGCAAACCTTCAGCAAACCGGTCTCTTCAAGGCTCTTCAGCCTTGACCGAACCGTCGGTGTGGTGACGTGCAGTCGCTTCGCCATGTCGCCGACTGACATTCGGCCGTCCTCACAGAGGAGCCGAATGATCTTATTGTCCATGGAATCAAGGGTTTTCTTACCCATGTTTCTCCTCTACCTCCGTTCAATGTGTTTGACATTTTGTCCCTGTTACGACGGAAAATGGGGTTTTGAGCCTAATCTGCAAGTTATCTCCTAGCTTCGGTCCTTGAAGACTTACGAGCTATTAAACCTCATAAACTCTCGCATCCAATTATCAAGCCTAGTGACGGACGAACGACGATCAATTAGATAAAAAATTAGACTAATATTTTTGAAAAAGAAAATCTGACTCTTTAACTATATCTTTTTTAAAAGAAAGTCAAGAAAAAAATTTTCATTATATTTTGCCCGCTCTTTACGGTTGCCAAAGTCATATTTGCCTCCAACGCTTTGTTGCGATTGGACGGGTCCACTTCCTTCTGTGACTAACCATGCATAAGGTACGGATTGTTACGCTGTCGATAATCCAAAAACTGCTAATCGGTTGCAGAGGTTAGCCAATAGAAAACGATCGGAGGAAGGGGTCCGGGAAGTCGAATTGGGAAGGGTAGTCTGGATTCGGTGGAAAAAGGTACAAAAAGGTTCAGAAACATTTGGCGTCTCACTTCATCCGCTGAAAAGATTGCATTGCGGGGCCAAAGTTTAGCTTGCGAGCTTCGGATTGAGAGATCCGCAAATAAGATCTTTACCTATGAGGTGGGGTGATGAGGACCTTACAGATCTTCTTATGACTCATCGGCTTTAGGTGTTGCGTTTACACTATTGACAGGCCTATGTAAACATCCGGAGTAACGCAGGGAAACCAAAGAGTGAAGATAATTTTATCCGCCTACGCAGAAGACCACGGGCTCTGCCCGTGGATGAATGCGTGAGAGGTGTCGGTGCTAATCCTGAGCCGAGGTATCACTGCTTCGGCGGATTTCGCCACTGGCGGATAACCCTCCGAAGCCTTGGTGCTTGCGTACCGACTTTCCTACGCCCCGCCGTAGCGGGCTTCGCGAAGGCGGGAGCGCTTCGGCGCCCATGGGCGTAGGAGGGTATTCTTGTGGAGGTACCACGGGCTTAGCCCGTGGGGCTCCATACCAAGACAGGAAGTTAAAGAAAGGGTTGGCGTTTAAAGGAAACATCATTAAGTAAAAAGGCGTAGGTGCGCCACCATAGCTGCTGCGCATTCAGCAAAAAGTGTGGATACAACACCGTAGCTCTATCTCTATCTCTATCTTTCAACCTTGCTTAACAACACATCTTTATCGCCGTGAAGGATTAAGCGAAACCTAAATGAGCGCATTCTAAAGCCTTCGAAGTCTGTCCGTCCCTCCGGTTACAGATAAGGCGAAAAACAATTTTTTCAAACCTTCCAAGGCATTACACCGCGGGAACGTAGGACCTAATGCATTTGCCTTAGGGGCTGAGGACGGGTTACCATAAATCGATGGATAGTTTGACGCATACGCTCACAGGGGCAGTCATTGGCAAAGCGATAGAGGACGAGGAAGTTAAGCCCTGGGGAACGGCAGCGGGCCTGGTGGCGGGGTTCTTTCCCGACATGGACTTTGTCCTCGGTCTCATTAACCCTCAATTCTATCTCAAGTACCATCGGGACTTCACCCACTCTTTCCTCCTTCTCCCATTTTATGCGCTCCTTCTCAGTTGGCTTTTTACTAAAATCACAAGGCGACCTCATCTCTGGAGTTATTACAAAATCTGTCTTCTGGTCCTCATCAGCCATGTGCTTCTCGACCTCTTCACCTCTTATGGAACGATGGTCTTTGCCCCGTTCTCCGATCATCGATACGCCTGGGACCTTACCTTTATTGTTGATCTGATCTTCTCGGGAATCCTCTTCATCCCTTGGATTATTAGCCTGTTGTGGAGAAAGAGGGCTGCTTGGATTTGCCGAGGATCTTTGATGCTCCTGACCGTCTATATTCTCTTCTGTGCGGTTCAACACCACCGAGCCATGAGCACGACCAGACAGTTCGCTGCGAATCTGAACGAGGAGGTTATAAAAATAGCGTCCCTGCCTCAACCCCTCTCTCCGTTTCGGTGGTCCAACTACGTCGAGACTCAAGAGAACGTCTATCAGGGATTCGTCGATTTCCTCGCCAAAGGATCCCCTGCGCAGAAAAATCCGGGCACAGAGGCTGACTTTGATGGTTCAGGCTTTTTTGGAAGATTCAGGAGATGGAAACTGATGGAGGGACGCTACCATTCGGCTTCGAGTATTCGTTACTCCTCGTATCAAAAGAATGACGGCTCTCCCTGGGTGAAGCGAGCTATGACCACGGAGGGAGCTAAGTTTTACTACTGGTTTGCGCGATTTCCTGTCGCCAAATTGGTGAACTCGAGCAATGGAACCCACCGCATTGAATTCACGGATGTGAGATTCTTCCTTCCCGGAATTCGGATGCCTTTCTCGTATTACATCGAGCTGGATGATGCTGGCAATGTCAGCTCAGAAGGGTTTGTGCAGAATGGGAAAAGGAGCTGAGATGACCCCCAGCCCCTCTGACACAGTTTGATTACGGTGCCGGCTGGATCGTAAAGGGTAAGTCGCTCGCATCATTGCCGATAGCATTCCCCCGATCGTCCAACAGGGTGACTTTCACCTTGCACTTCTTCCGCTCTTTTGGAACCGGCGGAACAAGCCAATCGCGTGTTTCCGGGTTTGTATCAAGAGTCTCAATGGGAATCCAAGTTGTTCCATCATCTGTTGTGTAAGCTAACTTCACTTTGCTCACAGGCCTGATGGTCCCGTAAGTCACCCAGGTGATGGTCTCCGTCATTCCCGAGATAAGCGTTTGCCCTCCGTCGGGATACGTCAGCTCAACCACTTCAATTTTGAAGGGATTATCCGAAGTATCAGCCCCCACTTGCTTACCCGATGAATCGTAGAGTATTACCTTGATCAGGCACGACTTCTTGTTCCCATTGGGGGGAGGCACAGTCCAATCATAGGTTCCTGGATTGCCATCCTCGCCCTTGATGAGAGTCCACGACGATCCTCCGTCCTTGCTATAGAACAATTTCACTATTGCCACATCCCTGACAGTCGTCCCGGTTGCCCAGGTGATGGTTTTGGTCGTGCCCGCCTCCCAGACTTCGCCCCCGTTGGGCGAGGTCAACCGGGTGACCTCAATCGCAAAGGCACCGTCCGATTTGTCGCTTCCCCTCCTTTTCCCGTCACTGTCAATCCCTCTTACCCGGACAAAGCAGTTTCTCAGGTTCTTCGTCGGCTTGGGCACCGTCCAGTCATGGGTCGTCCCGGTCAACTCTTTCGCGATCAACTTCCATGTGCTTCCTCCATCAGTGGAATACTCGACCGTATACGTAAGGTCAGACGCCAGATCTCCGATCGCCTCCCACAGAATCGTATGGGTCGATCCAGAAGGAATGATCTCTCCTCCATTGGGTGACAGAACATTCAGGTCGACCGTATAAGACATGACCTCGCTCGAAAACGCTGAACCGCCCGCGCTATTATAAGCCCAGACGGCGTAATAGTAGACCGTATTCGGCGTAATCTCCGTATCATCATAACTCGTCACGTTGGACCCCACCGTGGCCATCGTTTCATATGTGCCCCGGACACCCGCCTTCCTCTTTATCTTGAATCCCGTCTCGTTATCGGATTGATCCTTCCAGGAGAGGGAAATCTTACTTTCGCTCTTGACGGTCGCTGCAAGATGGGTAGGTGCTTCAGGGAACAACCGCTTTGCTCGGAACTTTTGGACCCGGTCGTTATTCGTATCCGTGACAAAGGCGTTTCCGGATGTGCTCACGGCGATGTCCGAAGGAGAATCGAATTCGCCGTCCTCCGTCCCCGCAGCTCCCCAATGTGTGATGTAGTTACCTCCTCCGTCAAATTTCTGTACGCGCTCATTTCCTTGATCCACCACATAGACGTACCCTGAGGAATCCGTGCTGACTCCAATGGGAAAGCTAAGCTGCCCTATCTCCGTGCCTGAAGTGCCCCACGTGAGCAGGAAATTTCCGTCCTCGTCAAATTTCTGGATGCGATGGTTTTCGCTATCCGCTACATACACATACCCTCCCCAGTCAAGGACGATCCCTGAAGGAGAATAGAACTCTCCATTCTCAGAACCCAAAGAGCCCCAGGTGGCCACAAAGGTAACCCTGGTTCCGGAGTCATGAAATTTTTGGACCCTATGGTTGCCCTGATCCACCACGTAGACATCGCCCGATGAATTTACGGCCACGTCGACAGGTGAGTTAAACTGTCCATCGGCAATACCGTAGTAACCCCAAGCAATCACGAAATTGCCATTTTTGTTAAATTTCTGTATCCGATCATTTTCCCCGTCTGCGACGTAAATATTTCCTGAGGCATCTATGGCAATTCCGGCAGGTCTGTTGAATTGTCCGCTCAATTCCCCCAGATACCCGAACTTACCAAGATACTCGCCTTGCCCGCTGAATTTCTGGATCCGATGATTCAGCTCGTCAGCAACAAATACATCACCCGCACTATCCACAGCAATCCCCAGGGGAGAGTTGAACCGCCCGTTTCCAGATCCGCCAGAGCCCCACGTATCTTTAAAAATATAACGGTAATCAACCACCCTGTTTCTTCGAATGGGTACGTAGGTCTCAAGTTGCGCCCAAGTCCACTCACTGTATGTTGCCTTGGGAGATGTCTGTTCCATCGCCAGAATTCCACTTTCATCGGAAAGGTAGCTATGGAATAAAAGGATGTGATCCGTCGTGACAAAGGCATCACCCGGCAGGAGGCCGCTTGTGCCGCTTCCTGCTTCACCGAGCTTGTGAACATAATCATCGGCGTCTGGAACATAATGCGTGCCGCAACTGACGTTCGTGCTATCGCGGGCATCGCAGAGGAAATCCTTGGCTGTGTATCTCTTGGGTAATTTCCAGCTGATGCTGACAAACCCCCCGCTATCATTCCCATATTCGGTAGTCCCGCCGGAGGTTCCATTCACCGCGGTGTAGAACTCACTCCAATCTTTTTGAGGGGTTCCTTCACAGTAGGCGATCCCGTAATAGATCTTATCCGGGGAAAAGTCATGCCCGCAGTTCGTGATTGCGTTCAGAGGGCTCCACGAGAAATCGATCATCTCGTCTGCAATTCTCACGATCGTTTCCCGGCTCATCGCATCCCAGGTATCTCCGGTCCACGACCGACCAGCGGAAGGTGCCAAAAAGATCCCGATGCAGTGCACAACGATCACAAAGGCTACAATCTTCTTCATGAGATGCTCCTTTCCCTTGCCCTCTGGCCGGCAAGTGCCCTCAAGGGGCACAATGTAATAGGAAATGACCTTCCCGGGAAGCGCCGCCCTTCAGGGCGGGGAGCCTCACTCAGGCATGCAATATCGTTTTCTTCTCAAACCGAGAATCCTTTTTCTATTCAACACGCAGTTCCCTGAGATGTCAAGCAGTTTTTCTCGCAGAGGCAACCCGTCGTAGGATCGTAGGGCAGGGACGTTCATGAAATTATAATTTACTTTTTGGAATAATCATTTTGGCAATTCATTATGGATCTGGGTTCAGGCGCAACCTTTTTTATTTTAAGAGGGGTTCTCAGAAAGGTGGGCTTTTTTACGTTTGCTTTCTGTGAGTATCGATAACCTTAATGAGGGTAGTGTAGAAATCGATGAGGTCACCGAGCTCATCGGTCAGGATATCATAGAGTGTTTTAGTGTCTATATGGTTATAAAGATGAACGATCCTGTTTCGAAACTGACTTATCTTAAGATAGGTATCCATTCTATCCTTCACGATGTGGCCAGCCTCGCCTAATATCTCGATGATTTCTGCGTTGGTATTGGGTGTCCTGAGCCCCAGGGAGCCGATGATATAACTCCCAATGTCGAGGAGGGCTTGGATTGAAGTTTGGAGCCGGTGCAGTGCGGAATCGATGTTTCGGAAATCTGATGTAAATTCCTCGAAGGTTTTAGAGCGAAGGATAGCCAACTTGTCAAGATTGTCCGTGAGAACATCAATCTTTGTTTGAATATCCCTCTGGTTCATTGTTGGGTATACCTCGCTATTCTCGCCTTCAGTTGAAGTTTCTCGATATATCTCAAGGTAGGCTCAAAGTCACAGAAATGAATGATGACCGATGTCTCGAATCGAATTCTGAAGAGTGGGTCGGCATCATATATGAGCCTTCCCGTCCGCAGGACATTGTGCTGAAAGATGAGACCTTTGCTGTTCAGGTCTATGAGATCTACCTCTTTGACACCCAAAGCCTTGCCTATCCTGTATGCTAAGTAATCTTCCTGGTGAAGGAGATTTCGCCCTTCAGGAGCATCCTTTTTGAGCAAGATGGCAATGTCAAGGTCACTCTCGGGAGTTGCGGTGCCAAAAACATGGGAGCCGAAGAGATAAGCGGCAGCGACGTATGGGTAGTCCTTCAGGATCTTTTCGATTTCTTCTTTGGATGCCTGTCTGGTCATTCTGCGCTTCCCTGTCAGTTATCCTTAATCAAAACCCTCTTTTTGTCAACTGATAACTTGAGCCGAAGGATATCATCCCAATCTCTTTTTAACTTTTTCCATAATGTTAGCCATTGTGGGGCCTGCTGAACCGTGAATGACCACATCGGCCATGTCATCGTAGGAGGTCGGATCACGGTTGATGATGACCAGTTTCGCTCCGCTTCGTTTGGCAATGCGGGGCATCGAGGCAGCAGGTTCAACGACAAGGGATGAACCGATGACGATGAAGAGGTCGGAGCGTGATGAGCGATCATAAGCCTCCTCGGTTTCTCTCACGGGCATGGCTTGGCCAAAGGAGATCGTGGCAGGTTTCAGAAGTCCCCTGCAATCATCACAAAGAGGAGCCTTCCGGGTTTTCCGGAGCTGTTCCTGGATCTCGTCACGATCGTATCTCTTCCCGCAACTCAGACAGGTCACATACGTTGCATTCCCGTGAAGCTCGATCACCCTCCCTTCGGAGTTTCCGGCCTTGAAATGGAGGGCATCGACGTTTTGCGTAATGACGCAATCGAGTTTGCCCAACTTTTCCATCTCGGCAATGGCCAGATGGGCGGGGTTGGGTTCGGCTTTTCTGATAGGCTCATACATCTCGGTCGACATCTGCCAGTATTTGATGCGGGATGTCTCACTGGAGATAAAATTCTGGTAATAGAAGTCTTCAGGATCGTAACGATCCCAAACACCCCCTGGACTGCGGAAGTCGGGAATCCCTGATTCCGTGCTTAGACCTGCTCCTGCGAAAACCACGGTTCTTTGGGAATCGATAATCCATTGAGCTACCTTGTCGATCTGCTCTTTCACGTCAACCTCCAGGCTTTTTTCACCACAGAGTCACAGAGATCACAGAGAAAAGATTCTGAAAATAGACTTTTTGATCTGGCAGGGAGGTTCCTGCCAGATCAAAACTTTCAATCCCTTCGGGTTCGAATGAATCAAATCTCATATGCTTGGTACCTTCTTGGGGCATGGGTTTTTTGTCCAAGCGTCGTCTCCCGCTTGGACAAAAAGGAGCTTATTCCTCTCTTTTCCCTCTGTGTCTCAGTGGTGAGGTACTGTCATTTTCCTATATCACAGGAGGATCTTCTCTTGCAAGGGAGAGAGTGCCTGTGATAAAATGTTTTAAATGAAGTGTAATTTAATTCAGCAGGGTTATCCGCAGGGGAGTTGCCTCGTCCAGGTCGATCAGGGGAAAGCCCTGGCATGCGAAGCCACCATCAAACAGACCGACAACGGGGTTCTCCGACGCATCTCTGCGGTTCACCTCTCCCGCCCAGAAAATTATCTCTCCATTTACCAGTCGGGCTGTAACTTCTCGTGTCGAAAATGTCATTCATGGAATTTTTCCAAAGTCGCGACGGGAAATTGGTGGTCGGCCGCCGATGTGTTGAAGGCCTGCAAAGAATACGAGAGGGAGGTGACTTTGCGTGAGCCACGACATCGGGCCACGGCGTTTCATGCCCATGATGCCTGCCGATGTTGCGGGGCTTGCGTGATGTATGGGAAGCGGTCTCCCCTCTGCCCCAAGGTGATCCAGAAAAAAGACATTCTTCTGAGCCCCCAGGGATGGGGTCCGGCTCGCAATATCGTGGCTTTCACGGGAGGGGATCTCACCTGCTGCCCGGAGTTTTACGTTGAATGTGCCCGTCTCATCAAGTCGGAGACGAGCCTCTGGGTGCTCATTGAAACGAATGGCTACGGTCTCACACCTCAGAACCTCGATACGTTGAAGGAAGCAGGGGTGGATGCCTTCTGGCTCGACATCAAGGCCTTCGATGAAGGAGACCACAAATGGTTGACGGGATGCTTCAATCGTAACATCCTTAAGCTTCCTGAACTCATCTTGAAGAAGGGGTTTGTTCTCGAGGTTCTTTCTCTCTATATCCCGGGCCTGGTTGAGATTCCTCAGCTCAAGAAGATTGCTCAGCTCCTTTTTGACGTGAATCCAGGAATCCCATTCACGATTCTGGGCTTCTTCCCTGAGTACCAGATGAAACGATACAAGAGTCCAAAAATTTCGCAGATGGTGGATGCCTTCATGGAAGTCAAGGCCGTCGGGCTAAGAAATGTGAGGCTTGGCAATACAGGTGTCTTTGTTTCGACCGAGCAAGATCATCATCTGCTGAAGGAGAAAGTGGGAGCAGGAAATTATTAGTCGTGATGAGGTCCTTCGCAAGGGGACCCGCCACTTGACCGCTGCCGGGGAGCAGGTCAACCTCCCCGGAATGAAGCTCTCCGCGCCTGCCTACCGCAGGCAGGCACAGCGCGATATAAAAGGAAATACCTTTCCGGGAAGCGCCGCCCATTAGGGCGGGGAGCTTCGCTTTCTGGTCTGAAATCTATCTTGGTCAAGAGGGGGGTCTTCATGGAAAAGAAAATCCTCATTGTGGATGATGAGGAGAGGGTGGTTGAATCGATCGCAGGGGTCCTGGAGGATGAAGGATTCCGGGTTGCCAGAGCGAGGAGCGGAGAAGAGGCTGTTGACGTCTTCGAGCGGGAAAAACCGGATGTCACGCTCCTGGATATCTGGATGCCAGGCATGGATGGCATGGAGGTATTGAAGCGCTTAAAACGGATGGCCCCCGAATCCCAAGTGATTATGGTTTCGGGCCATGCGACCATTTCAACCGCCATGACCGCTGTGAAACTGGGAGCCTTCGATTTTCTCGAGAAGCCTCTCTCCATCGATGTGCTGCTCATGACCATCCATCGAGCCCTTGAACATCAGAAGGAATGGCTTACATCGAGACCCTCGGAAGAGGTGACTTCGCAAAGCGCGTTGCCTCTCAGCTTTCCGTCATCCACTTCCCAGGAGAGTGCTCGCCCTGCTCCGAAGGTTTCAGCGAGACGGGGAAGTTCCCTTCTGCCTCAGCGAACTGTCAAGCGGAGCGTCGTTGTTTACGGAACGGGACTCCATTCCGGGATGAAAACAGGGCTCCTTCTTCAGCCCCTTCCTCCCAATAGTGGTGTCCTTTTTGGAAATATCTCGTCCGATGAAGTGGTCCCTGCCCATCTCGACTATGTTCAGACGACGGAGTATGCGACGGCACTCAAGAAGGGTCAAGCCGTAGCCAAGACCGTGGAGCACTTCATGGCGGTCCTTCATGCCTATCGCATTACGAACCTGATGATTAAGATGATCGAAGAGATTCCGATCATGGACGGTTCGGCCTTGGAATTCTGTAAGATGATTGAGGAAGCAGGCATCGAAGAGCAGGAAGAGCGAGTCGATGAACTGGTGATCAAACGGAGATTCGAAATTATTCGGCGGAATAAGGCATTGACCATCGAACCTTCGGATGGGTTTTCTGTCCACTATGAACTGGATTACCCCTCTCCCATTGGACGACAATCCTTCGATTTTGTCCTGGACAATGAAGAGACCTTTAAGAACCAGATCGCTCCCGCCCGGACCTTCGGTTTTCTGAAAGATATAGAAATGCTGGAACGAATGGGGTTAGGCGGCGGCGGAAGGATTCACAATTTCATCCTGGTCGATGACGAGCGGGTCGTCAACACGGAACTGCGATTTCCAGACGAGTTTGCCCGCCACAAGGTTCTCGATCTCATCGGAGATCTCTACCTTCTCAATCGTCCGATCCGGGGAAAGGTGACCGCTCACCTGACTGGGCACACGGAAAATATTGATCTTCTCAAAAAGATTCAGGAAGAGAGTCGGGATGGAGATCGCTGAGAATCTCGGGCTCACTCCAGGGAGGGACCTATGGCTGAAGAAGAATATCGACCCCCGATGAAGGAATTTTTGGACATGCTCGCGGATCTTTTGTCGGAAAAGTATTTTGAACGAATGGACGACCGGATGAAGAAGATTCCTGAGCTACGACGGTTGATTACCGCCAAAGAGGCGAGTCAGTATCTGAGTCTTGCGACGGATACGGTCTACCGGATGGCCGCGATGAAGAAACTTCCCTACCTCAAAATCGGAGACCGAGTTCTCTTCGATCTAAAGACCCTCGATCACTGGATTGAGAGACACTTGGTGAGGGAGAAAGAGATCAAGAGGCAGGAGTTGAAAATTGAGATCGAAAAGGGGAAGCCGAGCACCAAATCTCCCAAGGAATCTGACCTGCTCGAGCTTCTCAGGAGGAAGGGAAAAGAGTAAGCACTCGAAGCGATCTTCGGCCCTTTCTGAAAGACCCGCCTAAAACCATGG
>Ga0315289_10010717_pt1 | contig 13084 bp, 10 predicted proteins | sample YL17G11_40_MG_FD_203452 | JGI IMG/M metagenome (GOLD analysis project Ga0315289, IMG submission 203452) | Sediment microbial communities from Yellowstone Lake, YNP, Wyoming, USA - YL17G11_40 | ecosystem: Environmental > Aquatic > Freshwater > Lake > Sediment | place: USA: Wyoming | collected...
CATATCAAAGGAAAAAATGAAACTCTTCCAATCCTTTATCAATGAAAAAGAAAATGAACTCATAACCATAAATTACTGACATTTTCTATTTGCAAAAAACATGACATTTTCTATTTGCGTTGACAAAACCTCGAAAAAACTATTGACAAATCCGAATAAGTCTCTTTTATTAATAACAACACTTTGACGCTCGCCTGTGGGGGGAGAGCTTCCAAAAGGATTTCCACCTTTGGAATGTCCGTGTGGACATCTCTCTGGTGGGGAAAAGTAGAATTGTGCCGCAACAAAAGGGGGATGTTGTTGCCGCCCTAAAGCTTTAGTATTGCAAGCCAGAGCATTCATATGCTACTTTGTCAATTAAATAACATAACGATTGCATCCTTGGGGTAACGTTTAAAAAGGTTACGGTTTCGATTAGGTATCGTCTAAAAAGTCATCGTTAATCGTCTATCGTCTAAAAGACGAACGATAAACGAAACCGACATACGACCTACGATACGTGACCGAAACCAACCAGCGATAAACATAGAAACTTTATTTTGTAGACAAGGCAATATGCTTATTCAAATAGCTCACATCCTCCAGCTGGTTCTTTCACATTTTAAGCTCTTTGTGAAATGGTTTTCAGGGATGAATCAATATGTTAATGCCCATTTTGGTCTATTCGTCCAATTAACCCTTGACCTGCTTATTCTATATATCATCTTTATGGTGGTTTACCAGATGGTTAAACTCTCCTTTCGCATCCTTTTCCGGATAGTCATTCCTTCGGTTATCTTAGCTGGGATCGTCTTTTTCTTTACCTCTTATTCATTTCTCAACCTTCTTCCGATATTCGTTTGTATATTAGTGGCCATCAATCTCATAAGATCATAAAAAAAGCCCCGCTTTTGGCAGGGCTTTTTAAGAAATGTTCCCTTCATTCTTATACTTAATCTTCGCTTAGCTCGATCTTTTTAGCAAGGCAAACTCCCCCTCTGGGGTCCTGGTCACAAAGAGTTATTATGGCAGTTTCCAAGCTGATATCGGTCGAGGCAGTGAAGGTGAATCCAGTCGCCTCTCCGAAAGCATTGGTATACCCTGTTCCGGTAATGACGCCATTGGTAGTTTGAGACTGATCCGCCACAATTCTGTGTCCGCCCAAAGGATTTCCGTATCGATCCTTTATTAGCACTCCTATCGGAACGGTAGCCCCATGAGGAACCTTAGCTTCCATATCGATTTCACAATTTTTTCTATAGGTGGACCCTGTGTAGAAGGTCACATATACAGATGCATGGACAAATCCGGACTTGGCGGTCAAAACGTTAACCACCCCAATTCCATCATCCAGGGTATTGGGAACTGCCAGCGAATAGTCCTGGTTCAGAACTTCACTAACCAGCTCGGTTTCATAAAGGCTGGCATAGCATCCATCGCTGGTTACCCCATCATTGATTGAACCGAAACCTGTTTTCATCTTGACTGGGGTTCCGGCCAGGACGAAATTATGATTAACATCCAGGACCTCCACTAACACATCTCCTTTGGAAATTCCATCTGCTAAAAGGCTATGGGGATAGGAGAGGATAGTAACATAGGCAGGTGGACCGGAGACAATTAAGATAGTGCTGTCCTTTACTATCCCGGTCTCGCTTTCGGTTTCAGCCCAAATTTTGGCTAAACCATCATTCCTTGGGTCACCTGATAGATATTTACTGTAAGCGCATCCCTTTTTGGTCTGATCACAACAACTAACCATTCCTTCCTCAGTGCTAAAGTGAACTGCGGTTGAATCTGGAACGGGGTTTCCGTATACATCTACTACGCAAGCACAGAGCTCCGCCTCCACGCAATTTACGTCCCAGCCCCTGATATTGCAAGGAGTGACTCCTACGGAGATGTCAAATGCGGGTCCAGCACAAATGGTAACAACAGTAGAGGTAGACAGAGTGGATCCTACTTTGGCTCTCATCCTGACCGTGCCGGATTTAGTGCCACTGGACAAGGTAACATGTGCCTCCCCGAACGAGTTGGTATTTATGCTGATGGGATAGACTTGCTGTCCATTCAAATTCTCTCCTCCCTCCGGACCACTTATAATATAAAACTCCACTGGGAAGTCCTTGGCCACTATGTTCCCATTATTATCGTAACATGTAGCAGTCACCTGAGTAGCTTCAACACCACCGGTCCCTTTAACTTGGATGCTGGAATGATCCGAAGTTAATACAACGTATGCCACAGTGTCAGTAGGAACCAAAAGGATGGTATTATAATCTTGAACCTCCTGCCCTGCAGGACCTGTGGTTACTTTAATATATGCGGTTCCGGTTCTGAATCCAGGCTTATAGGTCACCTGGGCAACACCACTCTGCGTGAGAGCATAAGGAGCTATGATCCCCATAGGATTCCACTTTCCATCGCCATTAGTGTCATATTTTAATTCATCCACGCCTTCAGTATAATAACCATCCCCATCTATATCGTCGAAGTCTTCGCCCGCCACGAATTTCACCACAGTGCCGTTGGCTACCACACTTCCGGTTAAATCTCTAATCGTGGCTTTCACCGCGCTGGTGGAGATTCCGTCGGCGGGAAGCCAGGCAGGGGTAATCTCGATCTCAATACGCTTGGTGGTCCCCCCAGCGGATACCACCTCAATCTGAGCGGTTTTGGACTGAGCTTTTTCGGCGCTCACCTGAATTGTAGCGGTGCCCAAACCTGAAGCGGTGAAAACGGAAGCGGCCAGACCATTGGCATCCGTGGTGTCCACGGTAGGCGTGAAATATCCAATTGAAGCCGGACTGACCGAAAAGGTGACCCTCACCCCGGCGAGGGGTTTATCCTTATCATCCTTTACTTCCGCATCCACTACGCCGGTCTTCCCATTTTGAACAGAAGAAGGAGCAAACAGAGATTTTATGATCACCGCCGCCTCTTCTTTGGTGGAGTTCTTGGAGCATCCCGCCATCAAGATCATCAACAAAACTAACCCAAACCAGAAGCCGAGTAGAAAAAAGTTGTGTACTTTCCTATTCATGTTTAGCTCCCTTTCGGTTTAACGTTTATGGTTAAAGATTGATGCTTTTTGTTCTAAAATTACTTATCGGCATAAATCCTCACTTATTTAGAATGAAGTCCAAAGCATTTAGGGTTTATGAAAAAGAAATTTTCCAACACAGAGGTGATTCCGAAGAACAACCAGAAGGAAAGAATCTGGAGTGTTCACCTTTACGTGAACCATTTTTGGCCAACTGTTTCTTACCCCTGCTTAAAGCAACAAAAAAGCCCTCCGCCAAAAGGCAGAGGGCTTCCTTAAAGTCGTATTACTTGTTCTCTAATCAAGGCACGATTAATACATTGAACGCAATGCAAACGCCACCCTTTGGGTCCTCATCATAGAGAGCAACAACGCCATCGCCAACTGACACATCAGCCTTGAAGAAGAAGCCGGTCGCCTCCCCAAATTCATTGGTGTAGGAACTCCCGGTAATTGTTCCCCGCCAACTGTGGGCCTGGTCTGCGACTATGTGGTGACCACCTAAAGGATTACCATAGGCGTCTTTTACAAAGACCACGACCGGAACCGTAGCGCCCAATGGGATTTTCTCAACGACATGGATTGAACATTTTTCACTATAGGTAGTTCCAGTGAGGAAGGTAACGTTGACCGTGGTGGACTCGACTCCACATTTGGCAGTGAGGAGACTTACCACTCCAACTGAGTCATCGCGATTTGGATACTTCATCGAGTAGTCCTGTGCTAGGACCTCGCTGATCAGGTAGGTCTGAAACAAACTGGTGTGACAGCCGTCCTTGGTCACGCCAGAGGCAACTGAGCCAAAAACGGAGTGCATCTTCACCGGAGTAGAGTCAACTACAAAATAGTCATTCGCGTCCAATACCTCTATCAGCACGTGTCCCTCGGAAATCCCATCCGCAAGGATAGTGCGTGGGTAATCTAAGAAGGTGACACTGGTGGGATCTCCAGATAGAATTATTGTGCAGGTATCGCTAATGATTCCATCTTCCCCCCAGGTTTCTGCCCAAACTAAGGCTATACAGTCATTCCTTGGATCACCTGAGATGTAGAGACTGTAAGCACATCCCTGCTTAGTTTTATCGCTGGGGTACACCATCCCCTCCTCGGTTCCGAAATAAACCGAGGTGGAATCTGGCACAGGATTTCCATACCTGTCGACAACACAGGCACAGATGCTATCTTCCACACAATCCACTTCGCAGCCCGGGATATTGCAATAGTATGGACTTAAGGATATATCTACCGGCGGTCCAGCACAGATAGTCACGATGGTGGAAGCGGAAAGCACCGTGCCGATCTTAGCGCGTAGTCTAACCGGACCCGATTTCGTGCCACTGGAGAGGGTCACCACCGCCTCGCCATAAGAGTTGGTATTAATGGTGATCGAGTCTGAAGAGACCCCATTCAGAGCTTCTCCTCCTGCTGGACCAAAAACGATATAGAATTCCACCGGGAAGTCGGCGCTCACTCGATTTCCATTATCATCATAGCAAATAGCTCTCACCTGGGTAGCTTCTATTCCGCCAGTTCCGCGTACCTGGATTGAAGGTTCATCCGGCATCAAAACGATGTATGCCACACTGTCGGTAGGGACCAAAAGCAAAGTTGCATCATCCTGAATCAAATATCCATTAATACCTGAGGTTATCTTGATATATGCGGTACCGGTGCGGAGTCCAGCCACGTAAGTAACCATGACTTCTCCACTATTGCTATAGGCATAAGAAGGTATGAATCCCAGAGGATTCCATCTGCCATCCTGGTTAGCATCATATTTTAACTTATCTATCCCCTCAGTAAAATAACCGTCTCCATCTACATCTTCAAATTTCTCTCCCACTGTAAATTTCACCACGGTGCTGTCTTTAGCCAGATTGCCAGTGGTATCGCTCACTATTACTTTAACCTTACTGGATGAGATTCCATCCGCAGGAAGGACAGCAGGGGTTATCTCAATCGAAAGGGGCTTGGTTGGTTCTCCGGAAGTCACCACTTCTACCTGAGCAGTCTTCGGAGTGGCTCCTTCGATGCTGGCTCGAATGAGGGCGATGCCGTACCCTGTAGCGGTGAAGACACTGCCAGCAGAACCATTGGCATCGGTGGTATCAATAGGCGGGACACAAAAGCCTATGTTAGCAGGAGTAACTGTAAAGGTCACTCTGACCCCCGAGACTGGTCTGTTGGCATCGTCTTCCACCACCACATCCACCACACCCGTCTTTCCCTTTTGAATCAGCGGAGGAATCACCGAAAGTGATTTAATCCGTGTTACCTTCGGAGTCTCTTTAGTCGACCTTTTTTCACATCCCAGGATCAACAACGAAACTAAAGCCAAGGTCCAGATCAAACAGCCGATTCTGCCCGTAAAACAAAAACTGTTCCGTTTCATGGTCTTTTCCCCTCGATCTTTTAAGTTAATTGGTTTTTTGGGTTTAGTCCGTTCAAGTTTACTTTGCCGTCGATTCCCAATTTTGGACTAAGCATGAATTCTTATTCAGTTAGAAAACACAAGCTATTTTGCGAAATCTTTGTTGCAATATCTTGACTGAACAATCAAGTATGTATGAATGCTAAACAAGTATAATGATATACATATACCATACTATTTGTCAAGCAGAAATTTCACTCTTTTTGGGAATATAAAATTCAGTTGACATTTGCAAGGCATTCTTTTTCTTAGTAGTCGGGCTGTCGCAATACCGCCCGATAATAGATAACTCAGCATTTGAAAGATGGCAGATAAGATCAAATTTCTGGGCACTGCGGGAGCACGCATAGTGGTGGCAAAACAATTGCGCTCATCCGCTGGAACCTGGATCACGCTGGACGAAAAGAATCTCCTTTTAGATCCAGGACCAGGGACCTTAGTAAGATGCGCCAAAAGCAAACCTCCCTTGGATCCCACCCAATTGGATGCAATCATCCTATCCCATCAACATATAGATCATGCTAATGATGTGAACATCATGATCGAAGCCATGACCAATGGCGGCTTTTCTAAAAAGGGAGCGTTATTTGCACCTCGTTCTGCTTTGGAAAATGATCCCATTGTTTTGAAATATGTAAGAGAGTATATAAACGAAATTCTTATCTTAAAAGAGGGAAGCTCTTATTCATTAGGAAGCGTAGAGATCTCCACGCCCCTCCGTCACATTCATCCCGTTGAAACCTATGGCATCGTGCTTGAAAGCTCGAAATATACCATTTCGTTCATCGTCGATACTAGATTCTTTCCAGCTTTGATTGCCAAGTATAAAAAGAGTGATTTGATCGTGATCAATGTGGTTCGCTACGATGGTATGAACCGTATGGTTCATACCGATGGAAAGGGCGGGAAAAGATTAGATGTGGACCATCTAAACCTTGAGGATGCCATAAAGATTATAAAAGGTATAAAGCCCAAGCAAGCCATCTTAACCCATTTCGGGATGACCATGGTAAAAAGCAAACCCTGGGAGATTGCATCTCAAATCGAGCAGGAAATTGGTATAAAAACCACAGCCGCCAGCGATAGAATGGAATTTAATTTACAAAACCTGATGGAGTGAGATTCATTCACGGCAGATTGAACGAATTAAGCGGATACGGTCAATGAATGAAACGGATTAGAAATGATTTCATTCGTTTAATCTGTTGGGAATTTACTTCTTTACTGCCCCAGCGGTCAGTCCAGCAATTATCTGTCTTTGGAAAAAGAGAAACATTATGATAACCGGCAAGGCGGATAAACTGGATGCCGCAAAAAGATGCGACCAGTCGATGGTTTGATAACCTTGAAATAAAGCTAACGCTACGGGCAGAGTCCTCATCTTTTCGCTCGATGTCAAAATGAAAGGGAATAGAAAAGAATTCCAGGTAACTAAAAACACTTGAATGGCTAAAACCGCCAAGGCAGGCTTACATAAGGGTGCCACAATCTGAAAAAGTATTCGAAACTCTCCTGCCCCATCAATCCGGGCTTGATTTTCTAAATCCTTGGGCAATGCTTGAATATATTGCCTCATCAAAAATATTCCCAAAGGATTTACCAACCATGGGACTATCAAAGCAAAATAAGTGTCATACCAGCCCAAATTCTTTATGATCAAAAAGAGGGGCACAATGAGAATATGTACCGGGATCATTAAAACCACGATCACTGAAAGAAAAAGAACATTTTTGAATCTAAAAATTTTTCGAGCAAAAGCATAACCAACCATCAAGCAAAAAATCATATTCCCCAAAGTAACCATAACGGCTACAAAAAGGCTATTAAAAAAGAAGCGGGGAAAAGGACCATAGGACCAGACATCGATGTAATTTTTTAAAGTGAATCCTTTGGGCAGAAGATCGGAGATTTTCAAAATCGAGCTGGTTTTGGAAGAGAAAGATGATGCGATCATCCAGTACAAGGGGAAAAGCATGCCGATGAGGATGAAAAGCAAGATCAGAAATAATATGATTTTCTTTGTTTTTTTCATGTGTTTCTGTGTTGCGTCGGGATATGCGTATGCATCTTCGATTGTTATCCCGACACCAAGCCACTGTTTATCAGACGAGAGCATCGGGACTACAAAGTCCCGATGCAACAGGATAATATTTGTTTTTTGTGTTCTTCATGTGTTCTTTTGATTCCTATGAGTTCATACATCGCAAGGATTTCGCGTAGGGGAGGAGTTTATCTCCTCCTAAATCGGGATTTCGCTAAGCTCAGCAAGCCCCGCCCCCACATTTCAATCTTCTACTGTTTTTCCATATCCGAAAAGTTTTAACTGAATCAATGAAAAAATCAAAATTATAAAGAAAAGAACATAAGCCACTGCCGAGGCATAGCCCATTCTGAACTTGTGTAACCCGGTTTCATAAACCATATATACCATGGTCAAAGTGGAATTCAAAGGTCCCCCTTTGGTCATTACAAAGATCTCCACAAAGATCTGAAAAGATTTTATGGTGTTTATCAAAACTACGAACAGGCTCATCGGTCTCAGATAAGGCAAAGTCACATGCCAGAATTTCTGCCACCCGTTTGCGCCGAAAATGTCGGAGATCTGGTAAAGCTCCAAAGGAATAGATTGAAGCGCGGCTAAGAATAAAAGCATATAAAACCCGGTGCTCATCCAGACATCCATAAGCATGATGGCGGGAAGTGCGGTCTTGGTGGAGAAAAGCCACCCTTTCTCCGGGATGGGAGCACCAACTAAATTGCAAAGAAAGGTCAAATATCCCTCCTTAGCATAAAGATTCATAAAAATCAAGGCGATCACCACCAAAGAGGTAATGGAGGGGACAAAGAACCCTGCCCGAAAAAACCCCTTTAGAGGGATATTTTGATTGACTAATACTGCTAAGATCAAAGCAAAGATGGTGGTGAAAGGAATTGTTCCCACCACGAAAAAAGATGTATTTTTCAAGGCAATCCAGAAATCCTCGTCTTTTAATAGTTCCAGATAGTTGGAGATTCCTACAAAATGTGACTTGCCGGTCAATACATTATATTCTGAAAAGCTCAAAAGCAGAGAGTAAATTAAAGGAAAAAGCCAAAAGATCAGAAGGGTTAAAATCCAGGGGGATAAAAAGATTAGTGTGGTTTTTTGTTTCATTGTGAAGCGGTCAACTGGTTAAGCAGATTAAACTGTCAACGGATCGAGCGGATAAAACGGATGGAATCTTTAGATTGTCTACTTATCTGCTTAATCCGTTTAATCCGTTGACAATATCATTTTAGCAATTTATCAATCTCTTCTTTTGCTTGGTTTAATGCATCTTGCGGTGACTTTTTATCATACATCACCTCCTCCACCGCTTTCTCAATAATTTCTTCTATATATACCCACTTGGGATGAGGTGGCGGAGAGATGGCATATTTCAGTTGCTCTTGGAATATGGAAAGATCTGAGTTATCTCGATAATAAGGATCAAGTTCTGCACCCCTGGCAGATGGAAAACCCGAACCAATGGCTTGACAGATTTTCAAACAATTATCTTTTTGAATCAGAAATTTTATCAATGCTAATGCTTCTTGAGGATTTTTGGTCTTCTTGTTTATCACCAAAAACTCGCCACCGGCAAAGGAAGCGGGCGTTCCTCGATCAGATTCGGGTTTCGGCATCAAACATATTCCGAAATTCAGTTGCGGATAATTTTTTCGTAAGTCATTCAAAAGCCAACCGCCGGAAATCACAAAGCCGATTTTATTATTTTTAAAAGCCTCATCCAGCATGGCTTGAGTATCAATCATTCCGCTCTGGGTTAGCTTCTTATAGAATTCTAATGCTTGAATGGCTTGGTCGCTTCCTATCTTTGATTCCTTTTGATCGGGTGACAATATCTCTCCGCCGTTTGCCCAGAAGAAGGGCAAGAATTTTTTATATAACCTGTGCCGTTCAGCAGAATTTGCTCCAAAGCCATAAGCCTCAGGCTTTAGCTTATTAATAGCTTCACAATAATGCAAAAGCTCATCCCAGCTTGTGGGTGGCTTATTTGGATCAAGCCCTGCTTTCTTCATTAGGTCTTTATTGTAAAATAAAACTCTGGTATCCAAAATCCAGGGGAAACCGAAGATTTTTTGCGAAGCATCCGTAGGATCTCCAATGGTAGCTGGCTCCCACATCATAAATTCTTTTTTAATCTTTTCTGCTTCCAGGGTTACATCCAACAAGACGTCTTGATAGGAGAACTCCGGTAACCAATCAGAGCCTAATTCCAAAACATCCGGTGCACTGTTGGAGCCGAACGCCACTACGATTTTCTCGTGCCCATCCGACCAGGTTAAATCAGTCAAATTAACTTTAATATTGGGATTCTCCTTCTCAAATTGCTGGATCAACTCCAAAATAGTGGGCTTGACTTCGGGGTTGGTCCAGAACTGCCACCAGCTTACGGTAATTAAGTGGTCTTGCTTTTTTCCACAGCTAAGGAGAAGAAGAAAAACTAAGATTAGAAATAGTCTTAAAGCTTTCATTTCTATTCAAAGAAAAAGCCCGACAATTCTTAATTTTATCCCAATAAATATGGGGATGTGCTTTTGTCAAGGGAAAAAATATGGAGGTCCCTGAAAAAGTGCCAGAATTTGGCCCGCCTAAGGCGGGCCCTACGCGGTTGGATATTGAAATAACAATGACTCACTTCGCGTAGGCGGGGTTCATCCTGAAGGGCTCTCAGCCCCGCAAAACGAGTCTTTCAGAGATTCCAATAGAAAGCCCATCCCATTTTTGTGGAAAAAATTCCTTGCTTTAAGAATTGCAATTAGGTTATATTTTAGGCAATGGCGGAGCAAAGTTAGTTCATGGTCTGTAGTTCATGGTTCGTAGAAAAAATTTTGACCCTTAAATGGAAAAAAAAGCTGAAAATTTTCTTCTTGACGAAATTCAATTGATCTTAGCAGAGAAGAGGACTTCCCTCTCAATAATGCGCACCGGAATTGCAGTCATCACTCTCCCTCTATCTGTTTTGACCATACTGGTAGTCACCTCCAAATATTACAGAGTCTTTGAAATATTAACCTTATTCGTTCCCCTGGTGTTATTGTGTGTCGGTTTAACAGTCTGGGGTGTATATTTGATCGTAAAAGCATCCAGAAGCATAAGGCACTACGATGCCATGATCAGAAAGTTAAAACTGGAGGACAGCCGCTTAAAAGAGATAGTGCAGTAAATGGTTTTGAAGTACAAAGCTATTAGCTTTGTTGCACATGAGGTATAAAATTGGTATGGTAAAAATAAAATCTTATGGAAAATTTGATCATTAATTTCGGATACCCGGCGTTGTTTTTGGGCTCTTTTCTGGAAGGGGAATCTTTTCTGATAGCCGCTGGCTTTTTGGCTAAAAGAGGCTATTTGGATCTAAATCTCATCATATTAGTGGCACTGGCTGGAGCTTACCTGGGAGATGTGGTTTTATATCTTCTCGGCAGAAAAAAGGGGGAAGCAATTATCTCCAAGTTTCCTCAAGTTAGAATCTATTACCCCAAAGCCAAAAAACTTTTTGATAAATATGGGATCTGGGCAATCTTTATCACCCGGTATCTCTATGGCTTAAGATTCGCTTCAGCCGCCTTCTTCGGCTTGATGAAGATGAGGGCAAGGAAGTTTTTATCTTTAGCCTTTTTTTCCTGTCTGGTCTGGTCCATAATTATCGCATATTTGGGTTATGCCTTTGGAGCAAGCTTAGAGGCCTTAATCGGTCAGGTCAAGCACTACGAAAAGCTGATAGTTGTGGTAATCATCGCCCTGGGCATCATAATTTGGCTGATTCGCAGATTTGTATATAACAGAAAGACGATTACAAAAAAATAAGGATTCCCCACTTTTGGCGGGGAAAAATCTCCCACAGAGTGGGACCTTTCCGACAATTCCTGTACAGCAAGAGTTTTTTTAACACCTCTGAAGGGTTTACCCGCCAAAAGTGCAATATTTGTTTTTTGAAAAAAATGTTTGAAAATTCTTGCTTCTTAAAAAAGATTTCTATATCTTAATCAAAATTTTTGGCAGGAGGGCATACCGAAACTTGAGCACTCCTGTAAGTTGATATTGGCGAACGGTTCAACCTGTTTCAAGGAGGTGTATATGTCCAAGATTTTGGGCAAAAGCTTGTGGGTGGCTTTGTTTTTGTCATTGGTGTGGCAAAGCGGTTTTGCTCAGATCAATTTTCCGGTGGAGAAATATACGCTGGACAATGGTCTGACCGTTTTGATCTCGGAGGATCACTCTGCCCCGGTGGTAACTTATCAGGTTTGGTATAAGGTTGGCTCGAAGAACGAAAGACCAGGGATTACCGGGATCTCTCATCTGTGCGAGCATATGATGTTCAAAGGTTCTAAAAACGTGGGACCTCAAGAGCATGCCCGTTTGATTCAAGCCAATGGCGGCATAAACAATGCTAGGACCTCCTTTGACATAACCTATTATTGGGAGAAACTTGCCAATGACAAGCTGGAGCTGGCCATCAATTTGGAGGCAGAAAGACAGAAGAATCTAACTCCCACCCTGGAGAACTTAACATCAGAAAGAGAGGTGGTCAAAGAGGAAAGAAGAATGCGGGTCGATAATTCTCCCTTTGGAGCGGTATTTGAACAAATGCTTAATTCCGCCTTTGTGGCTCACCCTTACCACTGGGAGGTGCTCGGTTTTATGTCGGACTTAGACAACATCACCTTAGACGATCTCAAGAATTACTATAAGACTTACTATGCCCCCAATAATGCCATTGCGGTGGTGGCTGGTGATGTGAACCCCAAGGAAGTCATGAAGCTGATGCATAAATATTATGATGATATTCCAGCTCAACCATCTCCACCCAAGGTGGGAACGGTGGAACCTGAACAAAAAGGGGAGAGGATCGCATATATCCATAAGATTGCACAAATGCCAGCTTTCATGGTCGGCTATCACATCCCTGAATTTGGGCATCCTGACACTTATCCCTTAAGTGTGGCGGCTAGAATTTTATTTACTGGACAAAGTTCTCGTCTTTACCAGAAGATGATCTACCAGGATCAATCTGCTTTGTACGTAGGAGGCGACTGTTTCCTGTTGCAGGACCCGGGACTTTTTTATTCCTTCGCCATCATGCAACCCGGACACACAGCGGAAGAGGGAAAAAATACCCTGTTTGAACAGATCGATAAGCTCAAAAATGAGCCGGTGAATGAAAAAGAACTGCAAAAAGCCAAAAACCAGCTTGAATCGAAATTCATTTTTGGTCTTCAATCTGTCGAGAATAAAGGCGACAAGATCGGCTATTACCAGACTGTGTTAGGGGATTACAATAAACTATTTGAGGAGGCAAAGGAATTTCAGCAGGTTACAGCCGAGGACGTAATGCGAGTAGCCAAGAAATATTTTGACGAAAATAATAGAAACTTGGTGGTATTGGTTCCGGAGATGCCTGAGGCACCGACATCTACCGGCAAATGATACTAAAGGGAAAAAATTAACAAATACAAACGCTTAAATGAAATGTCATTCAGGCTGTGTCGTAACTCTCAAAAACGCATAAGTGTCATTCTTGTATATTGGTAATTGAGGTATTATTATGTTTGAAAGCAATGCCGAAGTCAATAAGCCTGTTGTCATTCTA
>Ga0315289_10010719_pt1 | contig 13083 bp, 9 predicted proteins | sample YL17G11_40_MG_FD_203452 | JGI IMG/M metagenome (GOLD analysis project Ga0315289, IMG submission 203452) | Sediment microbial communities from Yellowstone Lake, YNP, Wyoming, USA - YL17G11_40 | ecosystem: Environmental > Aquatic > Freshwater > Lake > Sediment | place: USA: Wyoming | collected...
TCTCGCCTGTACATTTCGCCGTCCAGGAGCAGGAACACCGGGCTCAACCCAACTCAAAGCGTAGCTTGCCTCGTGTCCCACAATCGCTGAAGACGTACAGCGAGGGGTTAACCACTCTCGGGCTCAGGGAGTCTGTGCGCAGCCTCCTCGCGAGCCTGCGCGGCATTGACCCCCTCAAACGCCTCTTCTGGTCGGAGCTGAACTACGACCAGGTGAACCGGCCCATCTCCAGATCGGGCTGGCCGAAGGCCGCGCTCGACGCCCTCGCCGAGGACCCCGTTCTGCTTGCCGGGCATGGCGACTTCCACGTCATCTACGGTCGGCTGCAGTCCTCAGGCCGCCTGCGCCTGACCGACGAGCGGGCGGTCGTGAACCGGCTGCTCGCTGAGCATCCGTACGCCCTCCTCGTGTTCTCGGACTCGACCCAGCAGCATTGGCACTTTGTCAACGTCCGCTACGACGCGTCGCATACGGTCGGCCGGGAACGCCGGCGCGTTCTCCGGCGGATCAGCGTTGGCCCCGATGAGCGCCTCCGCACCGCGGCCGAGCGCGTCTCCATGCTCGATGTGCAGGGCGCCCAGCTTGCGATGCTCGGGCGGTCGCCGCTGGAAATCCAGCGGCAGCATGACGAGGCGTTCAACGTCGAGAAGGTCACCGCCGCGTTCTTCGAGGGCTACAAAGCCGTTTACACCGCCCTGAGAAAGGACCTGGAGGGGCAGACCGGCGACGCAGTCTGGGCGCACGACTACGCGCTCCAGTTCCTCAACCGGATCATGTTTCTCTACTTCATCCAGCGGAAGCGCTGGCTGGGCGAGGACCTGGAGTTCCTGAAGACGTTCTGGCAGGCCTATCGGTCGAGCAAGGGGCCGGCCGACTCGTTCTTCCGGCGCTGGCTCTCGGTGCTGTTCTTCGAGGCCTTCAACAACCGCTTCGGGCCGAAGCAGCACTTCTCGAAGGAGATCAACGAGGCTCTTCAGCTTGCCCCCTACCTCAACGGAGGGCTGTTCGAGCGGAACAAGCTTGACCGGAAGTACGACCACACCGTCTCCGATGAGCTCTTCCGTGGCATCTTCGAGTTCTTCGAGGGCTACAACTTCACCATCGCCGAGGATAGCCCGCTCGATCAGGAGGTTGCAGTTGACCCCGAGATGATCGGGAAGGTCTACGAGAGCCTGGTCAACGTCCACGAGGACGAAGACGAGAGCGGGCAGTGGGGCATCTTCTACACCCCGCGCACCGAGATTGACGTCATGTGCCGGCTCGCGCTGGTGGATCACCTGGCGAATCACCTCGGCGACGAGCACAAGCAATGCCTCTATCGCGCGATCTTCGCCTTCGAGGCCGACGAGAAGGCAGAGGCCGATCGCGCGCTCACACAAGAGGACCTGTGGCCGCGTCTGCGTGACCTGCTTCACGACATCACGGTGGTTGACCCTGCTTGCGGCTCGGGTTCGTTCTTGGTGGGCATGCTGCACATCCTGTTCGACCTACGGCGGCGCGCCAATGACGCTCTTGGGGAAGCGCCCTCGGACCCGCAGTACCACTACGAGTTGAAGAAGCAGATCATAGGCGAGAACCTCTATGGCGTGGATGTGATGGAGTGGGCGGTCCGGGTGGCCGAACTGCGGCTGTGGCTCCAGCTTGTGGTTGACGCCGACCTGCCCCTTGGTATCCGCAAGTCGCGTCCCCTCCTGCCGAACCTCGATTTCAAGCTCCGCACCGGCGACAGCCTCGTGCAGGAGGTCGGCGGAGTTGACCTCAGCCACGTCCACGGCCGCGCTACACTCCCAAGGCCCCTCACGGGACGCCTGACGCAGTTGAAGGGTGCGAAGCTCAAGTACTTCCGCAATGACAAGGGCGACTCCGAGCGGGAGAAACGGGAAATCGCCCACGAGGAGCTTCGGGTCTTCAAGGACATCCTCGCTCACCGCGTCCAAGCTCTGGAGAAGGAGCGCAAGAACCTGGAGGCACGCATCGCCCATCCTGAGGAGCAGCGCGGGCTGGAGATGACGGGTCTGCCCCGTGGCAAGGCGACACAGCTTGAGCTTCGGGTCGCCGAGATGCGGCAGAAGCTTGACCAGGTGCAGGAGGAACTGGCCGAACTGAGCACGGCGCAGCAGGCAATGGCGAAGGAGAAGCAGCCGCCCTTCGTTTGGGATATCGCCTTCGTCGAAGTGTTCGAGGGAGACCGGCGGGGCTTTGACATCGTTGTCGGCAATCCGCCCTATGTCAGGCAGGAGAAGATCGCACCACCCAGGCCCTTCGGCGACCGACACGAGGCAACGCTGGAAGAGCGCCGCGCCTACAAAGCAAAGCTGATGAAGTCGGTCTATGCGCTCTTCCCGCGTTTCTTCGGGTACCTGGTCGGCCGGGAGAATGTGGCACGGAAGCTCGACGCGAAGAACGACCTCTATGTGTACTTCTATTTCCACGGGCTGGCGCTGCTGAGCCCGAAGGCGTCGTTCTGCTTCATCACCTCAAACTCGTGGCTCGATGTCGGCTACGGCCGGGACCTCCAGGAGTTCCTGCTGCGACACGGCCATGTCACGCTCATCCTCGACAACCAGGTGCGACGCTCGTTCCGGGCCGACGTGAACACGGTGATCGCGCTGCTGGGGCCGGCGGATGACCGCAACGAACACGGTCTCGGTAGGACCGCCCGCTTTGTGATGGCGACCGCTCCCTTTGAGCACCTGCTCAGCCCGGTGATCTTCGAGGAGATCGAAGGCGCGCCGGCGCGTGCCACTAAGCCGGAGTACCGCGTCCACCCGCGGCGACAGCAGGACCTGTTTGAGGAGGCGCTGGCTCCGGTGAAGACCGAAGGTGCGAAGCCTAAGAAGGGCAGGCCGGCGGCCCGCTACGAGAGCAACAAGTGGGGTGGGAAGTACTTGCGCGCGCCCGACATCTACTGGCGCATCCTCGAGAGAGCCGGCGACAGGCTGGTTCCTCTGGGCGAGATCGCGGAGGTTCGGCGAGGATTCACGACCGGTGCGAATGACTTCTTCTATGTGCGGGTGTTGGGGGTGAAGGACGGGATCGCGCGGGTTGTCGCGGGAGACGGGAGTGAGCATGAGATCGAGGCCCAGTGCGTCAGGTGCTCTGCCCTGACTAAGACCAGAGAGGTGATCCGTCCGACACCCAGCCATGCCGAGATCACGCACCGAATCGTGTTCCTCCCTGAGAAGCTGACCGGGCTGCCCAAGGCCAGGCAATACGTCAGATGGGGTGAGGGCGCGCCTCGCAGATACCATGAGAGGCCAACCTGCGCGTCGCGGCCGCGATGGTACCGCCTGGAGGAAAGGCCACATCCTGACCTGGTCATGCCTATTGGCCGCAAGCGCCGGTGCGTGGTGGGGATCGCTCCCAAGTCACAGGTCGGTGACAACCTGGTCGACGTCATGCTTCAGGAGCGTGCTCACTTCCATGAGGTAGCCGCGTCGGCATACGGCACCTTCGCTGTCATCTTCTGGGAGGCCATGGGGAGAGCGAACTTCGGGCAGGGACTCCTCAAGACCCAGACCTATGAGATCGAGATGCTGCCCGTTCTTATCCGACCCCAGGGGAAGGCCGGGACAGGCGGGCGGCTGAGAGCTGCGGTCGACAGCATCCGTTCTCGCGCTGCCCTCATGCTGTACGACGACGTTCGCCAACCTGACCGCGTCGCGCTCGATGACGCCTTCCTGGAGGCGATCGGGTTCGACGATCCGGCAGAACGTACAGCGCTAGTGAAGGAGCTGCAGGACGCGGCATGCCGGATGATCTGGAACCGGATGGCGAAGACCGACAACGCCCGCGAATCGCGGATGACCTATGACGAGTGGCTGGCCACGGGGGAGCCGTTTGGGGACGTGCCGGAGGAGGATGAGGGGGAGGAGGAATGACCAGTCGCGTTGCGCCTGCTGAGGAGTGGCCGTACGAGGAGATCGCCGGCGGGTTCCGCGTGCGTCACGTGATGACCCCGCGGGATGAGTTCGTGTCGGTGTCCAGCGGGGAGCGGGCGAGTGATGCGGCTCGCCGTCTTGGCGATGACTACGGTTACGCGCCGGTCACTGATGAAGCCGGACTGATCGTCGGAACAGTGGCCAGGAAGGAACTCGAAGACAACCCGTCAGAGCGAGTCGGGGACCGTGTGACGCCGCTGTCGCTTAGGAACATGATCGACGCTGACGCCCCACTGGAGCAGCTTTTCGACTGGCTGTGTGATCTGCCATTTCAGCTTGTCTCGGCGCAGAAGACCATCGTGGGACTCGTCCATGCAGCCGATCTGAACAAGCAGCCCGCACGAACCCTGGTTCACCTCCACATCACAGACCTGGAAAGGAGGCTGGCAAGACTCATCCGCATACGGTTCCCGTGCTCTCGCGAATGGTTTGCATTCCTGACCGAACGTCGTCGAGCCAAGATCGAAGAGGTGCGTCAGTCAATGGACCAGGGCGACGTCAATATCAACCTCCTTGAGTGCGTCTACCTGGACGACCTGCACACCATCATCACGAAGAGCGACCTCGCCTGCTACCTCGGGAATCGCCTGCGATGGTCTCTCAAAACGGGCTGGGGCGGGGTACGCAAACTGCGCGACGCGGCCTCACATGGGGTGCGCCGGATGCTTCCAGATGTCAAGCACATGCCGGAGCTGCGCGACAGGTTCCGGCGGGTCCACGATCTGATCCACGCCGTGGACCCCGCTCTAGAAGAGCTGGCCTCAAGCGCGAAGAGTGCCTCGGCGCGCGCCTCCCCGAGGACGGGAGGAGGCGCAGAGCAGTGAACGGCAATGTGCTCACGGTCCCCTCTGTTGCCGAGATCGCCAGTCGTCTCATGCCGGCCGAGGTCACGTTCCAGCTAGGGGCGCAGCGGCTCAGACGGTCACTCCGAGAGTGGGTTGGCGAGGACCGTGCCGACGCACGACGCAGGCGCGAGACGGACAGCGACCGCCGGGTCTTCGTCCGTTTTGCCGCCGCGCTGCTGGAACGGAACGTATCGGGCGGGAGCTACATGAAGCGGCTGGAGCTCTTCCAGCGCAGGCTCGGCGACCCTCAGAGCCCCGGCCAGCAATCCCGGAGGCCCCCCTACTTCGAGGGTCAACTCCTCTGTGCCAGCGACCTCACCGAGGAACAGGCATACGTCCTGCTCAGAGAGGCCGGCTATCGCTTCCCCTCGAACGGTGCGAAGACGTTGGTCGCTATCTGCCGACACTTGACCGCGTCGGATTTCTGCTGGCCGGGCTACTTCGCCGAGGCCGAGGCGAAGTGGGAGACCGGCTTCCCGGACGACCCACTGTTCCGCATCAAGGGCATCGGGAACAAGGTGCGCGACTTCGCCCTGAGTGAGTTCTCGGACTACTACTGCGCCCCTGACCTCCATGTGTGCCGGATGATGGCCCGGACCGGTCTTATCCTGCAGGGCTATGGCGACCCCGACTTCTCCACCGTGGAGTACGGGTTCGTGCGACGCGTGGTCCAGAAGCTGGCGAAGCAGACGGGATTCCCTGGCGGCCGCGACCCGCTCTCGCCGGCACACATTGACCGGATGTTCTGGTACTACGGGCAGGACACCAACCGATGTGGGGCGGACCCCGCGTGTGACCAGTGCCCGGCGAACGACGTGTGTCTGACGGGTCGCACGAGGGATCGAGGCGGATCGCCGCCATGACCCGCAAGCAGCATACCGACCGGCCGTTCAACCTGGGCGAGTTCGAGGCTGCTTACGGCCACTTGGATCAGCAGATGTCTCTGGCCACTACCCCGCGGCACCTCTGTGCGCTGCCCAGAGCGCCGAGCGGTCACGGGAGGCAGACGGTGAATCCCACCCTTCGCGACCGGCATCGGGAGGTTGACAGATGAAGGACGAGGCCGATTCCGCTTTTCAGACGCTGATGGACGAGCTACAGCTCTTCCACGACCAGCTGGCACAGGAGGCGCAAGCGGCCGCGCAAGCGATGCGCTACGGAGAAGCGCGAGCCGCGATCGCCAAGGCTGAGGGGGTCAGCGCGCTGATAGGTTCGGCCGCCGATCTGCATGAGCGCTGGCGACAGCTCCTGACTGCCCCGCCTATACCACCACCACCCCCGAAGAAGCGTCCCCCACCGAAGAAGCCGGGAGAGAAAGGCCCGCGCAAACCACGCGGGCTGTTGACCCCCCACGCAGCTTTCTTTCGACCCATTCTGCAGGCACTGGTAGAGCTGGGGGGGGCGGCGCCGAAACGAACGGTCGTAGACAGGGTCGGCACCCTCATCAGAGATCGCCTGAACCCGCACGACTGGGAGCCCCTTCGGTCCGGCGAACCGAGATGGCGGAACCGAGCAGCGTGGACACGGATATGCCTGATCAAAGAGAAGTTCCTGAGCCCCAACTCCGACCACGGAACCTGGGAGATCACGGACGCCGGCCGCAGATGGCTGTCTGAAGGCAGTCCAGTTCCAAGGAGCGTTCCCGGGTGGAAAACAGATCAGGCCAAGAGAGCATCCGCAACCGTGGGCCAGTAAGGGAGTTCTCGCCGGCAGAACCATGGCAAGGAGACAGCGTGTCCACGCACGACATCATCGACAATCGGACTGAGCGGCTGGTTGACCACATCAACCGCATTCTCCCCTCGACGGAGAGGGCGAAGTTCGCGGTGGGCTACTTCTTCCTCTCGGGCCTCGAGCCGATCCAGGCGTACCTGGACGGCGTCTCTGAGATCAGGCTGCTCATTGGAAATACGACGAGCCGCGAGACCCTTGAGCAGATCACCGAGGGCTACAAGCGCCTGGAGCTGGTGAAGCGCGCGGCAGAGCAGATGCAGTTCGCCCGACGCGTCGACCAGCGCCGGGCCGCCCAGGATACGGCGGAGAACGTCAGACACGCGACCGAGCTGATGGATCAGACCGATGGCGGCGAGCGCGTCATACGGACGCTGGTCGCGCTGATCGAGCAGGGGCGACTCAAGGTCCGCGTCTATACCAAGGGCCGCCTTCACGCCAAGGCCTACATCTTCGACTACAAAGAAGACGGGCGATACGAAAAGGGCATCGCAATCGTAGGGTCATCGAACCTGACGCTCTCTGGCATCACCCACAACACCGAGTTGAACGTCGTCGTCCAGGGAAACGAAAACCACGCCGAACTGGGCCGCTGGTTCGACGAGCTGTGGAACGAATCGCACGAGTTCGATGAGACCCTCATGCACGAGCTGCAGCAGTCCTGGGCTCTTGCCTCAGTCCGGCCGTACGACATCTACATGAAGGCGCTCTATCACCTCGTGAAGGACCGGCTGGAGGGCATCGAGAGCCGAGAGATCCTGTGGGATGATGAGATCACGCGAGACCTCGCCGACTTCCAGAAGGTCGCAGTTCGGCAGGCGGTGGACATCATCAGGAGCTACCGGGGGGCTTTCGTGGCCGACGTTGTCGGGCTCGGAAAGTCCTACATCGGCGCGGCCATCGTGAAGCACTTCGAGCGCACGGAGCATGCGCGTCCACTCATCATCTGCCCCGCCGCCCTCACCGAGATGTGGGAGCGGTACGACGAAGTGTACAACCTGAACGCCCGCGTCGTGTCCATGGGCATGCTCACGGAGAACAGCGAGGAAGAGCGGAACTTCCTCAAACAGCAATTCGCGCACCGAACGTTCGTCCTGGTGGACGAGAGCCACAACTTCCGCCACCCCGACACCCAGCGCTATCGCGTCCTGCGCGACTACCTGGCGGCTGCTGATCGGCGTTGCGTGTTTCTCACGGCGACCCCTCGGAACAAGACCGCCTGGGACATCTACCACCAGATCAAGCTGTTCCACCCTACCGACCAAACTGACCTGCCCGTGGACCCGCCCGATCTGAGGGAGTTCTTCCGGATGGTGGAAGACGGGCAGCGCAGCCTGCCGGAGTTGCTCTCTCATCTGCTGCGCCGCAGGACGCGGAACCACATACTGCGGTGGTACGGCTTCGACGCCGAAACCCACCAGAAGGTCGACCCGGCCCGCTTCCGCGAGTATCTGGACGGCAAGCGCCGGGCCTATGTGCTAGTGGGCGGGCGGCACCAGTTCTTCCCCAAGCGACAACTGGAAACCATCGGGTACAGCATCGAGGAGACCTACCAGGGCCTCTACCAGCGCATCCGGCAGTACCTCGGTCACGGCGCCAGCGATCAGCCACAGAGAGTCCGACCCGGCGAGATCAGCTTCGCCCGATACGGCCTGTGGAACTACGTCAAGGATGACCGGCGCACGCGCAGCCCCTACGACGAGCTGCACCGCGCGGGGGCTAACCTGCGGGGCCTCATCCGCGTTCTGCTGTTCAAGCGGTTCGAGTCGAGCGTCGAGGCATTCCGGCAGACGCTGCACAACCTGCGTCGGGTGCATGACCGCTTCCTCGCGGCGCTGGACGAGGGTCTGGTGCCCGCGGGCGACGAAGCCCAGTACCTGCTGTACGAATGGGATGAGGACGCGGAACCTGACCTGATGGACGCTCTCCGTCGAGTGACCGGCCGGTACCAGGTTAGTGACTTCGACGTCGAACGGCTGCGGCGTGATGTGAAGCACGACCGAGACCTGCTCACCGAGATGCTTGAGCTCGTTGATCCGATCACTGCCGACAAAGACGCCAAACTCCAGAGGCTCAAAGCTAGACTGGCGCAAATCCCGCTTTCGGAGGGCAAGCGGCTGATCTTCACCCAGTACGCTGACACTGCCCGCTACCTCTATGAGAACCTGAACCCCGCCGGTACACGTGCCGACATCGAAGTGATCTACAGCGGCGACCGCAGCAAGATGCGGGTCGTGGGCCGCTTCGCCCCCAAGGCGAACCCCGAGTATCGCTTCGCCCGCGGCGAAACTGAGATCATTACTCTGATCGCCACCGACGTGCTAGCCGAAGGCCTGAACCTGCAGGACTGTGACAAGATCATCAACTACGACCTCCACTGGAACCCGGTCCGGCTGATCCAGCGTTTCGGGAGGATCGACCGCATCGGGTCCGACTATGACGTGATCTACGGCTACAACTTCCTCCCAGAGACGGAGCTAGAGCGGAATCTGCACCTGCACGAACGGCTGGCGCAGCGCATCCGGGAGATCCACGAGACTATTGGTGAGGACTCGGCGATTCTGGACAGCACCGAACAGCTCAATGAGTCGGCGATGTACGCGATCTATGAAAGCAGGGGCGAGGGGCTGGCGGACTTCGAGGACAGCGAGGGCGATGTCGTGGACCTCAACGAGGCCGAAGAGATGCTGCGCCAGTTGCGGACTGAGGACCCCAAGGAGTTCGAGCGCATCGCGGAACTTCGTGACGGCATCAGGACCGGGAAGGCCGCGAACCGCAAAGGCGTCTTCGTGTTCTGCGAGGCCGGCCGGTACCAGCAGCTCTTCCTGGCAGGCCAAGACGGCAGTGTCATCTCTCGCGACCTGCCGAGGGTGCTATCTGCAATCCAGTGCCAGCAAGACGAGCCCGGCCTGCCTCTGCCGACCGGCTACAACCAACTGGCCATGCGGGTCAAGGCAAGATTCGACGAGGAAGTGAAGCAGCGACAGCTTCAGCGCGACCACACACTGTCTCTCACGCCCGGGCAGCGCTACGTCATCCGGGAGTTGCGGATCGCGTTCGACCGGGCCGGTGATAACGACAACCTTCGCGGACAGATCGTGATTCTGGAGCAGGCGTTCCGGGCGCCGGCCAGCGACGCGGTGAAGCGAGAGCTGAACCTGCTTCGCCGCAATGCCGTTACCGGGACAGCCCTGGTGAGCGGCCTCACGCGCACCTACCACGAGCACAACCTGCGGAGGCAGCTTGACCGAGACCAGCCAGACCCCGCCGAAGAGGTCGTGCCGCGGATCATCTGCAGTGAGGCGCTGGTGTGACGGTCCGTTCAGACAATCAGCGAGGAAGGAATGGCTGTCATGAGCACGTGGGTCGTCCGCGCTGGTGAAGGCGCATCTCACCGGAGCTAAGCAGGTGCGTGCCCTCCCTGCGGGCTGGGAGAACATGCCGTACCAGGAGTTCCTGGCAGCACGCAGTCGCCTCATCGCCCACGTGATCCGCGACGGGTTCGCCAGGGTGCAGACCTAGGGCGAGACGGGACCTGGAGCCAAGATGCCCGACCAGTTCGACGAACTGCTCAGATATGCGTGGGCGATCTTCGAGGCGTCCGAGGCACCCGACACTGACGAGCGTCTGCAGGGCATTCTGAGCCTTCGCGAACTGGCCCGGACGAGTCAGGCGGCTCGGGAACGGCTCAGGGAGTTCATCTGGGACGATGACGGGACTATCCGCTTCCACGCAGCAGAGGCCCTGTCCTGGACGCGCTCGCTTCCCGAAGATGCAGTGCCGGTCCTCTGCGCCGTTCTGTCGGTCTGCAATGAGCGGGGACGCATCGAAGCAGACCGGGCATGGGCGGGTGTAGCCATGGGGGCCCTTGAGCATTACGGTGCTGACGCTCTTCCTGCGGAGGCGGAGGTCTGGCCGTATCTCTACGCCCAGAGCGATGAGGCCCTCCGTCGCGTGGCCATCAGGGTCATCGCGAACCTGGCGCCTGTCTCCAGTGCCTCGTGGACGATCCTGTGCCTGCTATGCCGCCATGAAGACGGGGGTGTCAGGGAGCAGGCGCGGGGCATCATGAAGAGCGACGGACTCGCGGATGCGGGTAGTCTGGCACGGCCATGACCAGCCCCGCTATCGTTCACATCCCCCATGTCTCGACGTTCATCACCGCGCTGCTCTACTGCAGCTTCTTGCGCCTTCCTGCCGTCCTCACCGCAGCCTCTGCTGTAGCTTCCGGCTATTCGTCGGACGGTCCTTGAGGAAACACTTTGTCTATCCACCGCGCCCACGGAGCCGGCCGAAGGTCGCCAATCCGTACCTTGACGACCTCTCCAGGCTTTCCGAGAGAAGTCTTCGCCTCTCGTCCTATGTCCTCAGCCAGGGCCTCTCTTGCCTCTGACAGGTAGGCCTCCAGGAGCGGCCCCAACGAGAAGAAGAATCGCTCGACCGCACTTATCAGTACTGCCCGGTCTCTTCCATCGGCCGCCTCGTAAACCGCCACCAGCATCGGGCTAGCAGCCTGTAGTGTCCTTCTGTCCAGTCGCTCTACCGTACGCAGGTACCGCTGCCGCTTCTCCTCCGACATTCCATCCATGTCTGGGTACCATCTCTCTGGCATGTCCTTACACCTTCTCTCCCTCTCGGCCCTGAGTGGGCTCGTTGAGCGCGTTCGCATCGAAGATAAACCTGAACTGGTCATTCCCCTGCTGCGAGGCCAGCACGCGGAACCACGTATCGAGCACGGTCGGGTCGAACTGGGTTCCCGCGCGCTGTCGCATGAAATCGACCGCGTCTTGCACCGTCATGGCCGGCCGGTAGGGCCTGTGTGAGAGTAGCGCGTCGTAGATATCCGCCACCGTCAGGATGCGCGCGGCGAGCGGGATCTGGTCGCCAGCCAGGCCGTCGGGGTATCCCGAGCCATCCCACCACTCATGGTGGCTACGGACTGCGGGGATGACCGGCCACGGAAACTGAACCGGCTCCAGAATGGCCGCGCCCGCCAGGGTGTGAGTGCGGACCTTCTTCATCTCCTCCTGGGTGAGCTGGTCCGGCTTCGACAGGATGTAGTCGGGGACCGCGAGCTTTCCGATATCATGGAGCACGGCCACGGTCTCCAGCGCCTGGACCTCGTCCTGGTCTCGCTCCATCTCTATGCCGATCAAGCGGGCGATCTGGCGGACCCGCTGGGTGTGGCCGCAGTTGTGCTGGATCACGGCATCAATGGCCCACGCCAGCGCTGCGCTCACTGAGGCATCGGTACCGAGCGGCTGACTGACGTGCGGTAGTTCCTGATCCGTTGCCGTCTCCCGAGCGTGAGCGATGACGTCCGCGAGGTAGTCTAGCGCGAGTTCATCCCCATTGTCTGCAAGTTCGGAGACCAGTTTCGATGCAAGCTCCATCGGCGGACCGAAGGCGCGGCCCGCCTCAGCATTACCTATGACGTTCGACCACTTAAGCATCCCTTCCATGAAGCTCGCGACATCATAGGTGGAGGTGTCGAAGTCATACTCAGTCGTACCGCCACAGCACTTGCACCGAACGCTGTGCCTGGAAACGCAGCCCACCATTCGGGCGTGCATGAGGCTCTCATATCGCCCACCGCACTCGCACTGCTGACGGCGGATGTACCAATACTCCTGCGCAATGCAGTGGGTTCTGATGACTCCCCGCTCCCCTCCATCGGCGGCTAGATCTAGCCTGTTGCCGCAGTCAGGACAGGCCTCCATACCCTCTTCGCAAGGTCGCCCGCATATCACACAGTAGGCCATCCCCTCGCTCCTCTTGGCGCTGCCCTTTCTGCGCCGGCCCCTTTGAAGCTTCCTTACTTCAACCGCCTCCTACCCCCTGCCCCCCTCGCCACCCCCAGGAGCCTATCCCCCGGACACGCCACCCGGTGCTTGGCCACCACGTCCGCCTGGGCTGTTCGCAGCCTCGTCTTGCTGTGTACCTCCGCCGCGCCCGCGTCGTTCATGTAGGTGTACCTCTGGACGGTGGTAAGCTTGCGCCTGCGATTCCGCCGTCTGTCCCGCCCTCCCGTCGGAATCCCCTTGTGTAGTCTCAGACCGCGGCAGAGGGCATAGGTGCGGGTCGCCACCGCGGAGCGCCCGCGTCAACCCGAGGGGTGGGTCCACGGGCATAGCCTCACCGGACGGCCGCCGCTCGCGGTGAAGCACTCGCTCACATCGGCGAAAGTGCCAGTAATCGTCAGAGGGGATAACTGAATCGTGACCACCCCTCGGCGGCGGTCCGCACATCGGGCCTCCGCTCGCTCGCCCCGCCATCCCCCTCCGGCTCCTTACCCCAGGTGGGGTACCCCTTCCCTCAAACCGACCGCCCGCGCCACGAAGGACCTCCCGGAGGCCGCGGCCGGCGCCCCTGACGGGGTAACTGCCACCGCCGCACCAGCACGCTGGCGAGGGCATTATGAATGGCTACGTAGCAGGCCCCCGCTATCAACCTACGACTTCGAGGGCCGGAGCGACCTGGAAAACGCAGTAGCGGGGTCCCGATTCGAACCTGCGACCTTGGGCTCATCTGCGCCGATCCAGGCCTAGTGGGCACGGCCTCAACCG
>Ga0315289_10010720_pt1 | contig 13081 bp, 4 predicted proteins | sample YL17G11_40_MG_FD_203452 | JGI IMG/M metagenome (GOLD analysis project Ga0315289, IMG submission 203452) | Sediment microbial communities from Yellowstone Lake, YNP, Wyoming, USA - YL17G11_40 | ecosystem: Environmental > Aquatic > Freshwater > Lake > Sediment | place: USA: Wyoming | collected...
CAAACAGTTGATCGGCCATGATGGCCTTGCGGTCCTTGCTGGCAGTATCGAAATCGTAGTACTCACCGTTCCACAACTTCTGCTCCAAGGCGGCGCGGGCGCGGCCGGCCAGTTGGCGGTATTCGGACGCGGCCGCCCGCTCGCCGACCACGTCGCCGATGGCCGCCGCCGCTTCCAGCGAGGCGATCCAGAGCGAACTGATGTAAGCGCTGGTTCCGGTCATCGTCCAACTGTCGTAGGTCTGGTCGGGGGTCCCCTCGTTTTCCGGAATGCCGTCGCCGTCCTTGTCGAACTGCTTCATGTAGTCCAGGGTCTGGCGCAGCGGATGCCAGACGTGCTGCAGGAACAGCGTGTCTTTGCTGCCCGTCCAGACGTAGTCGCGCCAGATTTTCAAAGCCAGGCCGGAGGATTCATCCTTGAGCGTGTTCGGATCCTGCCAGGTGTAGAAGTTGGTGCGGCGCCAGGGATCCTCGAACGGCACGCCCAGATCCATCGGTGCCGAGCCGCGCAGTTTGCGCGGGCGCCAGAGCTTGCCATCGGTCCAGCCGATGGGGTGCTTCGACGTGTCTTCGAGCGCGACCGCGTCGGCGAACAGCTTCGCTTCCTGCTTGTCCAGCTCGGGAAACAGGTGCAGGACGGCAAACGAGCCGTAAATGTTTACGTCCAGCGTGGAGTAGAAGCGGTACTCTGGGCATTCCAGGTAGGAGAAGCGGCCCAACGGCGGATAATCGGTGCCGCCGGGCTTGCCGGGTTGCCCGTTTTCCCACGCCATCCCGGAATCCAGCAAGTAGTAGAGCTCGTTGAACAGGGCGGTCTTGTACCAGTCCGGTGTGCGCCGGTCTTCCAGATAAGGGCGCATCCAGGCGTCGATCTGAGCGGACCAGCGGGTGTGATTTTGAAGCCCCTCCCGGGCGATCTTCCAGGCGTTGTGCCCGGTGGCGCCGAAGAAAGCGGTATAGCGTTTATACCACTTGACGCCCGGCCCGAACTCCATGATGGGCAGGTCCCAGGCCAGCACGATGGGGACGGTGCGGGCGCCGCCCGGCGCCAGCGTGAAGCGCACGGCCAGCGCCGCGGCGACGTGCTCGCCCTTGCGCGCCGGGCGCGGATCGGCGGTGTCGGGCAGGCGGCCCGTGGCGGCAAACGGCCTCCATACCTCCGCGCCATCTCCGGCCGGATCGAAGCGGGCCAGGTAGGTGATTTCCACGCCGGGGTCCGCCTCCGTAGCCAGCGCGAACTCTCCATCCCACTCTTCCGTGACCGGGCCCCGGCCGCGGCCCAGCACCAGCCCCCGCATGGCGCCGTCGCTTTGAAAAACGGCGCGGTTGCCCTCGCTCGCTCCCCAGCGCATCTCGTAGCTTGGCCCGTCGTCGAACAGATCGGCGCTCTTGGCGGCGTTCGCGAACCAGCCCAGCATGTTCTCCCAACTGAACAGCAGTGACACCGTCACCGGCTTGGCTGTGCGGTTGACCGCGGTCCAGCGGAAAATGCCGAGCGGGTAACTCGGCTCGCGGTAGTTGTGCGGCAAAAAGGGAGAAAACTGCTCGCAGGTCAGCGTCAATCCTGGCACGCCGGTGTCTTCGTACACGTACCAGGCTTTCGGGAAAAGCGCGTGGTAGCGGTTGCCGGGCCGCACGGACGCATCCCACCCCCAGGCGGAAAGCGAGCCATCCTCGGGTTTCCACGCCGACAGAACGCGGGCGCCGGCCGGCCCGCCTTCGGGCTGCACAAACACGGCGAACTGGTTGGCGGGCACGGTCCGGTAGGCGTGCTCGCCGACATCCAGGTGCCAGCGGGCGAAATCGCCACGGTAGGTGCGGCCGATGCTGCCCGCACCAAGGCCGCCGACCGGCAGCCCCTGGAAGTAGCCGTCGTCCAGCTTTTCCCCGCCCCGCATGGCTCCTTCGAACGGCTGGCCGATCACCCGGCTCCAGGCCGCCTTGGGTATTTCGCCCGCCGGCAGGCAGGCCGCCAGGCAGAAGAAGACGCCCATCAGCCGCATACTCATGACCGCTATCAAAGCACAGCCCGCCTGCCGCCGCAACAGGCAGAACGGGACGCAGATAAACGCCCGCCGCGGCGGGCACGCAGATTTGCTTCGCGGAACGGCGTCGGCACGGGCGTCCTAGCACTTGATCTGCGTTTATCTGCGTTCATCTGCGTCCCATTCCAAAGGTTTTATGATGAAATGAAAACAGATGGAGCACCAGGACCATGGGCACGCGCATCTCGACCCCCGGGCGCGGAACCAGCGCCGGCTGCTGGCCGCTGCCGGCATTTCTTTCCTGGTGCTGATTGCCGAGGTGGCCGGCGCGCTGTTTTCCAACAGCCTGGCGTTGCTGGCCGATGCGGGGCACGTGCTGGTGGACCTGGCGTCGCTGGGACTGAGCCTGTTCGCCATGCGGCTGGCCGAGCGTCCGGCGACGCCCCGCAAAACCTACGGCTATCGCCATGCCGAGACCATCGCCGCCTTCCTGAACGCGCTGACCGTCATGGCGCTCTCGGTATGGATCGTTTGGGAGGCGCTGTTGCGCCTGCGCTCACCCCAGCCGGTGCGCGGGGACCTGATGCTGGCCGCCACGCTGGCCGGCCTGGCGGGAAACGTCGCGGCGGCGGCGCTCCTGTACCGCGGCCAGTCCACCAGCATCAACCTGCGCGGCGCTTTCCTGCACATCGTCGGCGACATCCTGGGGTCGCTGGCCGCGCTGGTGGCCGCCGCCGGCATCTTTCTGCTGGGGACCACCGTTCTCGATCCCATCGCCAGCATCGTGGTCTCCGTGCTGCTGCTGACCAGCGGCTGGGAGTTGCTGCGGCACAGCAGCTCGCTGCTGATGCTGTCGGTGCCGCCGCACCTTTCCGTGGCGGAGGTCGAGCGGGCGCTGCTGGAGATCCCGTCCGTCTGCCGGGTGCACGATCTGCACGTCTGGTCTGTGGGCCAGGACGCCGTGGTCCTCAGTTGCCATCTGGTGGTCGATGAGCCTGTCAACCGCGAGCAGTTGCTCGCCGCCGGCCAGCAGGTCCTTCGCGAGCGCTTCGCCATCGCTCATTCCGTTTTCCAGATCGAATCCGGCGCCGTATCCTGCCCGGCTGAGGTATCCTGTTTCGTTCCGCGGGTGGAATGAACCACCAAGTCACCAAGACACGTAGAATTCGTCATCGGAGGTTGGTCATGATTGCACCGCGCATTGTTGTGTTCGTGGTCGTGCTACTGCTCCCCGGTGTCGGGGCGTTCGCCGACGAGGGCATGTGGACCTACAACAACTTCCCCACCGAAAAAGTGCAGAAGGCCTACGGGTTTACGCCGTCCGACGCCTGGATGGAGCACCTGCGGCTCAGCTCGGTGCGTTTTGGCGGGGCCTCGGGCAGTTTCGTCAGCCCCAACGGGCTGGTGATGACGAACCACCACGTCGGCGAGCGCTGCATCCAGGACTTGGGCACGGCAGAGCGCAACCTCAATGAAACGGGCTACTACGCGCCGGCGCAGGACAAAGAGCTGCGCTGCCCGCAAATGGAGCTCAACGTCCTGACGGGGATCGCCGACGTGACCGGCGAAGTGAACGCCGGGGTAAAGCCGGACATGGACGCAGCGGCGCGCAACGCCGCCCAGCGCGCCGCCACCGCGCGCCTCGAGAAGGAATGCCGGGACAAGACCGGGCTGCGCTGCGACGTCGTCGTGTTGTACGAAGGCGGCGCCTTCAACCTCTATCGCTACAAGAAGTACACCGACGTGCGCCTGGTGTTCGCCCCCGAGGCTTCCATCGCCTTCTTCGGCGGCGACCCCGACAATTTCACCTATCCGCGGTACGACCTGGACATCACCTTCTTCCGCGTCTACGAGAACAACAAGCCGGCGCCGGTGGAGCACTATCTGAAGTGGAGCGCGGCCGGCCCGCGGGACGGCGAGCTGGTGTTCGTCAGCGGCCATCCCGGCTCGACCGGGCGCAACCTGACCATGTCGCAACTGGAGTTCCTGCGTGACGTGGCCTATCCGGCGCGGCTGAAAATATACAAAGAGCGGCTGGCGAAACTGTTCGCCTATTCCCGCACGAATGCCGAGCAGGCGCGCATCGCCCGCGACATCATCTTCGGTTACGAGAACTCGCAGAAGGGGACCATCGGCTACCAGTCCGGGTTGCTGGACAAGAAGCTGATGGCCCGGCGCGCGGCCATGGAGAAAGACCTGCAGGCGCAGGTGGCCGCCGATCCCAACAAGCAGAAACAGTACGGCGGCGTCTGGGAGGCGCTGGCCGGCGCCCAGCGCGCCTATGCCTCCTTTTACCATCAACACCAGTTGCTGGACGGCGCCATCGGGCTGCCGCAGTCGCGCCTGTTCCAGATCGCGCGGCGCCTGGTCCGCCTGCCGGCCGAGAAGGCCAAGCCCAACGAGAAGCGCCTGCGCGAGTATCGCGAGAGCGCCCTGGAATCGCTGCTGCAACAGCTTTACTCACCGGCCCCCATTTACGAATCGCGCGAAATCTTGATTCTCGGCCAGATCCTCTCGGAGTTGCAGCAGACGCTGGGCGCCGGCAGCCCCTTGATGAAGCAGGCGCTGGCCGGACAAACCCCGGAGCAGGCCGCCGGGCGGTACGTGACCGGGAGCAAGCTGGCCGACGTAAAGGAGCGGCGCCGGTTGGCCGACGGCGGCCAAGCCGCCATCGACAAGTCCGATGACGCCATGATCCGCCTGGCCAAACTGGTCGATAGTGAGGCCCGGACGCTGAACAAGCGCTACGAGGACGAAGTGGAGGCCCTGGAGCGCAAGAACGGCTCGCTGCTGGCCCAAGCCTTGTTCGCGCTCCGAGGAACCTCCCTCTACCCGGAGGCCACCGGGACGTTGCGCCTCAGTTACGGCGCCGTGAAGGGCTACGTCGAAAGCGGCAAAAAGATTCCCTATACCACCACCTTCGATGGCATGTACAAGCACGCCACCGGCAAGGACCCCTACAAGCTGCCGGACCGCTATTTGGCTAACAAGGCCAAGCTGAATCTTTCGGTGCCGCTGAATTTCGCCTCCACCAACGACATCATCGGCGGCAACTCCGGCAGCCCGGTGGTGAACAAGGCGGGCGAGCTGGTGGGCATCATCTTCGACAGCAATATCCAGGGGCTTCCCAACCGCTTTCTGTTTACCGACGAGATCGCCCGCGCCGTCTCGGTTCATTCGGCCGGCATCATCGAAGCGCTGGAGAAAATCTACGGCGCCGACGCCGTCGTCAAAGAACTGCGCGGTAGGTGATTCACCACAAAGGCACCAAGGCACAAAGAAACACAAAGAGAAACGGCCTTGGTGTCTTTGTGCCTTTGTGGTTCAATTCCCCCATGGCTTTCAGGCGCCTGACATTGTTGCTCGCTTTGTTGATGGCTCTGGCGGCGTTCGCCCAGCAACCGCCCGCGCCGCAGCTTCCGAAAGGGACCGTAGTCCACCGCGACCTGGCGTACGTGACCAAGAACGCGCACGAGCGGCACGTGCTCGACCTTTACCTGCCGGCCGAGGGAGACAACCTGCCGCTGATCATCTGGATTCACGGCGGCGGCTGGCAGAACGGCAGCAAGGAACGGCCGACCGGTTTGCCGTTTCTGCGCGAGGGGTACGCGCTGGCCAGCATCAACTACCGCCTGAGCGGCCACGCCCTGTTTCCGGCGCAGATCGAGGACTGCAAGGCGGCGGTGCGCTGGCTGCGGGCCAACGCCAGGAAATACCGCATCGACCCCAACCGGTTCGGAGTCTGGGGCGCGTCGGCGGGCGGGCACCTGGTGGCCATGCTGGGCACCACCGGCGGCGTGAAGGAGTTCGATGTCGGGGAGAACCTGCAAGTGTCCAGCCGGGTGCAGGCCGTATGCGATTTTTACGGGCCGACCGATTTCCTGCAGATGGACGCGCACCGCGTGCCCGGCGCCGCGCTGGCCCACGACAGCCCGGGCTCGCCCGAAGCGAGGTTGGTCGGCGGGCCGATCCAGGAGAACAAGGAGAAGGTGGCCCGGGCCAATCCCATCACCTATATCCGGAAGGACGCGCCGCCGTTCCTGATCGTCCACGGCGACGCGGATCCGCTGGTCCCCCACCACCAAAGCGAGCTGCTTCGGGATGCGCTGGAGAAAGCCGGCGTGCCGGTGAGTTTGTACACGGTGAAGGGCGGCGGGCACGGCCAGGGCTTCCAGCAGGACGCCAACCTGATGCCGGCAGTTCGCGCCTTCTTCGCGAAAACCTTGAGACCGCGCCCATAAATATGGGGATATGGTAATATGGGCCTGTGAAGACCACCGTTGACCTACCGGAGGACCTTCTGATCGCGGCCAAAAAACGAGCGGCCGAAACGCGGACCACGCTTCGCGAACTGGTGGAGCGCAGCCTGCGCCGCGAGCTGCAAACGGAACAGAACGAAAAACCCCGCAAGCGCCGGAAGATTCGCTGGGTGACCAGCAAAGGTGGCCTTCCGCCCGGCCTTGACATTTCTGACCGCGAGAAGATGCACGAATGGTTGGAAGCCAACGGATGATCGCTTTCGATACTAACGTTTTGGCGCCTGGCAGCTACGGTAAACCCGGAAGACGGCAAGCATGAAAACCACGATTGAATTACCGGACGACCTTCTGATCGCGGCGAAAAAACGGGCGGCGGAAACCCGGACCACGCTTCGCGAAGTGATGGAGCGCAGCCTGCGCCGCGAGCTTGAGGAAAAGACAGGGAGCAGACAGCGCAAGCGACGGCCGATTCGCTGGGTTACCCTGCCTGGCGGGCCACCACCGGGCCTAGATGTTTCCAATCGCGAGAAGATGCACGAGTGGCTGGAGAGGAACGGATGATCGCTTTCGATTACTTATCATGAATGTCCCCGTTTGGCCCAGGGCCTCCCCTCCCCGGTTTCCCATTTGCCTATTCTCCCCCATTTCCACCACTTCCCGGTCCTCTCTAAGGCGTTGGGACGGCCCGGAAGCCCTGAGTGTGGGTTGAGTTCATGTCGGCAGTCCAGAAGCCGACTACGCGGCCGTAATTGTTTATGCCGACCGGCCATGACATGTAGGAGCCCGGGGGTGAGGGGAACGGGGTGGAGATGCCATTTGACCAGAGGAAGTTGCTGCCGCCCTGACCTACAATCTGGCCGTTGGCGTTCACCCCCAACAAGTACGTATCCGGGTATCCGGGGTAGTTGATCCGGACAAGACTGCCATCGCTCGAACGGTTCCAAAGGAAACCCTCATAGCCGAAGTCTGGCCAGCCGTAAACGCTATGGTAGCCGACGACCTGGCCCTGACCGTTGATTCCGGTTAGGTAGGTCACGTAATTGGGGGCCCCCCCCATCCCTGGGAAGTCGAACGAGAAGAAACTGCCGTCCCCACCGTAGTTGTACACGTAGCCGTGAACACAGGCGAGGGAATCTTTGTACGACCCGACGATCTGGCCGGCGTCATTTATGCCGTTCGCCCACGTGCCCACAACCAATCCGGGGAAGCTGAACGTCGTTGAGGTGCCGCCGCTGTATATGAAGCCACTGTAGGAACCGTCCACGTCACTGCGGCAGCTCCCGACGATCACACCACGGTTGTTGATCCCCATCTGCGTCCCGAGCGGAACTGTCCCGCCAGGGCAGCCTATAGGGTTGAAAAGAATGCCGGCTGTAACGAGGAACCCAGGAGGACCCACGATCTGGTCCGCCGAGGCCGTGAGGTCCCCACCCATGTCATCGACCCCGGTCGCCTGCCAATACGTGGGACCCTCCACGGTTGTGAAACTGAAGTTGAGGAAGCTCTTGGTCCCACGTCCACCGGTTACCGTGGCAGCCTCGATGTTCTGGTCGATGGTGAAGGAGACGCCCCCGAAAATCTGGGTGAGCCCAACACTGCTTGGGCCCGCGTAGTATTGGTGGATTCTCTGGTTGTTCGTCCACATCGTATCGTCTATGTTATGGGCTGATGAAGGCAGGTCATGGGAAAGCCCCCAGATCGTAGCCCTGCTGTCGTATCTCGCAATCCAGACGTCGTCGGGCCGGTTCGCTAGGCTCCACCAATCGCCGGCATCCCCTGTGTTCCCGTAGACGCCAGCAAGGTAGCCGTTCGACCGCAATCGGCTGACCCACGCATCGACGAATGCATTTACCGCATCGCCGCATTGGGAGGCGGTGTAGCTCTCCATATCGTAATAGATGATGGTTTGACGAAGGCCTAGTTTCGAAGCCGCGCTCGCTGCGCTATTGGCTTCCGACACCGCTTGCGTCGCCGCCACGCTCGGCGTCGAGCTGAATTGATTGCCAAAGGGCCTGTCCGAGCACGGGGCCTGCGGTCCCACCCACGTTGGGATGAGCCCCCAACCCTGTCCTGTGACTTTCCTGACCCAGGTCGAGCTCAAATTAGGTTGTGAGCAGCCACGGTTGACGCCGCCGATATACACGTTGGTGTCGAAGTAGGGGCTATACGTCCACCACGTCTGCATCTTCCCGCTCGTGCCCGCCTGGCACTGGTCAAATCCCATGTGGAGGCTTGCATAGTTCGGGTAAGTGGGGCCACCTGCAGCGCCGGACGGGGCAAGCGCAAAGCCTGTGCTCTCCTGGGCAGCCCCAGGAGCGTGAGGCTGCGGCGCGTCGGGAAGCCGCGGCCCCTTTCCGCGGAGGGGCGAGATATCGGTCCAGGTGGTTCCGCCGTCGGAGGTAGCGAGCAACGCGGCCTCTCGGAGCCAGCCTTCAGTAAGGCTAATAAAGCTCAACTCGGAAACCGGCGGAAAGAGCCTGATCCCCTCCCGCAGCGTACTGGTCACCTGGCGGGTGGCGCCGGCCCCTGCGCGTAATGAGGTGACCGCAAGCGTGAGGCTGCGGGCGGATAGGCTAGCGGTTACAAGTGCGCCGTCCACCACAGCCGACGGCACCATGACGCCGACCCCATATGCCTGGAACCCGGGCGCGAACGTGTCGAGCTGCCACGTGAGGCCTCCGTCGGCAGTCTCGAATACCGCCAGAGCGGCAGGCAATTCCTCCGGGCCTCCGTAATAGCTCACTGGCAAGAAAGCGCGCTTGTCGTCCTGAAATTGCGGGAGCCCGTAAATTGCCGCGTAAACCGGGGCATTCAACTGGGGCGGGGCATTCAACGACACCTGCTGCCAACTGCCTCCGCCGTCCCGAGTGACATACAAACGTTCACCGCCGGGCCCGCCAGCCAGCCAACCTATCTCGGGCGTCAGAAAGAACATGTGTCCCGCGATCTCGGGATCCTGCCGGGGGCGTTTCCAAGTGTTGCCGCCGTCGTCCGTCTTGAACATCAATCCCGAGCGGAAATTGGAACTGCTGGTCACGCTCAGGTTCAACCAGCCGTGGAGGGAGTCAATAAAATAGACTGAACCGCCCGGAGCAAGTATGCCGGTCCTTATCTGGAAGCTCGACAGGTCTACCTGAGCCAACGACCACGTTTGTCCGCCATTGTTCGTCGTTGCCAGATCGAAGCGCGGGTCGGGTGACCCGGGAACCTCGCCCGAAAGCAGCACCCATCCATTCGAGCTGTTTCTGAAGAATACGGAACTGAGGCGGGCACCTCGAAAGGGCAGGGGCGGCGTGACATCCCTCCAGGTACCGCCTCCGTCGGTTGTCCAGTAGAGATGCTGCCCAGCGAGGGTCCAGCCCGTGTTCGGGGCGAGCAGTTGCATGTTCTCTTGGGACAGCGCGGGAACGCACAAGAGGAAAACAAGGACAAGCGAGAAAGAAAGGCTTCTTGGAATTGTCCGCATTGGGAACCTCCTTAGGCGAGTTTAGTTGACGATCTCCAGACACCCAAGGTACCCAGTGGTAGGCGATTCTTGCTTAGCAAAGAAACTTTATACCTCGGTTCCGACAGCCGTGTCAAGCAAGAAATCCAACTCGTCGGCCCAGGGCGTCTCGATCATGAAATTCCACTACTGTCCCGTTAGAAGTCGAACAGAATCAACTGGTTGCAATCTGCGACTCACTGCTGTCCGGTTATAAGCACCGTCGATTGAAGCGCTTGCCGACTTCGACTGAACTGACTTTGGACCCTGTACAACGGAACCCGCGTAAAATGGGCCTGCGAGTAGGTAGGCGGTACTTTCCGGAACTGTAGAAATGTGCAGAAATCCGGCCCCTTTCGCGGCCTGGCACAAGCCAAACATCTTTAGAATCAATGCCGGCACAATTTCCGATTCTTCAATCGTTCAAAGACAAAGTGAGAAGCAACTCCAAGCGACACAATGATTTCCGAACGGTGGGCCAGGCGTTAACCGGACAGCAGTGTCTGCGACTAAATCGTCCTGATAGTCAGATGCTTCCAGGGCCTGCAAAATGGGCACCTTTTCAAAAAGCGTAATACTGAGAATCTGTAGAATTTGGTAAAGGCTCGCCTCCAGGCCGAGACGCTTCCGAACGATGGCAACGAGTACATAAATCGAAACGGCAATCCAGATCTGGGTCTTCACGGCGTTCTCGCTGGTGCCGTAAAACGCCTTGATTCGCAGGTGCTGTTTGATCCATTTGAAGAACAGTTCTGCGGATTTCAAGCAAGTGGTTGAAATCCGCAATCCGAAATCCGAAATCCGCAATTGCCCGCGTTGTAAAGCCATCTGCGGGACACTGCACCAGCCGATTCCGCCGCTTGATATGCCCACCGCCCGCGCTACTCCGCTCTTGCTGTCTGGGTTTGATTGTGGTTGAATTGTTCCCGCAAATTCCCACATCGAGGTCTGCTATGCGCCGTCGTTTCTGCCTGCTGGTTTTCGTGCTGTTTCTATTGGCCCCGCTCGCAAGCGCCGGCGAAATCAAGCTGGCGCGCCATCCCAGCTACCAGAGTGGGAAAATCGCCTTCAGCTACCTGGGCGACATCTGGGTGGTGAACGAAGACGGGTCGAGCCCCGTTCGGATCACCGATAACCGGGCCCGCGACGTCTATCCGCGGCTCTCGCCCGACGGCCATTGGATCGCGTTCTCGTCGAAGCGCTACGGCAATTACGACGTGTTCGTGGTGCAGGCCACGGGCGGCGCGCCCCGTCGCCTCACTTACAACAGCGCCGAGGATACGGCAGTCGGCTGGTCCCGCGACGGCCAGAAGGTCGTCTTCCAGTCGTCCCGCGGCCGCATGTTCCCCGGCATCCCCAGCCTCTTCGAGGTGTCCGTCGAAGGCGGCCTGGAGCAGCCGCTGCCCACCGACTGGGGCTACTGGGGCAGCTACTCGCCCGACGGCAAGCAGTTGGTGTTCAATCGCCATCCCATGGTGTGGTGGCGCAAACACTACCGCGGCAGCTATGCGGCCGACCTCTGGGTGATGGATACGGCCGTGAAGAAATTCCGCAGGCTGGGCGAAGAGGCCCAGTACAACCAGTTCTGGCCCATGTGGGGCAACAAGGGCGAGATCTACTTCGTGGCCGACCGCCTGCCCAACGAGAAGGCCGTCAAGCCCGGCAGCGCCGAAGTGCTGAAGAGCGTGAACAACATCTGGAAGATTTCCGAAAAGGGCGGCGCGCCCGTGCAGGTCACCAAGCACACCAGCGGCAACCTGTACTTCCCCTCCATGTCGGCCGACGGCCGGGTGATCGTCTACGAAGAGAACTCCGGGCTCTGGAAGCTGGACACGGCGACCGGCCAGACGCGCGAGGTGAAAATCCGCATCGACAGCGACGCCAAGGAGAACGCGCTGGAGACGCTGACTATCAACAGCGAAGCGGATTCCTTCGACCTGTCGCCTTCCACCCGGCGCGCGGTCATCTCCACGCGCGGTGAGCTGTTCACCATCGCCACCGAGCGCGGCGACACCACCCGGGTGCTGGAATCGCCCGGGGCGCGGGACCGTTCGCCCCGCTGGTCGCCCGACGCCAAAACCATCGCCTTCATTTCCGACCGCTCGGGGCGCGAGGAGGTCTGGATCTGCGACCCGCTGGGGCAGAACCTCAAGAAAGTCTCGGACAGCGACACGGAAAAGTCGGGCGGGCGCGGCGACTCCGGCGGCGCACTGTGGGCGCCGGACTCGAAATCGCTTCTCTACTCGGCCTCCGACCGCAAGCTGTACCGCTACAGCCTGGCCGAAGGCAAAACGACCACGGTGGCCTCCAGCGAGGTGAGCACGCCGCGCTCGGCGGCTTTCTCGCCCGACGGTAAATGGATCTCTTACACCAAGACGGACCGCGCCATGCGCCCCCACGTCTACATCGTGCCGGCGGGCGGGGGCGAGGAACGGCGCATTACTGACGACAGCGTTTCGGGCGAATCGGGCGCGGTCTGGACGCGCGACGGCAAGTACCTGCTGTTCGTTGCCGGCGGCGGCCAGTATTCGGGCATCGCCTCGGCCTCTTCCAGCCGCCCGACCTCGCAGCTTCAGCTATTGCCGTTGCAGAAGCAGGACAAGGACCCCTTCGCCCGCGACATCGACGATGAAGAAGCGGCGGCGGCCGCCGAAGCGGCCGACCGCACCCGCACCGGGATTCCTGGCGCGCGGCCCTCGGCCGAAAGCAAGCCGCCGGAAGTGAAGATCGATTGGGAGGGGTTGACGCGCCGTGCCCGCACCCTCATCGGACTCAGCGGTATGGTCGGCGATCTCACTCCGGCGCCCGACAGCCGCTCGATCGCCTTCGTGGCCAGCAGTGAAGGTGAGGGCGGCCGGACCAGCCAGGCCGTTTACACCATCGGCATCGACGGGCAGCGGATGACCCGGGTGGCGCAGGCCGGGCCGCGCGGCGAGGAAGAGGAAGCTCCCACGCGCGGGTTTTTTGGCGGCGGTCTCGGCAGCTTGGCCTTTTCCCGGGACGGCCGCTCGCTGTTCTATCGCGAGGGCCGCTCCATCTACTCGGTCGAGGTGGGCGGCGCGGGCGGCGCCGAGCGCGCCGCGGCTTCGGCCGCCCCTTCGGGATTCCGCGGACGTTCTTCCGCCGCCGGCAGCGCGGCAGCGGCCGCCACGCCGGGCAGCACCCCGCGCCGCGTTTCCTTCACCGCCGTCATCGAGGTCGATCACGACGCGGAGCGCAAGCAGGTCTTCAACGAAGCCTGGCGCGTTATGAAGTTCCGCTTCTACGATCCCAAGATGCACGGCGTGGATTGGGAAAACGCGAAGGCGGCTTACGAACCGCTGATCCAATACACCGCCGACCAGGAGGAGATGC
>Ga0315289_10010721_pt1 | contig 13081 bp, 11 predicted proteins | sample YL17G11_40_MG_FD_203452 | JGI IMG/M metagenome (GOLD analysis project Ga0315289, IMG submission 203452) | Sediment microbial communities from Yellowstone Lake, YNP, Wyoming, USA - YL17G11_40 | ecosystem: Environmental > Aquatic > Freshwater > Lake > Sediment | place: USA: Wyoming | collected...
GCGTGCCGACGACTGCGTCGAAGGATTCATCCGCGAATGGCAAATCCTCCGCGCGCGCTTGATAGAGCGAAACGATTTCGCCGCGTCCATTGCGCCGATTCAGCGCGCGTGCAAGTGACACGCCATCCGGATCAATCGCAGCGACTGATTCAACTGCGCGATAGTGGGGCAAGTTCAAGCCCGTGCCAACTCCGATCTCCAGCGTGCGCCCGCGTGCCGCGCGCGTCGCCCACTGCCGCCATCGCCGCACACCGAAGAAATCGAACGGCGCGATGATTGGATCGTAGAGAGTTGCAAGTATATCGCCCATAGTCGGAAGTTAGAAGTTGGATGTTGGAAGTTGGAATGTCTACGCTGATGGAAGCGGCTCTAACTTCCAATTTCTAATCTCTAGATTGTCGGGCCACGAAAATCCCGCAACCGCAATGAATTCGTCACGACGAACACCGACGAGAACGCCATCGCCGCCGCAGAAATCATTGGATTCAACAATAGACCGAAGAACGGATACAATGCGCCCGCCGCGATTGGAATGCCGAGAATGTTGTAGAAAAACGCCCAGAACAAGTTGCCCTTGATCGTGTGAATCGTTTGCTTGGACAACGCAATCGCCGTGACGACGCCGCGCACATCGCCCGACATCAGCGTAATCTCGGCGGCTTGCATCGCGACATCCGTCCCCGTGCCAATCGCGATGCCGATGTTTGCTTGCGCGAGCGCGGGCGCATCGTTGATGCCGTCGCCCACCATCGCGACGATTTCGTTTTGTTGTTGCAGTTCTTTGACCTTGTCCACTTTTTGTCCAGGCAACACTTCGGCGAAATACTGATCAATCCCAACCTGCTTGGCGATGGCTGCCGCAGTGCGCGGATTGTCACCCGTCAGCATATACACTTTCAAACCCAGGTTCTTCAACGCCTCGACTGCCGCGCGCGAATTAGGCTTGAGCGTGTCCGCCACCGCGATCAATCCCGCCGCGCGTCCATCAATCGCCGCAAACATCGCGGTCTTGCCTTCATCCGCCAACTTGCTTGCCTGCGATTCCAAACCATTGAGCGCGATGTTTGAATCGCTCATCAACTTCGCGTTGCCGATCAAAACCTCGCGCCCATCCACACGCGCGCGTACGCCGTGTCCCGCCACCGCGGCAAATTCCGACGGCGCACTCAACGCGAGTCCCGCGTCCTGCGCGTGTTTTACAATTGCCTGCCCAAGCGGATGCTCGCTGTTTTTCTCCGCGCTCGCAACAATCGCTAGAAGTTGGAGGTTAGAAGTTGGAGGTTGGACGCTGGATGCCGATCCAACTTCCAATTTCCAATCTCCAACTTCCAGCACGTCCGTCACACTTGGTGCGCCTTGCGTCAGCGTCCCCGTCTTGTCCAAAATAATCGCGGTCACCTTGTGCGCTGTTTCAAGCGCGCCGCCAGTGCGAATCAGCACGCCATTCTCCGCGCCCTTGCCCGTGCCGACCATAATCGCGGTTGGCGTCGCGAGACCGAGCGCGCACGGACACGCGATAATCAGCACCGCGACGAAATTGACGAACGCGTTGGTGAACGATCCGCCGACAATGAGCCAGACCACGAACGTGACGAGGGCGATGCCGATGACGATGGGCACGAACACCGCGGCAATTTGATCGGCGAGCCGTTGAATCGGCGCTTTCGATCCTTGCGCATCCTCGACCAAATGAATGATTTGCGCGAGCGCAGTTTCCTTGCCGACCTTGCGCGCCTCGAATCTGAATGCGCCCATCTTATTGATCGTCGCGCCAATCACATTATCGCCGATAATCTTCTCGACGGGCAGACTCTCGCCTGTGATCATTGATTCGTCCACCGACGAGTTGCCCGCGACGATCACGCCGTCCACCGGGATCTTTTCGCCAGGGCGCATGCTGACGACATCGCCGACGCGCACCTGCTCGATCGCGATTTCGATTTCCTGTCCATCGCGTTCGATGCGCGCGGTTTTCGCTTGCAGTTTCATCAGATTCTTGATCGCTTCGGACGTTTGTCCTTTGGCGCGCGCTTCGAGGTACTTGCCGCCTTTGATCAGCGTAATGATGACCGCCGCGCTTTCAAAGTACACGTGCTCCGCAATGTTGACGCCGAACAAGCGCGCGATCAGCACAATGATGCTGAACCAGTACGCCGCGTTCGTGCCAACCGAAATCAGCACGTCCATATTGGGCGCGAGCGCGCGCAGTGACTTGTATGCGCCGCGATGATAACTGCGCCCGACGTAGAACTGCACTGGTGTCGCAAGCGCGAACAAGAGCCAATCGAAGTATTGCCACTGAAACAGCCAAGGCAAAACGTCTTCACGCATCAAAGCGACGTGCAAAATATCGCGCGCCATTGCCAACACGAACAGCGGCAAAGTAAAGATGATGCCGGTGATCAGGTCACGCCACTCGCGCTGGCGTTCCTCCTCACGCAGTTCACGTTCGCGGTCAACTATCTCCGCCGTTTCGCCGCCCCCGTCCAGTACTTCGTAGCCAACATCTTCGACCGCGTGCTTCAAATCGGCAAGCGTCACCGCGCCTGGAATCATTTCGACGGTCGCGCGTTCAGTCGCGAGATTGACGGCGACGTTCAGCACGCCGGGCACGGAACGCAATCCGTTTTCGACGTGCATCACGCAGGACGCGCACGTCATTCCACCGATGGGCAGCGTGATCTTGTCCACGACCACGTCGTAGCCTACGTCGCGCACCGCCGCAACCATCTGATCTATCTTTGCCCTCTCCGGATCGAATTGCACCGTCGCGCGTTCGTTCGCGAGATTGACCGTCGCGTTTTCCACGCCGGGCACATCTTTCAATCCGCCCTCGACGTGCATCACGCACGCGGCACAGGTCATGCCGGAGATAGGAAGAGTGATTTGTTTGGTAGACATTGCAACTCCTAGTCAATCACACAATTGGTCAGCTAGGCAATCGGGCAATCAGTCCACTGGTTGCCTGATCGCCTGATTGCCCAATCGCCTCAGATTTTCGAGGTGGTTTCAAACACACCCAGCAGTTCTTTGATCACGCGCTCGCGCTCTTTCGGCTTGTTGCCGCGAATCGCGGTTGTGACGCAGCGGTTCAAGTGGCGTTCGAGGATAAGCGCATTGAGTCTGTCGAGCGCCTTTTCAACCGCCTGGGTCTGCTTGATGATGTCAATGCAGTACGCGTCCTCTTCGAGCATCCGCGCCACCGCGCCCATGTGACCCTGGATGCTGAGCGCGCGGTTCTTCAATTGGTCTTTTTGAATTTCTGCCATAGGTCATCTGCCTTCGCTTACCCCATCCCCCGCCGGGGGGGATAGAGTGGCAACAGTATATGCTGTTGGCGGTGTTTTGTCAAGTGTGTCTTGGTGTGGAAAAAGAGAGACCCGTCAGGCCTCCAGAACCTGGCGGGTCTCGTGTTAATCCGTCGAATCTTTCGCCGCGTCCCCGTTAATCGGGTGCTTGCGCTGCCAACGCTCGAAGAAAAACACCGCCATCGCCCACAGCACCCCCGCGACCGGAATGCCGAAGAACGCGCCCCAGAACCCCGCAACCTTGATGCTGACGAGCAGTGCGGCGAAGACGAGCAGCGGATGCAAGCCGACCGCCTCGCTCATCACGCGCGGCATCAGCACATTGACGATGATGAACTGGTAAACAAATAACGCGAGCAGCAGCCACACCGCAAGTTCCGGCGTTTGCACAATGCAAACCAGGAACGGCGGGATCAGCGCGAGGAACGGACCGATGAGCGGAATCAGCATGAACAACCCGGCGAACAAACTCGCAATCAAAACGAAATTCAAACCGAGCGCGGTCATCGCAATCGCTGTGCCGATGCCGACGATAAATGCCTGAAGGATTTGCCCGCGAACGAATCCGCCGAACGTGCGATCCACGCTTTCGGTGAAGAAACGAAATTCGTTGTGATACTGTTTCGGAATCAGATTGAGGAGGATGATGTTGCGAATGTTAGGTCCATCGAGCGCGATGATGAAACTGATGATCAGCACGAAGAGCAAATTCGCGAAGAAACCGAGCAAACCCGTGAAGATAGTCAGCGCGTTCTTGATCGCCTCGGCGGCATAACTCTGCAAACTTCCGAGCGCGCTCTGCACGGCTTGCTCGACATTCAGCCGGATTCCCATTTTGGCGATTTCGTTCTGTACCCAGACGCTTGTTGGGGGCACTTCGCTCATATATTCCGGCAGGTGCCGCGCCAATTCTGACAGTTGAACGATGGCTGGCGGAACGACCAGCGCAATCCCGATAATGATGGCAACCACGACGACAAGATAAACGACGATGACTGCCGCGCCGCGCGAAAGGCGAAACGCCATCAGCGACTGGACGTGCCCCGCTCCCAACGTGGATTCGAACAGGGGGCGCAGACCGCGCGGAACGAGATGTTGGCTGAGTTGAACGACGAGCGGATTCAGCACGAACGAAACCAGCCAGCCCAGCAAGAACAGCAAAATCAGATCGGCGTAGCCGCTGAGCAATTGCCACAACATCTGCGCGAGAAACAGCGCGGCGATGCAGATGAGCAAGACGAGTAGTATCTCGGTCAGTCGCGATCTTTCCATCAAGTGTCCTATCAAGTCACCTAGTCGAGTGGTCAGATGGTCACGTGGTCTATCCAACCACGCGATTATTTGACCGTGCGACTGTGTGACCAACTCCACACGAACGCCCCGCTTGCCGCGACGAACAACGCACCCAACCCGCCGACCATCAGCCACGGAAATTCTGTCTTGCCTTCGGCGGTTACAACGAAACCATCCAGCGCGACTTCGCCAGTTTGCCCCACCACCAACTCGACGGTGTGCGTACCGCGCATCACATTCTTGGCGACCGGCACGCGCACCTGCCACTGTTCGTTCGGTGCCGACAAGTCCACGTAACTGTTGCCATTCGTATCGAGCGGCAGACCTTGCGCGGGACGCCCGTCGAGAGTGATCCACGCGCGTCCTTCCGTCGGTCCGCGGTGCATCACGAACTCAAAACTATCGCCCCAGAATTTGACGGTAGCGAGCGCGCCCGGCGCACGAGTCACGACTTCGCGTCCCGCGCTCGCGTTCGGATCGAGATGCGGTTGCCAGGCGTTGCACGATAGCCCATCGCGGTTGTTGCGCAAATCCAGCGCGAGATCTGTTTCCTGATACAACCCTGGTTGCGCCACCTGGGGAAACGTTGCCATTTCCCTTAAGCGCAGATACACTAGGCGCGGCGTAAAGTCAACATCCACCATTCGAAAATAGTAATCGGAGCGTTCGGGTGTAATGTCGCCGACCTGACGGAAATACCAGATGTTGAACACGCCCGCCCAGGTCCAGTTCGCGCGCGCGTACTGAAGCCCGCGCACCGTGAAATCGGCTTGCTGTTGCTCGGTGACCCTGCCCCAGAGAAGTTGTTCTTTGGAAAAATCTGGCGGCGACGCGTTCCAGCCGTACTCGTTGATCCAGATGGCTTTGTTCTTGTCGGTGTACTTTTCCATGATTTGGCGCGCGAGCGCGACGCGCTGAAAATTCAAATGCTGCGGATTGGGCGGATCATCCGGCGATGCGTGCAAGCCAAATGCATTGGCGGACAGGATGTCGAAATAATCCTTTGCGCCAACTTTGTACATCGCGTCGAGAAAATCCAAATCGTTCATGTGACGCCAGTACTCGGAATTGGGCGCCCATCCTTCGCCGAGGGTGATGGCGAGCGGCGCGGAGAGGACGCGCACATTGGGGTTGGCGGCTTTGGCACGCTGGTATGCGATTTCCAACAGCGCCACGTATCCAGCCGGATCGACCGGGCGATTGCCCCATTCGGGGAAAATGTTCGGCTCGTTCCAGATTTGAATGCAATTGACACGCCCGATGTATCGTCGCACGAATGCGTCTACGAAATCGCCGTAATCGTTGAGATCGTCCGGCGGCGCTTGTGGAATCGTTTTGTCTTGGTGCGACCACGCGGGCGGACGATCCAGACGGGCGATGATTTGCATGCCGTACTTTTCAAAGGTCGCGACGATTTGGTCTGCCTTGCTCCAATCGAATTGACCTTTGCGCTTTTCGATTTCCTCCCACGAGAATTGCTGTTTTGCCCAAACGATCCCGGCTTCGCGCGCCATCCGCGCGGTTCGGTCACGCTTCCAGTCTTCCACTTCGCGGTCGAGGAAGAAATTCGCGCCGTACGGATTCACATCGGTATCCGGAATCGCGCGCGGCGGAATCGGCGCGGATGGCAGCGTGTCGGCTTGCACCCAGGTCGCGACGGTGTACGACAAACCCATCAGCGCGCCGAGAGCGACGAGCGCAAGCAACAATCGAATGAGACGCGGTTTCAAATGAAGGACTCCTTGCGGGACTGTCATTGCGAGGAGCGTCCTGAGCAGAGCAGCGGTTTTCGCTGCGGAGTCGAAGGATGCGACGAAGCAATCCCTCAACTCGCGGCGCGGGGATTGCTTCGCAAAGATCGCTCGCAATGACAGCGCCATCATAACACAACCCGGCGCACGCGTCAAAAATTGTTACGCCTTTTCCACGACGACGGCGGTACCGTACGCGAGAACTTCGGTGATGCCATCCATCACTTCGTTTGCGTCGTAGCGTACACCGATAATCGCGTTCGCGCCGAGTTCTTGCGCGTGCTGCATCATCACTCTCTGCAGTAATATTATCAGCCCGAGCAATTTTGTCAAATTGTCGGCACCTTTGCCAATAGGAAAGGTGAATTCGCAATCGCCTAAAACCAGCGGGGTTACAAATCCCGCCTGCTCAATGGCAAAGGGATTGATTCTTCGCTGTCGTTTTGCGATGATGCGCATCGGATTTGACAGTTCAAGTCTTTCGCGCTATACTCGAATCAAGAGAATAAACCTTCGGGGCAGGGTGCAATTCCCGATCGGCGGTAGGAGCGCATCGCGCTCAAGCCCGCGAGCCGTGTCGGGGGTAATCGGAATGGTTACCCAAGACAAAGCACGAGTCGGTCCAAAGCCGACGCCGACAGTATAGTCTGGATGGGAGAAGGTAAAAGCACGACGCGTCTCGCCGCGCTGCGGCGCTCGTTGGCGTTGCCCGTTTGCCCCGAAGAAAACTTCTTCGGGGTTTTTGTGTTTTAGATTGCTATTGCGAGGAGGCGTTTTTTGCCGACGAAGCAATCCCCAACCCGTGGTTTGGAGATTGCTTCGCGAAAAACGCTCGCAATGACATGGTGCTGAATGGATAACCACACGCTCATCGCAATCGAATCAGTCAGCAAGCGATACGGACATGCGCGCGACGGCATCCTCGCGTTACGCGATGTGTCGCTCAATATTCGCGCGGGCGAATTCCTTTCGATTATCGGACCGTCCGGCTGCGGCAAGTCCACGCTGCTCAAAATGATCGGTGATCTGCTCGCGCCAACCGCGGGGCGCATCGTCGTCAGTGGCAAAACGCCCGAGGCGGCGCGGCGTGCGCGTGAATGCGGCATCGTCTTTCAAGCGCCGACGTTGATGGAATGGCGCGGCATCGCGCACAACGTCGAACTGCCGCTCGAGATCGTCGGCGTGCCGCGCGCCGAACGCCAGCAGCGCGCGCGTGAACTGCTCGATTTGATTCGCCTACGCGAGTTTGCCGCGCGTTATCCGGCGGAACTGTCGGCGGGGATGCAAATGCAAGTCTCGATTGCCCGCGCGCTCGCGTATCGTCCGACGATTTTGTTGATGGATGAGCCGTTCGGCTCGCTGGACGAAATCACGCGCGAACGCCTCGGGCGCGAACTACTCGATCTGTGGACGCGGACGCGCGTGACGATTGTTTTCGTAACGCACAGCGTGCCGGAAGCGGTTCGACTTTCGGATCGCGTCGCGGTGATGTCGCCGCGCCCCGGACGGATCGAACGGGTGACGGAGATTGATTTGCCGCGCCCGCGCACGGCGGCGACGCGCGAGCTGCCGCGCTATTGGGATTTGTTGCGCGAGGTGCGCGCCGCGCTCGGTTTGAACGAAGAACCAAAGGGTGTCCGCTGAACAGTCATTTCGAGGCGCGGTTCGTGCGCCGAGAAATCTCATGCTCCCGCTGCCGAGACTTCTCGCTCTGCTCGAAGTGAAGATAGAAAGATGCGATGAGCGTATTACACTGGAATTCCGAAATGAGATGGTATCGCTGGGTTCGCGCGTATATTCAATACCTCTTGATTCCGATCGCGCTCGTGTCGTTCGTGTTGGTGTGGGAAGGGCTCATCGTCGTCAAGCAGTATCCTGCGTTCATTCTGCCTGCGCCGCACCAGGTCGCGCGCAGTTTCGTCGAGAATTGGCAGGCCGGCATTTTCCCGCGTCATCTTGCGATCACGTTGTTTGAAATCGGATTGGGGTTTAGCATCGCGTTCGTGTTCGCGTCGAGCGTCGGTTATCTGCTCGCCAAATCGCCCCTGCTTGAGAAAATCGTTTCGCCGTATCTCATCGCGACGCAAGCGATCCCAATCGTCGCGATTGCGCCGCTCATCATCATCTGGATTGACACGGGGCCCGTCCAGAACGCGCTGATCGCCGCGCTGATTACTTTTTTCCCGATGCTGGTGAACACGATTGTCGGCGTGCGCGGCGTGCGCGACGAATATCGCGCGTTGCTGCGTTCCTACGCGGCGAATCGGTGGCAGGTGTTCACGAAACTTGAAGTGCCTGCCGCGCTGCCGATTTTCTTGGGCGGCGTGCGGGTTGGCGTGACGTTGTCGGTGATTGGCGTCATCGTCGCGGAGTTGATGTGGGCGGATCGCGGCTTGGGTTTTCTGATCAACTTTGCGGAGGGTCATCTGGATACGCCGCTTCTGTTCGCGACCGTCGCGACTTTATCGGCGATGGCGATTGGTTTGTATTTGATCGTCGTCCTGATCGAAAAAATAATCTTGCGATGGAGGAGGGACAACCAATGAAGATCCATTTGCCGTACAGCATCCTTGCTTTGGCTTTGGGCGCGCTGTGGCTCGCGGGATGTTCGACCGCGCCGGTACCCGAGCCACCGTTGCCGACTGCGCCCGCGCCGACTGTGGCGCCCAACCCGGCTAGCGGGTTGACCGAAGTCCGCGTCGTGATGGGATACATTCCGAACGTGCAATTCGCGCCGTTCTACGTTGCAGAAAGCAAGGGGTACTTTGCCGAAGCAGGACTCAAAGTCAAATTCAACTGGGGCTTTGAGGTGGACGGCATCAAGTTGGTGGGCGCGAATCAATCCGAGTTTGCGATGCTTGGGGGCGATCAGGTGATCCAAGCGCGCGCGCAGGGAATTCCGCTGGTGTATATCGCGAACTATTACAACGGCTTTCCGATTGTCGTCGTTTCATTCAAAGACAAGAAAATTGAAAAGCCCCAAGACCTGGCAGGCAAAAAGGTTGGCTTGCCCGCATTTTTTGGCGCGACGTACACGGGTTGGCGCGCGCTGTTGTACGAAGCAAATCTCAAAGAGAGTGATGTCAAGGTTCAAGACATCGGGTTCGCGCAAGTCGCGGCGCTGACGCAGGGCATCGTGGATGCGGTGGCGGGATACGAGAACAATGAGCCCGTGCAGTTGCGTCTGCAAGGCAAAGAGATCAACGTCATTCGTGTCGCGGATTACAGCCGCTTGGTCGGCGCCGGTTTGGTGACGAACGAGAAGACGATTGCCGAAAAACCCCAGGTGGTTAGCCGTCTGGCGGCGGCGCTGCTGCGCGGCGTCCAATATTCGATGGATAACCCGAACGACGCGCTGGCCATCACGATTCAGAACCTTCCCGAAGCGGGCGGCACGAATTTGAAGACAACCGATGCGGTTCTCCGAGCGACGATTGATCTATGGAAGAGTCCGCACTTGGGTTACGTTGATCCTGCCGCATGGGCGTCGTCGTACAAATTCATGAAGGACGCGGGCTTCATCAAGACTGATTTTGACATCACGAAGGGGTACACGAACAAGTTTGTGCCGTAAGACAGTGAACGGTGAATAGTAAACGGTGGACGGCAGACTGTTCACGGTCTACTGATCTATACCCACAATCCGCCATGCACGTTCAGCACGGCGCCCGTGATGTAGCGCGCTTTGTCCGAAACCAGGAACGCGATCATTTCCGCGATGTCGGCGGCAGTCCCTAGTGAACCGAGCGGGACGAGACTCGGCAGTTCGCGCCGATCCGCGTCCGTCGTCGCGTACGTTTCGACGAAACCTGGGTTGACGACGTTGCAGCGAATGTTGTACCGCGCTTCACTGCGCGCGACCGATTTTGTCAGGACGATCACGCCGGTCTTCGCCGCGTTGTACGCCGCGGTCGTGGGCGCGCCGCGCGTCGTTTCCGCGTTGAGCAAGCCGAGGTTGACGATCTGTCCGCGCTTGTGTGCGCGCATTGAAGGCAGAACGTACTTGATGCAGTAAAACGCGCTGGAGAGATTCCCGTCAATCGTGCGCCGCCATTCGTCAATCTCCGTATCGTAAACGCATTTGACAAGGAATGGACCGACGTTGTTGACCAGTACATCCACGCGCCCGAAGGCGGTCAGTGTTTCGTCAATCAATCGCTTGGCGCCTTCGGGCGTTGCCACGTCGGCTTGAATCGAACGCGCGCGCGGCGCGCGCGGCTGGACGAGCGATAAGGTTTCCTGCGCCGCTGCTGCATCGCTCAAATAGTTTACGACGATGGTGAAACCATCTTGCACAAGTCGTTGGGCGATGCCGCGTCCGATTCCTTTTGAACTCCCCGTAACGATTGCTACTCTTTCATCTGCCATATGTATTTCCTCTGAAAATGACTGCCGACGGATGACCGCGGACCGCCGCGCACATTTGGCAGTCGGTGGTCAACGGTCGGCGGTCAATAACTTGCTTCCAACGCGATCTGCTCTTGTCGTAGCACGCGTTTGTCCACTGTGATCATCGACGCGCGCGGATTGAGAAACTCGTCGAAGAAGGCGAGCGTGCGCGTCATGAATAACTGCCAGCCCCAGCCCGCGAAAACATGTCCCTCCCCCGGATATGTGTAGAGCATTGCCGTCTTGCCGCGCGCGCTCAAGGCGTCGGCTAGATCAACCGACCATTGAATTGGTACGGTGTCGTCGGCTTCGCCGTGATGAATGATCAGCGGCGTCGTGATGTATTGCAGATTCCGACTCGGCGACGAGCGCGCAAAAATATCGCGCAGGCGCGCCAGTGGATCATTCGATGCGACCGGTGTCGGGAAATAGAGCAGCGCATCGTCTTGTGCGTCTTGGATGGCTTGGCGGAAGCGCGACTCGGGCGTTGGCACGGACGCGACGCGGCAACCTTGCAGCCAGCAGTATTGCACTTCATCGTCGCCGGTCAGCGCGCCGTACAACGCGGCAACTTTGATGTCGTTCGTAATTGCAAGCACGCGCAGCGTAATACCACCACCCATGCTGTGTCCCCAAATGCCGACTCGTGCTGGATCGGCGTCGGGCAGTGAAGAAACTTGCGCGAGCAGATTCAGAACGTCAATCGCGTAACCGACGTAGAGCGGATTCGCGCCGCACTGCGATCCGGCGTAGCAACGATAATCGGGCGCGAGCGTGAGATAGCCGTGCCGCGCGAACGCATCCGCCGCGCGACTCGTCCCGTCGCCGGTTTTGTATTCCGCGGGCTTGAAGTAGCCGTGATCGAGAATGACGACGGGGAAAGGACCGATGCCGCGCGGGACGTTCATCGTTCCAGTGATTTTCAAACCATCGGAAAAATACTCAATCAACACTTGCTTGTAAGCGTCGATGGTAAAAGCGACGCGCGTGCTTTTGATGCCATCGCCGCCGTACCTGCGTGCGCGCAACGTAGTGATCGCCAGTGCGTTCGCGTCAAGTGGTAAAGGATTACGCGTTGGCGTCGGCGTGAAAGTGGCACGCGTGATCGTCGCGGTGGGCGTAGGAGCGATGGTCGTCGAGATGACAAGTGTTGGTGTCGGCGTTCCGGCAGTCGGCGTGATTCTGGGAGTCGTTGTTGCGGTGAGAACGACAGTGGGTGTTAGCGTTGAAGCAAAATCAGGCGATGCGGCGGCGAAATCGTGCAGACTCAAGAGCGCGAGCATCAAACTCAACGCGATGACGACAGCGTTTTTCACGTCCGTCATTATAACGAAATCAGGGGGGATTGCAAGGGGATGGGGAATTTAAGATTTCTGATTTTCGATTTTCGATTGATCCATCACGCTCCGCAATCGCCACAATCCAACTACGATTGCCAATGCCATCAACACAATCGAAAGCGCGACCGCCGCGTCCAGAAAATTCGCGCCGAACCAGAGGTACGCTAAGAGCGCAGGATAAACGATAAGGTACGATTTAATCGCAAAGGGCAGGGGCGTTCGATAGTGATTGCACAGGTAGAGTGTGAGATTGAACGCGGGATACGTGATGCCGTAAATCCCCGCGAGAAATGGATTGAGCGCGCCATACAACGCAAGTCCTGCGACGACTGTCACTTCGCGGATGTGATCGCAGTACTGATCGAATAGCGCTCCGAATTTGGCGGCGCGGTTGGTCGCGCGTGCAAGCGCGCCATCAACGCCGTCCAGCGCAATCGCGACGACGAATAACACGAACGCGACGCGGGGTTGCGTCGGCATCAGCGCGACGACCACCGCGCCGAGAATCACTTGCGAGAACGAGACCGCGTTCGGCGAGACGCGCAACGCGACGAGGACGCGCACAATCGGCGCGAAGAACGCGCGCACGACGCGCCGCGCGGGCGCGAGGAATTTGCGTTCGAGGGAAGAATACGAGTCGTTCATCAGTAAACAGTAGACAATGGACAGTATTCAGACAATTGTTTTACGGCGATGATTATAAATCGAGCGGTTGTTGGGGTCAAGAAAACAGAATTTGACAGCGGTCGGTCGTCTGCGGCCAGCGGTCTGCGGCTTAACCTCTCTGAATCACTTTAATCGCGCCCCTTGCGTATTCCCCCCGCGTCGTGTACAATAGCAACGCGATGACCGATATTTTTTACGACGTCGAAACAAAAGAATTGATTGACACCAGCGCGCCCGATCAAGACGCGGCGATTCGCGCGCTCACAATGTCGGTGGGTGTGACGTGGTGTGATTGTCACGACGCGCAGACTTTTCGTGCCACCGCGCCGCTCGT
>Ga0315289_10010722_pt1 | contig 13081 bp, 8 predicted proteins | sample YL17G11_40_MG_FD_203452 | JGI IMG/M metagenome (GOLD analysis project Ga0315289, IMG submission 203452) | Sediment microbial communities from Yellowstone Lake, YNP, Wyoming, USA - YL17G11_40 | ecosystem: Environmental > Aquatic > Freshwater > Lake > Sediment | place: USA: Wyoming | collected...
AGGGCCGCGGATCGCCGCTGAGCACCGCCACCCGCGCCTGCTCATCCACCGACAGGATGGGCATGCGGATCTCCGCCCAGGCCAGCAGCGCGATCACCTCGACCTCGCCGCCCTCCCAGCTCTTGCGGATGTCGTTGCCGCGGTAGGTCAGCCGGAAGGGCTTGTCCTGCGAGCTCGGCCCGTCGATGCGGAAGCAGCCGAAATTGGGTGTGCGGGCGCGCTGGGCGCGCCGGCCGCTGACGAACAGTTGCCGGAAGTGCCAGGGGGCGTCCGCGATCCATGCCGTGCCCGGTCCTTTCCGCCAGCCTGCGATCCGGCGGCCCCCGCTCAAGATGGGCCGCTCGCCCGGATAGGCCGCGTAGAGAACCGGCCGCCCGGCCGTCCCCGAGTCCTCCGGCGTGAGCACGAACGGTTCGCTCAGCCAGTACGTCCCGCCCCGCACCAGCACGGTCAGGGCTTCCTTGAGTCCCCAGCTCTGGCGCAGGCTGCGGATGGTGTCGCGCGCCGCCGCCAGCGACGGTAACGGCCCGTCTGTCCCCGCCGCGTTGGGCGCCGGGCTGCGGCCGCTCCACTCCAGGCGGCCCTGCGGGGAAACGTACAGCGTGGTCTGGCCCAGGGCCGCGGCCGCCAGCCACCAGCCACCAGCCAGCACCCACCAGGCAATTCTCATCATCTTGGTCCTCCCGAGCCTTGCGGCAGCGCCGGCAGAAAGTGTAACACCTCGAAGACCGGCCGGCCATGCCGGTCACGGATGGTCCGCCGCACATGCTCACCGTATCCCTGCCGCCGGGCGAACTGAGCCAGCTCTTCGCGCCGGCCGGGGAAAATCTCGCTGCCCGCCACATGGGTTACGAAGTAGTTCTGCGGCGAGGAAACCAGATGGCGGAGGCCGGCCGGATTCCGCACCGCCCCGCCGGGATCGATGGAAAGGAAGCCCCGCACCGGGAGCCGCCCGCCGCCTGTGATCCGCAGCGGACCTACGATGCCCCAGTCCAGCGCGCGCACCTCGCTCAGCGCGGCTTTCCGGAGGAACTGCGCCAGCGGGTAGGAGGCATCCGTCCAGGCCGGCGAGGTGCCGCAGCGGACCATCTGGGCCAGGTACTCGCTCGTCACCGCCAGGCCGGATAGGCACACCGCCGCGACCAGCGCCGCGACGGCCTTGCCGGCATGGCGCCACCGCCGCGCCAGCTCGCCCGCTGCCGTACCCACCAGCATCTGCGGCAGCGGCCACAGCAGCACCACGTGGTGAGTGGCGCCGCCGCGCCCCGTCGCCGCGATCATCAGCCAGGCGACCGTCAGCGCCGCCACCGCGAACAGCATGGGCTTGCGCGCCGGCGCCGGCCACAGCCACGGCAACAGCAAGATCGCCGCCGCCACGGCCCAGGGCAGAAAGTGACTTCTGGGGGAACCCAGCCACTGGCTTACCGTCAGCGAAACCCGGTCCACAGCCGCCTCGGGAGCGGCCGGTTTCGGCGGCGCCTCGAAGCGCGCCAGATTGCCGAACAGCGAGGAGCCGTCCAGGGTGCCCGAGAGCATGGCGAACTTCTGGGCCCGGTGCGCGGTCGAGAGACCGCCCGCCGCATCAGCCAGGGCCGCCGGCTGGCTCCAGTTGCTCCGGATGAGCGGGAAGGCCCCCAGCACCAGGCAGCCCGCAAACACGGCCACGTTGCGCCACGAGAGTGCCTGCCGGATCTGGTCACGGAACACCAGCGCGGCCGCCGCCGACAGTCCGGTGAGCATCCAGAGGAACGCTGCCTTGTCCCACAGCGCCAACCCGCACGCCAGCCCGGCCAACGCCAGCCTCCACCGCTGGCCGGTTTGGTGGAATCGCACCGCGAGCCACAACGCCAGCACGGTGAGCAGGTGCTGCAACACCACCGGACCCCAGTCCAGCACGCTGGTCAGCACGAAGATCGTATCCGTGGCCAGCAGGGCGCAGGCGGCCAGTGCTGCCGGAGTCCCCACCGCGCGGCGCATCAGCCGGTAGAACAGCCAGACGGTGAGGGCCGCCGCCAGCAGCGCCGGCACGCGCAGCGAGTAGACGTCCGGAGGCCACACCGCGAAGACCGCCGCGTAGAGCCAGGCCTTCAGGCAACCCAGGTAGGAGTCCAGCATCAGGGGAAGGGTGCGCCCGAAGAGCTGCACCGAGTCCGTGTACTCGTAAGGGCGCAGAATCGCGCCCGCAAACAGCGCTTCATCGTGCTGCACGCCCACCAGGTCCAGGAAGGCGCAGCCTTGCGCCACGAACAGGGCCACGCAGCCCAGCGCGGCAACGGAGGCCAGATGCCGGCGGAACCGCTGGCGGATGCTCACGGCCGGACCAGCTCGTACCACGGGGCCAGCGGCTGCCCGTCGGCCTGAAGGTGAATCCGGAAGCCGCCCTGGATGCGGGTCACCGCTCCGCTCAACGCTTTCTGCCGTTCGCCCGTGCCGTCCAGCGGATGCACGGCCAGGCGGTTCAAGGCGCTGCGCAGCGTGACGACGCACTCGACGCGCTCCATCCACACCGGCGGGCTGCCGCCGTTGCGGTTCCCCGACGGCTTGCCGGAGCCCGCCTCAGGCTCGAGCGTCCACCAGTCCCGGGCTCCCGGGTACGGCAGGAGGCGCTGCATCCGCGGCGGGTCCGAGCCCGGCTGCGTACCCAGCGTGTAGCCGGGGATGGTGAGCAGCATGCGCCGCGAGTCCTTCAGCGGCCGCCCGTCCAGCGCCGTCAGTAGCGCGGTAACGAAGCCTCGCGACCCCGGCGCCAACTCCACCTCGAGGGCGCCCGCCGTCGCCTTCTGCCCGGTCCCCAGAAAACCGAAGACGCCCGCCGCCGTCGGGGCCGCCAGCAGAAACCGTCGCTGGTCCTGGTCGTAGGTGAGCTCCCCGGTGTCGGACCGGAAGGGAGAGGCCACCGGCCCCTTGGCCGCCTCCGGCGCCGGCTTGCCTTCGGCCGCCTGCACCCCCACCGGATGCACCAGCGCCACTTCGGGCTGGTAGCCGAGCGAGGCGGTGAGCGCCGCGGCCACGTTCCCGATACGCTTCTCGCGCGCCGCCTGCAAGCGGGCCGCCAGCGGCGCCGCTATCGTGACGGGCTCTCTGCCGGCCTGAATGGCCCCCGTGCGGAACAGCCACGCCGACTGTCCGACATTGGGGAACTTCCCCCAGTCGCCGTTGATGTTGAAGCCGCTCGGCACCCGCTGGTCCCAGCTCCGCCCGTGCTCGTAGGCGAAGTGCATGATCGAGTCCCAGTCCTGGAAGGCGCCGAACGCCGCCAGCGTGGGGTCGATCTCGGCGGCTTGCCGGTTGGGCCAGGGCTGGTTGAACTCGCTGAGGGTGTACGGCTTGCCGGCCTGGCGCGCCGCGGCCATGTTCAGGAATGTCGTCAGCCCGGTCCCCACCGACGAGGTATCGCGGATCCTCCAGTCCCGCGCGTCCCACCGCAGGTTGGGGAAGTTGTAGTGGTCGATGTAGAAGTGGTTGTCCTGGTAGTCCAGGTCCTGCTGCGAATCCAGATTCAGCAGGCCGCCGTAACCCATCTGCGTCCCCGCCACCGGAACCAGCGCGTCGGCCGCCGCCCGCACCGCCTCGAGTATCCGCCGCAAGTAGTAGCGGTCGCGGTCCACCAGAAACAGCCAGTAGTCGTCGGCGTTCTTGGGGGCGGCGCCTTCGCCGTACCGGGCCCGCAGAAACGCCTGCCACTGCCGCTCCAGTTCGGCCTGGTACTCGCCCTGCGCCGCGCGCTCGAGGTTGCCGCGCTGATGGGCCTCCACCAGGGAGCTTTCATTGTCGATCTCGACCATGCCCAGCACCGGGTCGCCCTTGAGTTGGAGCGCGCCGATCACCTTGCGCGCGTACTCCGCCTGCAACTGGATCATGCGCGGGTGGAAGATGTGCAGCGGCTTCGATTGGGTCGGAATTGACTGTCCTGCGGGCGGGGCCGGCACATCGTCCACGGCGGGACGGAACACGTAGCCCACGTGCAGGTTCACGTTGACGTAGATGCCCTCGGCCCGGCAGGCGTCCAGCAGCGCCCGCAGCCGCGCCACCGAGACCGGGTTCAGCGTTGGGTATGGCCCGTCGGTCAGCAGGCTGCGGGCCTCCTTGGGATCGCGGTCCGGCGAGCTGTCCATGTGGTGCAGCCGCACCAGGTTGACGCCCAGTTTGCGCAGACGGCGCGCGATGCGCCCGGCGTCGGCTTCCGCGGGGAAGTTCGCCCCGAAGCAGAGGTTGACCCCGAACAAGCGCACCCGCTCGTCGTCGGCGGTGTTCGGCTTCTGGTCCCGGCCCACCCGGTGGAAGTGGCCGTCGCGCACGAACAGCCGGTCGGCCGCCGTAAGCGGGCGGTTCAGGAAACTGAAGTCAGCGGCGCCGGTGAGCCGGTCCTGCTCCACGGCGAACTGGTAGAAGCGGTCCTCGGCCAGCACCGGCAGCGCCAGCGCCAGAGCAACATAGAATGCGCGCATGATACCCCTTCTTACTTGCGACTTCTGACTCCTAGTTCTCCGCTACGATCTCATACCACGGCGCCAGGGCCTGCCCCTCGCCTTGCAGGTGGATGCGAAAGCCGCCCTCGAGGCGCGCGATGTCCGCCTCCGCGAGCGGCGCCAGCCGGCCGCCCGTGCCATCCAGCGGGTAGACCGTCAGCCGGAGCGCTGGCGTGCGCACCGTCACGAAGCACTCGACGCGCTCCATCCACACCGGGCGCTGGCCGCCGTTGAGGTTCCCCGATGGCTTCTGGGGGTAGCCCGGCTCCGGCTCGAGGGTCCACCAGTCTCTGGTTGTACCGTAGTTGACCAGCGCCTGGGGCCGCGAGGGGTCCTGGACCGGCTGCGTGGGCAGCGTGTAGCCCGGATTCGTCAGCAGCATCCGGCTCGAGGTGGCCACCGGCTCCCAGTCTAAGGAGGTCAGCAGCAAGGCGGCGAAGCCGCGCGCTCCGGCGGCCAGCTCGACGTCGATGGCCCCGGAGGTCACCTTGTCCTGCCCGGCGAAGCCGAACACGCCCGCCGCACGCTCAGCGTGCATCAAGAACAGCCGCCCGTCACGGTCATAGGTCAACTCGCCGGTGTCGGAGCGGTACGGCGAAGCGGGCGAGGCCTGGGCCGCCTCGGGCGCCGGCCCCTCGCCGTCCTTAACCAGCCGCACCGAATGGAGGAACGCATTGGCGGGATTCCAGCCCAGCGCCGTGCCCAGGAAGGTGTTGATCGCGCTGTTGCGCTTCTCCCGCCCGGCGCGCAGCCGCAGCGCCGGGGACAGCGGAATATCGATGGCTTCCAGCGCCGGCCGGATCGCTCCCGTCCGGAACAGAAACGCCGCCTGGCCCAGGTTCACCCACTTCGACCAGTCGCCGTTGATGTTGAAGCCGTTGGGCACGCCGTCGTCCCAGCCGCGCCCGTGCGAGTAGGCGAAGTGCATGATCGAGTCCCAGTCCTGAAAGGCGCCGAAGGCCGCCAGCGTGGGGTCGATTTCGGCGGCCTGCCGGTTGGGCCAGGGCTGATTGTACTCGCTGACCGTGTAAGGCCGCCCGCGCTGCCGCGCGATCGCCATGTTGAGAAACTCAGCGAGGCCGCCGCCCAGCGAAGAGTTGTCCCGGATCCTCCAGTCCCGGCCGTCCCACGGCAGGTTGGGGAAACTGTAGTGGTCCACATAGAAGTGGTTGTCGTCGTAGTCGAGCAGGTCGTGGGAATCGAAGTTGACCAGCCCGCCGTAGCCCACCTGCGTGCCCGCCACCGGCGCCCACCGGTCGGTGGCGTCCCGCACGGCCTTCAGCATGGCGGCCAGGTAAGCGCGGTCCCGGTCGATCAGGAAGCGCACGTAGTCATTGGCGCGCTCCTCGGTGGCGTACTCGTTCTCGCCGAGGAGGGCCACGTTGGCCGCCTCGAGGCTCTCGCCCTCGCCCAGGCTGCGCCGGCCGGTGGCCCGCAGGCTGGCGTTGCGGACATACACCGTCGTTCCCACCAGCTTCTCGATGGACATGCCGAAGCGCCCGATGCCCTCCATGGCGAAGGCGGGCTGGAAGCCCATGCGGCAGGTCTGCCACTGGCTGGTAACCGTGATGTTGGTGCTGGTCGCCGTGCCCCACGGGCTGGTGTCCTGCTTGATGTCCCAGTAGACGCTGCGCGAGGCGCCCTCCGGCAGGTCCGCGCGCACCTCCACCTCGGCGGTGTAGTGCTGCTCGGTGGACACCGAGAAGCCCACCTGCTTGAGGATCACCACATCGCTGCCGTTGACCACCTGGACACGCACCGTGGGCACGCTTTCCTCCGGCGTCCATTCCGGATCGGCGCCTTTGCCCGGCGCGTGGTTCTCGATCCTCCAGTGGCCGCTCAGCAGCTCGGGCCCGTCCGCACGGCTGTCGCCCCAGGCCTGGCGCAGCGCCTCGGTCCTGCCGTAACGGGCGCTCAGGAAGGCGTTCCACTGCCGCGTGAACTCGTTCTTGTATTCGCCCACCAGGTAGCGGTCCAGGTTGCGGGTTTGCCACTCGCGGGCCAGCGCGCACTCGTTGTTGATCTCGACCATGGCCAGCACCGGGTCGTCTTTGAGGCGCAGCGCCTCGATCACCTGGCGCGCGTAGTCCACCTGGAGGTCCACCATGCGCGGGTAGAAGACGTGCAGCGGCTTGCTGTGCGTGGGGAAGTCCGGATGCGCCGGCAGGCGGTCCACCGAGGGGCGGAACTGGTAGCCCACGTGCAGATTCAGGTTGATGTAGATGCCCTCGGAGGCGAGCGCGTCCAGAAAGCCGCGCAGCCGGGCCACCGCCACCGGGTTGAGCGTGGGGTAGGGGCCGGTAGTTAGCAGGGAGCCGGCGTTCGTGGGGTTCGAGTCCGGCTGGCTGTCCATGTGGTGCAGCCGCACCAGGTTCACACCCAGCCGCCGCAGCCGCTGGGCGAGGCGCACCGCATCGGCCTCCGCCGGGAAATTCGCCCCGAAGCAGAGGTTCACGCCGAACAGCCGGATGCGCTCGTCGTCGGCGGTCAGCGGCGCGAGGTCCTCGCCCAGGCGCGCGAAGTGGCCGTCGCGGATGATGAGCCGGTCCGCCGCCCCCACCGGCCGGTTCAGCCAACTGAAGTCCGGCGCTCCGCCCAACTGGTCCTGGTCGAGGTGGAACTGGTAGAAGCCGCTCTGGCCGAACGCCCAGCCGAGCGCCAGCAGGAGCCCCGCCGCCGCGCGCGTCATATCATAATAGATCTTCTCATGATCCAGCCCGGAGTCTTGTTGCGATACGCGGAAGCGCCGGTCCTCTACCGCGAGCGCCTCACGCCGGAAAGCGGGCATCTGGACCTGCTGAGTTGCGGCGAGTATCAACTGGCGCCCGCCGCCCGCGGCCCACGCGCGGCGCATCCGGACGAGGAGGCGCTGCTGGCGGTCTGGTTCGGCGCGGCCGCGGTCGAGGTGGCCGGCGCCGGTTACGCGCTCGCCGCCCACGACATGCTTTACATTCCCAAGGGCGCGCCCTACCGGATCGCGAACCCGGGCCGGGAAGCCGCCGGGCTGTGGCTCCTGCGCGCCCCCGCCGAGAAGGTCCACCCCGTGGTGCACGCGCGCTTCGCGACCGTCTCCGCCGAGGAGCGGCGCATCCGCCGGCTCAAGGGCAAGACCGTCTACCTTATGTTCGACGTCACCGAGGCCGCCGACAAGCTGGTGGCGGGCTACACCTTCTTCGAGCCGTTCGCCCGGAGCTGGCCCCCCCACAACCACACCGACCAGGAGGAGATCTACATCTTCCTCGAGGGTCGCGGCGCGATGGAGGTCTACGAGAGCCCCGAGACGCTGACCTTCGTGCGCGAGGTCTCCCGCGGCGACGCCGTCACCATCCCCCGGCTCAACTACCATCCAGTGTTTTCGCAGGACGAGCGGCTGGAGTTCCTCTGGTCGATCGCCGGCGCGCGCTACTGGGTGGGTGACAAGAGCCGGGAGTTCATGGCCGGCACGGCCCCCAGCGTCACGACGTAGGGGCCGGGCAGGCCCGGTCCACTTTCACCTGGCTGATCCACAGCGTGCCCTCGATGCGCGTGGTGCCCGGCGCGCGGTGGTAGACCAGCGCGAGGCGCGCCAGCCCGCCCGCCGGCGCCGCGAACTCGACGGCCTCTTCTTTCCATTCCTGGCTGGCCAGCGGTGCAGAACTCGCGCCGGCGACCTGCCACCCGAGACCGCTCCCGGCGGCGATCCCCGCGGTGCGGTAACGGTAGCTCAGCCGGTAGCTCTGCCCCGCCTGTAACGGCAGAAACTGGCTCATCAGCTCGCAGTCCGCAGGTTGCCGCCCGGAGGTGCTGAACCGCATCGCGGGCGGCGACTTGGCTCTGGCCGCGGCGACACCCTCGAGGGGCGCCAGGCGCCAGTCGAAACCGCGGCCCAGCGGCGGCGCCGAAAAGTCGCCGTTGGTGAGCACCGCGCCCCCATCGGGCGCCAGCGGCGCAAACCCGATCAGCCTCTTGCCGGTCAGCCCATTCCACACCCGCAGGGCCGGCTCGGCACGGCCCGCTCCGAGCAGCCGGTCGCAGTAGGCCAGCAGTGCCGGCAACGCCTCCGGCCCGGCCCTGCTCACCAGACGCTGCGCCACCGGCTCGGCGCCCTCCAGGTGGTTGCGTGCCAGCAGGAATCCCAGGAACTGGCGGAGTAACCAAGCGTCGGCGCCCACCACCCGGGCCAGGATGAGTTCCGGCTGCGGCTGCATTTCCCAGCACAGGCGCAGCAGCGGCGCCGCGTCGTCGTACGTCATCGCCGCCGCCTCGCCCGCCCACCGCCAGAAGGGCTCGGCCCGGCGCCGCCGGAAGTAGTAGTTCGCCAGGGTCCAGCGCGGCTCCAGCATCCGGTCGACGCGCGCCGCCTCGAGCAGGCAACGCTCGGCCCGCGGGTGGTCGCTTCGGGCCTCCGCCGCCAGGCCCAACTCAACCCAGGCCGCGGAATCTCGTGGGTTCAGCGCCACCGTCGCTTCCAGCGCCGGAATCGCTTGGCCGGGCTCGCGGGCCGCCCACTGGCGGTAGTTCCGGGCATCGCCAGGCGCCATCCGGATGGCGCGCCGGACCGCTTCGACGCCCCCTTGACGCGCCCCATGGTCCGCGTAAGCCAGGCGCAGCGACCAGTAGGCCGCCACCGCCAGCGCCGCCGCGGCCAGCAGGGCGGGCAGCGCGCGCCGGAGGCTGAGCAGCACCTGAGAGGGGCGGGGCATAGGCCTTAAGAAGTTGAATCGGCGGAACTGCGGCTGTGCGGTCGTAAGCCCTCTTTCCTAGCCCTTCGTCGATTTCGCCTTACGCCCTTCACCTGCGCAGTTTCCGTCCGATCACTACAGGGACCGCATAGTGACGCTCGTCACTTTAGTCCAAGGAGGGATCCACGTGCGACGAATGAGCATTGAGGCGTTGATTTCAGTAATCCTGGTGGGGTGCTTGGCCACCGTGCAGGCGGCGGGCCCGGCCATCGGGGTGATTGTCACCAAGGGCAGCTTCCGCATCGACAATTCGACCGTGTGGGGCAACGGTACCCTGTTTGACGGGACCACCATCGAGACCGGCCAGGCGGCCTCCGACCTGCAACTCAATTGCGGCGCCCGCGTGGGGCTGGCCGCCGAATCCCGCGGCACGGTGTACCACGACCGCCTGGTGCTGGAGCGCGGCGAAGGCCGGCTGAGCAACGGTGCGGCTTACCGCGTCGAGGCCCGCAGCCTGCGAGTGGTGCCAGCCGAGTCCGAGGCGGCAGCCCGGGTGGCGCTCAGCGGGACCAATCGCGTCCAGGTGGCAGCCCTCAGCGGCGCACTGCGCGTTACTAACGAGGCTGGCTTCGTGGTGGCCAACATCGCCTCGGGTAGGGCCTTGGAATTCGAGCCGCAGGCCGCCGGGGCCACCGCCCCCACCCAGATGACCGGGATCCTCGAAAAGCGGGATGGACACTTCCTGCTGACCGATCAGACCGCCGCAGTCACCGCGGAGCTTCAGGGAGCGGGTCTGTCCAGAGAGGTCGGTCACTGCGTGGAAGCCACCGGCGCGCTGGCGCCCGCGACGCAGCCTTTCGCGCCGGCCACCCAGGTCATCCGTGTCAGCCAGCTTAAGCGGTGCAGCAAGAAGGTAGCGGCCGCGGTCGCCGGCGGCGCAGCGGCCGGCGGAGCCGCAGCCGGAGCGGCGGGTGGAGCCGCAGCAGCAGCCGGCATAGCGGTGGCCACCAAGGCCGTCATCGTCGGCGTAGTCGTCGCGGGCGTGGCCGCGGGTTCGGCCGTGGCCCTCACCCAGGGCGAAGAGGAGAAGAAGCCGCTTAGCCCCTGAGAACCCCCGGCTAGCCACCGTCGCACACCCGGACCCGCACCGCGGCTCTAGCGTTGGTGCGGGCCCCGGGTGCCTCGGGCCAGACCCGCCCGGGGAGCCCTTGCCTGGCTCATCCGTCGGGCCCAGGCGGTGTCGCTCATCGCACCGGCAATACGGTCCAAGCAGGATGCCCGCCGCGCTCTCAGCCCGCCCCCCCCAAGCCGCTTTCCTCGCCCCTCATTTCAGGATCATCTTGCATTGGAGAATGGGTGCGCGACCTAAAAGTGGCGCTGCTGGTGGCTTCGGGTAAGGCGGACCCCCGGGTCCGCAGCCGACCCTGGTCGGCTTGATCTCGCCTGAGAGCGCTCCGGCAGTTCTTCCGTTCCTGCGTCGTGCATTGGACAACTTTGCGGCCAGATCACGGAATGTGATATATTTTCCGGGACGACTGTCCGGATCATACTCGAATGCCGAAGAAAACGGGAAAACCACCGCGAAGCGCGAAGTCGAAACAGGCCCCGGCCAAGGCCCAGGTGACGGCTCTGTTCTTGAAAGGGACCGGTCGGGGCGCGGGCTCAAGCCGCAGTTGCACCGGCGCCTGCGAGCAGTTCTGCAAGCAGCAGACCAAGTGCGGAAGCTGTGAGAGCGCCTGCCAGGGCAACTGTAAGACCACCGTCAAGCCGTGCGCGGAGGGCGTCCAGTGCGGCGCCTGCTTCAGCCTCTGCCAGAGCGGCGGCTGCAAGACCGGCTGCAAGATGAGCTGCCAGAGCGGCTGCGAGATCCAGTGCCAGACCATAGCGAAGGGGTTCTGGCCTACGAAGGACCGCAAGCCAGCCAAGCGCAAGGCTGGCGCGAAGAAATAGAGGGGGGCGGAACAGCCTCCCAGGGCACTCAGGCTGGGAGGGACGCATGCAGCCCAAGGAAGTCCATTTCTTCAGCGTTCGGGGCCGGTGCTTCGCTTACGACGTCCACACCACGGCGTGCGCCGAGGTGAACCACACGGCGCTCTCGCTGCTGCCGGAGATGCTCTCCGGGGTGCGCCAGGGCCTCGCAGAACGCTATGCCGGACTCTGCCGGCCGGCCGAGCTGCGCGCCTGCCTCCGCCAGTGCCGCCAACTGCTGGAGACGGGCCTGTTCGGCGTCCGCCCCAAGCCCTACCGGCACCGCCTTCAGACCCGGCTGCTCGGCGTGTGCCTGCACGTAGCCCATCACTGCAACCTGCGCTGCGCCTACTGCTACGCGGAGGCCGGCTCGTTCGGCCGCCACAGGGGCCTGATGGGCTCGGGAGTCCTGCGCCGGGCGATCGACTTCGCTCTCGCGCACTCGGACCGCGGCCGGACCCTCGACATCGGGTTCTTCGGCGGGGAGCCGCTGGTGAACTTCGAGCGCGTCCGCGAAGGCGTTCTTTACGCCCGCCAGCGGGCCGAGGTCTTGGGCCAGCAGGTCAGCTTCTCACTGACCTCCAATGCCACGCTGCTCCGGCCGGACGTCATGGAGTTCCTGGCGCGTGAGCAGTTCTCGCTCATCTTCTCTCTGGACGGCCCCCGGCGCATCCACGACCGGCTCAGGAGGGACGCCGCGGGCCGGGGCACCCACGCGCTTGTCCTGAGAAACATCCAGCGCTACCGGCGGCTCTACGGCGACGGGTTCACCGTGCGGGGCACCTTCACCCGTCTCACTCCCGACTTCTCCGAACAGGTGCTGTTTCTCAACGACCAGGGCTTCCAGAGCGTCTCGGTGGAACCCTCGCAGATCAGCCCGCCGGATCCGCTGGCCATCTCGAGCGAGGCCGACATCCTGCGGGTGAAGCTGGAGTATGACCATCTGGCGGACCTCTACCTGGAGCGGTGGGACCAGGGCCGCCCCTTGCACTTCTTCCATTTCGATCAGCCCTTGCGCCGGCTGCTGCGGCCGGATCCCCTCCATACCCAGTGCGGCGCCGGCGGCGGTTACGTGGCGGTCACTCCGGAGGGAAAGCTGTTTCCCTGCTTTGAGGCGGTGGTCGAGGAGGAGAACTGCATCGGCGATCTGGAGACCGGCTTCGACCCGGACAAGCGGCGGGTCTTCCAGAGCATCCATGCCGGCGCACGAGCAGGCTGCAAGGCCTGCTGGCTGCGCCACCACTGCGGAGGAGGGTGCCACGCCTTCAACATTCGCTTCAATCGGGACATCCAGACGCCCTACCAGCCGTATTGCGAGTTCGCAGAGCACCGGTTAACGCTGGCGGCGTGGATGCTTTCCGAAGTGCAGGCGCGTGGGCGAGACGCGCTCCGGCGCCTGGCAGTCCACGTGGGTCTGAAATGAAAAACCGCAGCAGAGCGGTAAAGCCCTGGTGCGGTCCGCCCTAGGAAGGGGCTGCGCTCCGGCGCCGGAGCGTCTGGAGCGTTGAGCACCCGCGGCGCGCACTGCAAGACGCTCTACCTGCCCAACCCGGACGAGCAACCCCGCACCGGCGCCCTGTGCTGGTGGTGCGGACTGCACCGGGCCCGCGAGCGGGCGCCCCCCCGCCTATGCGGCGGAGCGGCGGTGAACAAGCCCCGCGTTTGCGGTAGACTGCTGGGGAAGTTCCGCCGGAGGTCGAGATGCCCGTACAGGTTCGGCGTCCCTTCTGGCAGGCGCTGCTCACCTGCCTTTTCGCAACTAGTTTCCTCCGTGCCCAGGGCCTGGTCGAACCACACTCCGGGGCGCTGCTGCTCAGGCACACCGACCTGGAGGTGCGGGCCGGCGCGGTCGATCTCACGGTCGAGCGCGTGCTTCAGGCCACGCCCTGGGACGCGGGCCTGCTGGGCGCCGGGTGGCGTCTGAATTGGGAGTCCAGGCAGGGCCACCTTCCAGAGCGCGACCACGGCAGCGGCAACGTGGTG